>Ga0256839_1000121_pt1 | contig 101992 bp, 108 predicted proteins | sample 354166metaG_FD_185968 | JGI IMG/M metagenome (GOLD analysis project Ga0256839, IMG submission 185968) | Hydrothermal vent microbial communities from Mid Atlantic Ridge, Atlantic Ocean - 354-166 | ecosystem: Environmental > Aquatic > Marine > Hydrothermal vents | place: Atlantic Ocean: Mid...
TAAGGGCAATAAGATATGCCCATGTTTTTTAAGCATTTTACCAATGATATTTTTTCTATGTATAAGAGCATTATCCATCACAATAATGCTAGGTCTATCCAATTCTTTAATTAGGAAATATCCTCAACCTTACTTCCACCATTATTTAGCATATAGCTGTTACGCGTGTTTTGCATGTTTCACGTGAAACAAATCAAGAACATTTTTAAATTAGGTGGTTTTTAATATAGAAAACTACCCCACAAATGGGTCATTCATCAATATGGTATCGTCACGCTCTGGGCTGGTGGATAACATACTTACGGGAGCGCCGATTAATTCTTCAATATGGCGAACATATTTCACCGCTGCTGCTGGCAATTCGCCCCAACTGCGCGCTCCATATGTGGTTTCGCTCCATCCCTCCATAGTCTCGTAAATCGGCTCTATTGCAGCTTGATCGATTTGTGAGGCTGGATAATAGTCTATTTCCTTGCCATTAAGCTTATATCCAACGCATATTTTAAGCTCTTCCATACCATCAAGCACATCAAGCTTAGTTAGGGAAATACCGTTAATACCATTGACCTTAACCGCTTGGCGCACCATAACCGCGTCAAACCAGCCACAGCGGCGCTTACGCCCCGTAACCGTGCCAAATTCCTTGCCTTTTTCACCTAAAAATTGCCCAATTTCATTGTCTTGTTCAGTGGGAAACGGGCCTGTTCCTACGCGCGTAGTATAAGCTTTGGTTATTCCTAGCACATAATTAATCGCGCTAAGCGGAGCGCCAGAGCCAATAGATGCTTGCGCAGCAACTGTATTAGATGAGGTTACAAATGGATATGTACCGTGATCTACATCAAGCATAGTGCCTTGAGCGCCCTCAAATAAGATCTTTTTCCCCTGCTCACGCGCTTTGTCAAGATCACGCCAAACAACGCCAGCATATTGCAGTATATCTGCTGAAATTTCCATAATTTTATCGTAAGTTTCATTGGCATTTACGGGATCCGCGCCCATTCCTTGCAGCATAATATTATGATGGAACATCATCTTAATAATCTTATCTTTAAGCAATTCGGGGTGACGCAGATCACAAATACGAACGCCGCGACGCGATACTTTATCCTCATAAGCAGGGCCAATTCCACGCTTGGTTGTGCCGATTTTACCATCTCCGCGCATAGATTCTAATGCTTGGTCGAGCGCCTGATGCACGGGCAGAATCAAATTAGCATTCTCTGCAATAACGAAATTCTCAGGAGTAATTTTAACACCCTTTTCCTTAATCATGGCGATTTCTTTAAGCAAAGCCCAAGGGCTTATAACAACGCCATTACCAATCATAGAGATTTTGCCCTCGCGTACAACGCCCGAAGGAAGTAAGTTAAGCTTATATTCTGTGCCATCAATAACAAGGGTATGTCCTGCATTATGTCCACCTTGGAAGCGCACAACAACGTCAGCGCGAGAAGACAGCCAATCAACTATTTTACCCTTACCTTCATCGCCCCATTGTGATCCTATAACAACTACATTACTCATAATATTTCCTTTAACTAATTGATTTCTTTAACTTTACCATTTTCATAAATATGGGTGCATTCTTTATTAAGAGATTCCCCGCGCACAATAATCCAGCCCTTATCTTGAAGCTCAGCAATAGCGCTCCACGGCTCATTATTAGGTACAAAAACGCAAGTCTTGTCCACTGAAATATCAGTAATTTGCAAAATCGTATCCATATAAAGAGTAAAGCCACGCGCTATTTCTATATGCTCATAACCACCAAAATGCAAATCATAACTTCCGCCGCGCCCAAGCTCACCAGAAAGCCCATCAGCAAATATGGTAAAGCCCAAACCATTATGATATTCAAATCCCGTTTGCTCTAATACATCAATGCTTACGCATACATCATCAATACCTAAATCAAGCATAGCAGAATTAACGCCTGCGCAAATATGTTTTAAATGCGAGATTTTGCCCTGCATATTGCCATCAAATGTTATATTTTCAAGCAAAAACAAAGCATTGCCTGCCGTGCCAGAAGCCGCCATAGCCCCCGCCAAAATATGCGCCTGCTCACTATCCATAGAAAGCAAAGCATCCAGATCACGCCGCCTTACTGCCTTTTCTATCTCCGCATTACTATTAGCATCGCCTAAAATATCAGATACAAATTTAGGAATAGTCAAATCAAGAATAATGCCCTTAACCCCTAAAGATTTAAGACCCAAAATAGCCATAACGCAAATCTCGATATCACTGTCATAGCTGTTATTTTCATCTATAAGCTCGCAGCCAACTTGCGTAAATTGGCGCTCACTACGCATTTGAGAGCCACGAGTGCGCAGCACATCATTAGCGTAAGCAAGGCGCAGCGGGCGCGGCTCATTTTTAAGGCGCGTTGACACAATGCGCGATATCTGAGGAGTAGTATCAGAGCGCAAGCCGAGCATTCTGTTGCTTACGCTATCCATAAGGCGGAAAGTATCGCCCGCCAAAATAGAGCCTATGCCGCAGCCAAGCAAACTATCTTCAAATTCCAGAAGTGGCGGTTTTATACGGCTATAACCAAAAGAGGCGAACTTATCCATCAAAGTTTGAATAGCTTTTGCCTCTTTTTCCGCAAATGGCGGCAGCAAGTCAACAAAACCATTCGGCAATAAAGCCATAGAGTTATCTTTTTTAATCATGATAGCAGGTATAATATCTATAACTCCTCTTTGCAAGCAAGGAACATAAAGAATTAAGATCTCTCCCTTTCATGCTTGAGGTGACACTTGGTGGCTTTGTCGTAAAGAATAGTCTAGATTTCAGCTTTGGCAATAATATCACATAAATCATTAACAACATCATCAACAAGAGACTTATCATCGCCCTCAGCCATTACGCGGATAAGGGGTTGCGTGCCTGAGGGGCGCACCAAAACTCTGCCTGTATCACCGAGGCGTTTTTCAGCCATCTTTATGGCATCACGAACCGTGTCGTCTTGTAATGGGTTATCACCAGAAAAACTAATATTTTTAAGCAGTTGCGGGCATGGTTTAAACACATTCAAAGCCTTGCTAGCGGGGATGTTCTTAGTCTTAATCATATGCAAAATCTGAAGCGCAGCCAATAATCCATCGCCTGTCGTTGCATTATCAAGCAAGACTAAATGCCCTGATTGCTCTCCCCCAAGGTTAAATCCATGGCTTCTCATATGCTCCACAACATGGCGATCACCAACGTCAGTTCGCACAAAATCCAAACCATTATCGCGCATCAAACGCTCTAGCCCAAGATTTGACATCACAGTGGCAACAAGCCCGCCGCCGCTAAGCATTCCTTGTTCTTTAAACCATAGAGCAAGCGCACCCATAATCTGATCGCCATCAATTTTATTGCCCAGCTCGTCAACCATGATAAGGCGATCCGCATCGCCATCAAGCGCAATGCCTAAATCCGCGCCATTATCGACCACTGCTTCTTGCAAATTCCCCGTAGCAGTCGCGCCATAGCCATCATTGATATTCTTGCCATCGGGAGTATTGCCAATTGCTATAACGTCAACCTCAAGCTCCCACAATACTTGCGGGGCAACCTTGTAAGCCGCGCCATGCGCGCAATCTATAACGACCTTAAGCCCTTCCAGCGATTCCCTGCGCGGAATAGAGCGTTTTAGAGATTCGATATAACGCCCAAGTGCATCATCAAGGCGCGTTGCCTTACCTAAATCCTCGGGCGCTACTCGCTCATCGCTTAAATCCGCATCAATTTTAGCTTCTATCTTGCACTCTATCGCGTCATCAAGCTTAAATCCGTTAGAGCCAAATAGCTTTATTCCGTTATCTTGATATGGATTATGCGAGGCGGAAATCATAACGCCAGCATCAGCCCGAAGGCTGCGCGTTAGCTTGGCAATACCAGGGGTTGGGATCGGCCCAACCAATATAACATCCATGCCCATAGAGATAAATCCCGCGCTCATCGCTTGTTCAAGCATATAGCCCGAAAGCCGAGTATCCTTGCCGATAACAACGCGGTTCATATGCTTCCCGCCCCTAGCAGAGCGCAGCACGCTCGCGCTTGCCATGGCAACTTTAAGTGCCATATCTGCCGTCATCGGGTGGCTGTTTGCTCGCCCGCGAATACCGTCAGTGCCAAAATATTTTCTCTTGTTTTTATTCATGAGAGAGACTTTAATAAGGACAGCGTCCTTTTTCAATGAAAATATTATGAAACAACCAACAAAACTTTTAGAGCATCAAGACATTGAGCCTGTCACCATAATAGAGCGGCAAGGCAATATCATATTTTCAGGCCCTCATAATGGATATGCTGTGCCAGCAAAGCTAAAGCCATGTCTTGGTATGGATGAGGAGTGGTTTCATAATGCCCATGAAGCCATGGATTTACATATAGATAAATTATTCATAGAGCTGCAAAATACACTTAACAATGTTAGCTTTATTAGCGGAAATTACTCGCGCCTTGTTTGCGATCTTAACGCGCTTCCCGATTATGCAATATCCCAGCATTCCTCCGAATACAGCCATATCAAGATAGAGCAAAACCAGCCTGATATGTGCTGCCCGCGCCAAAGAGTGCGCCGCATAGAAGAGATTTACTGGTCATACCATGATGCTAAAAAGCAGTTGATCGAGGAGAAACGAGCCAAGCATGGTGGGGTCATAGTCCTTGATATTCATAGCTTTACCCCGACATGGGATCAGAAAAAGCGCAATGTAGAGCTTGGAACTATTCGCTGTGAAAAGACTCCATTTTCGCGCGCATTTGAAGAGTTTTTGCGCTCTCAAGATGAATATTTATTTGTCTCGGGCGAGCCATACCGCGTAGCTAATCGCAAAACTAATGCAGCCCATCTAATAACAGAAATTAGTGATCTGCAATATTTAGGACTTGAAATACGTAATGATTTAATAGCCGATAGTCATGGAATTAAAAAGATATCCGCATTGCTGAAAGATGCTATGGGTTACCTGCAAAACCACGAAAATATAGATAATATTACAGCAAAGCATAGCGAAATAAGCACCACCACCACGCAAATCCACGAAAGCTGGTCTATTTGAGGTTACATTTTTATTGACAAGCCCCTGCGGAATATGTAAATGTGCGCATTCATGAAGGTAATTAGGAGTTGAAATAATGAGTATAGCAGAAGGTATTATCACAGAAGAACAAGCGCAGTTCTATGGCTGGCTTGACAAGACATATAAAAGCAATAATTTTTTAGCGCGTTAGAATAAGCATCAGTTATTTTTGGATGTTGAAGAAGGCGGAGAGCAATTTGTTTGCCATTCGAGTGAGGTTTTACCAAAATATCTGGAAAATGCTAATCTGAGAGATGCTAATCTGAGTGGTGCTTATCTGACAGGTGCTAATCTGGAAAATGCTGATCTGATAGATGCTACTCTGATAGATGCTACTCTGATAGATGTTAATCTGGAAAATGCTATTCTGATAGATGCTAATCTGACAGGTGCTAAAATAGATGCAGTGTCTTTGAGCGATCAGATAAAAGCACTTGAAAATATTGACCTTACAAATACACAATTACGTGTGGGTGGAGAGTTATTAGACATTGAAAAATCCCGTAAACTAATAATAGAAATATTGGTTGAACGCGGCGTTACGACGGCTAGAGGGCTTGGTGGTGAATATCAAGCCGCACTTATTGATGCAAAGCCTATTGCCCCGCTTTATGCAAAGCTTATTGCCCCGCTTTATGCAAAGCTTATTGCCCCGCTTTATGCAGAGCCTATTGCCCCGCTTGATGCAAAGCTTACTGCCCCGCCTAAAAAAAGTGAGAGTGAATTAGCGCCATCTCTGGCAGCAGCCGGTTTTACAATTGCAAGTATGATGCCTAGCGAAGCTCAAATTAAAAAACTGAAAGACGAACCATATATCGGGCAGCCTTTGGATGGTGAAAACCCTGAGCCTTAATTATTAGAATTACCACGAAGTCACGAAGATCGCGAAGTTTTTTATCTATCATGTCATCCCGAAAGCTTTAGCTGAGGGATCTTGTATTATTAAGATCTCTCCATTTAATGTTCGAGATGACACTTGGTGGCTTTGTCGTAAAGAATAGTCTGGATTCCCAATTAAGTTGGGAATGCTTTATATATGAATTATTCAGCATTTTTTCGTGTCTAGATTTACTTTTCACTCAAGAGCATTTACAATCAATATCGATGGATTTGTTGCAAGATTAAAAATCTGTCATGCTAAGTTTATTTCAGCATCCATAGTTATTGTAATATATAGATTCTGAAGCGAGCTTAAGAATAACAAATAGGGTGAAAATCCAACCTTGTGACAGTCCCTTGATGTAACAGAAAGTTGCTTGATGATTTTAAATTTAATTCAGTTTTATAGCGTTCATACTGCAATAGGTGATTGCGGCGGGGGTTGTTGATGGCTTCTGGCTCTAATATTGATCCATCACATATTAAGTTTGGGAAAAGTGTTTATATAAACCCTAAAATCAGGCTGCCACAATTTGATAATGGCGATTCTCTTGCTTACCAAGCGTATGATTCGCAAAATAAGGAAGGCAAATTCATTGCCATTATTGCGGGGGTTGAAAATATTCCTAGATGGAATGCTGTAGCAGCTTATGCTGGGCTGGCGGATACATCTTTTATGCGTTTAGTTGGCTCTGGGGTTGTTAATTGGTCTTTGGAGAATAAGCAAAAATATGTGTTTATGTATTCAGGTGGTTTGGGTAAATGCTTAGTAGAAGAGGGCGGTTTTTCTGAGCATCATTGGCGGCACCCTGATATTGTAGAGTATTTTATTCAGCCAATGGCGCGAATGTTTAAGGAAATGAGTGATAAGAATTTTGCTCATGGCTCTATTTGTCCCTCTAATATTTATTATTCTGGTGGCGGCGCGAACAGCCCTGTAATCCTTGGTGATGGTCTGTCTGCTTGCGCGGGCAGCACACAAGATGCGTTATTCTTTCCTCCGTCCAAGGCGTTAGCACACCCTATGGGGCGGGGCATAGCCTCACTTGAAGATGATATTTATGCTTTTGGCGTTAGCTTGGTTCTATTTTTGCGCAAGGGAAATCATTTAAACGGGCTTAGTAATGAAGATATTGTCCGCAGAAAAATAGATATTGGAAGCTACGCTACTTTAATAGGTCAGGAACGTTTTCCCGCTTCATTTTTGGATCTTCTTAGGGGGGTTTTGCACGATTGTAGCTCTAGCAGGTGGGGCGTTGACGAATTTTTTTCATGGCTTGATGGTACGCGCCTATCGCCAGAGCCTTTGACCAAAAAGAAAAAGGCTAATCGTTCCATAGATTTTTGTGGTAAAAAATATTTATATGCAGAGTTTTTGGCTCTTGATCTTCATAAAAACCCAAATGAGCTTTCTTCAATTATTGAAAATGGATCTTTGGGTAAGTGGGTGGAGCGGTCTGTTGATGATACCCCTATGACTGAGCGATATATTAAGGCTTTGGAGCGCAGCTTAGCGGATAGTGATAATAAAGATTATTTGGCGGCGCAAATAGCCATCGCGCTTAACCCTTCCTTGCCTCTTCATTATAAAGGCAAATGCTTTACCTATGATGGGCTTGGTTCTATGATGGCTAAAACTATCTGTGATGGCGGTGATATGGGTTATTATAAGAGTGTTCTTAATTTAAGCTTGCCCGATCAGGCACTTGCGGGGGCGGGATTACCTCAAAATGAGGTTCTTGCCAATTTGAAGCAATTTGATACATGCAGGTCTGTGCTTCGTATGAACAATATGGGTTATGGCATTGAGCGGTGTGTTTACATATTATGCGATAGCGCCCCATGTTTAAGCCCTAAATTAGAACAATATTTTATAAATAGTGATAGCTCTGTTATTATGGCATTTGAGGATATGTGTAAGCGCGGAGGGCAGATTGCCCTTATGATTGATCAACATTTGGCGGCTTTTTACTATGTAGCATATCCCAATATTATGGGGTCTATTGCTTATGATTTAAATTCTCCTGAAAAAGATAGCAAGATTGCTGCTAATTTACGCTTTATGGCAGGGCTTCAAAAAAGGGCTAGAATTAACAGTGTTCCTGCTATTGCGCGAGTATTTTTGGAATCTCTCTCAGGTGTTTATAAGGCGTTTAACAATAAGGAGATGCAAAAAGTTATTAAGTCTGGGGTGGAGGAGGCTGCGAAAGATGGTGATTTGCCTGCTATGGCGGCTTTGCTTGATGATAAAACTTCCCTTGCGCGTGATAAAAAAGCATTTCAGATTGCATCGGCTGAATATAGGATGCTAGAGGATGAATATAATCAATATAATATAAAGTTGGCTAACAAAAAGACTTATGGCGTTGTTAGTGGTCATGACGCGGCGGCGGTTGTGTCATGGCTTGCGGCTACTATTATAACAGTTATTGTTATACTTGCGTTTATTTCAGGGAATAGGATTTTTTAATTTTGGTGCGATATGGCAGATAAAAAAGAGAAGAAGGCTAAAAAGTCTAAAAAACCTAAGGTTAAGAAAAAGGGCGGCTTTGGGTTTAAGGGGCGGCTGTTTTTTATTGCTCTTGTATTGATGAGCATTACTTTTTTGCCAACTACTATGTTGCTGTTTTTTGGTATGTTGCCTAGTCTTGTAGCTTTTTTTGTTAATGCTCGAGGTATGTCCGCGCGGGCTTCGACGATATCGGCTATGAATTTGGCTGGTTGTGTACCGTTTGTATTCAAGCTGTGGGATACAGGCAATGATTTTGAGGCAAGTATAGATATTTTAACAAATACGCAAACATTAATGGTTATTTATACGGCGGCGGCGTTTGGTTATATGATTGATTGGGTGGTAACTGGGCTTGTATCTTCTTATATGTATCAAAAAGGTGTATTGAGAATGAAGGCAATAAGAAAACGGCAGGAAGTTCTTGTCGGGTTATGGGGTGAGGGGCTTTCTGGCACAAGAAACGATAAAAGTTAATAATTTATTTATATTTTGTAAGTTACACTGTTTAGATGGGATATTTGCGTAAGCGGGGGTTTCTAGTAAATTTAAGGCGGTTTTGCCGCTTTTTTTGTGGTCAAAAACAAGAACAAATTTGAATTAAATACAAAGTAAAGGATTAGCGCATTAAATATGATAGGTTTTATTAATAGATGCATAAAGAAAGAAGATGGTAGCACGGCTATAGAATTTAGCCTGCTAATGATGCCTTATATGCTTATTTCCTTGGCTATTATAGAGGTTTCCTTGATGTTTATGTCGGCTAGCCTTTTGGAGGGCGCGACTGATTCTGCTGCTCGTTTAATTCGCACTGGTCAGGTACAGCAAACAGCGGGTGATCCTGAAACTATGTTTAGAAATGCGTTATGTAGCTATGCCGTAGTACTTATAGATTGCAACACTATGGTCATTGAGGTAACTACTTTGACTAATTACGCAGATTATACTGCCCCTACATATGACGCTGGTGGCAATATGGTTACATCTGGTTTTGATGCTGGCGGGTCAAATGACAAGGTCTTAATCCGCGTTGCTTATAGCTATTCCATGATGACGCCGCTTGTGGGGACGCTGCTTAATGGCTCTGATGGCGCGACATTATTTGTTTCTACTATTGTGTTGCAGACAGAGCCTTATGAATTTCAGGGGGCTTAAATGCAGTTTCTTAAGAAAATATTATCAAAATGGATGTCAGAGGAAGATGCGGTTGCTGCGGTTGAGGCTGCGTTTATATTTCCTATTATGTTGACGTTATTTCTTGGGGTTTTTGATTTGGGTAACGCTATTTTGGCTAATCAAAAGACTATTAGAGCCTCTCAGGTGGTTGCTGATTTAGTGACAAGGAATAACATTGTAAATGACGCTGATATTGCCGAAGCTATAGAGGCTGGTAGGCTGGCGTTTGAGCCGATAGATACGGCAAGTTACGGCATTGATATTGTAAGCATACGCTTTGATGAGGATGCGGGGAGTGAAGTTGTTTGGCGTGAGACATTTAATATGGTTGCTCCTGATGCTTTGGCGGCAGTGGCTGCGCTTGCTAGTGCGGATGATGGGGTCGTTATGGTCTCGGTCGCTTATGAATATAATCCTGTTTTTTCAGGGTTTGCAGTGGGGCAAATTCAGATGAATGAAGTCGCATTTAGTAGAGGGCGCAGGACATCTGTTATTGCGCGAGAGTAATAGGAAACAATAAGATATGGGAGTTAAGTTATGTTGAAAAATATTCGTGATTATTGGGTGAGCACATCGGGGGCTATTGCTTTGATGTTTGGGCTTATGCTTCCTGTTCTTGTTGGTGCGGCGGGTCTGTCCTTGGATTATTCGCAAGCATTTCTTGTTAAACAGCGTTTGGCGCAAGCCTTGGACGCTGCGGCTTTGGCTGCTGCTGCTTCGTCAACGGATGAGGCTGTTATAACTCAAAAAGTTAAGGATTTCTTTGAGGCTAATTATCCGCCCGATAAGCTTGGCGTGACATTTGAGCCTGTTGTTAATGTTGTAGGTGATGAGATTATAGTAACAGGAGTGGCATATTATAACACTACTTTTCTAAGTGTGCTTGGCATTGATACTATTAATGTTAGTGCAGATACTACGGTTTTGCGTGAGGTTCAGGGCATTGAGGTTGTTCTTGTTATGGATAACACTGGTTCAATGAATACAAATAATAATATGGCAGCGTTGCGATCTGCTGCATCTAATTTCGTTTATATAATGCATGGCATAGATACAGAAGATGGCGCTGCGGCAGATCCTTCTGAGCTTGATGCTATGGCGACAAGAGATAGCACTTATATAAAAATTGGGCTTGTCCCTTATAGTGCGTCGGTTAATGTTGGCCCTTATGGGCTTGGGGTGGATAAGAATGGCGATTATTATGGAGCGCCATTTGTAAATAACCCGCATGATATACCCTATACAACAACATTTTGGAGCAGTGATTGGATGGGCTGTGTTTTGGCGCATGATTACCCCGATGATACACTAGACCACGCAGGGCCGTGGGATATGTATCGTTATTGCAGGGATGTTGAGACTGATGCTCCTTATTGTCATTTAAAGAGTAATGGTCAGGTTAATGGTGTTCCTAATAACCGCTGCCTAAAAACGCCTTTAACGCCGCTTGTTACCAGCCCAACTGAACTTAAGGAAAATATTGATGCAATGAAGGCTGCTGGGAATACATATGGTAATTACGGAATGGTCTGGGGTGGGCGCGTTCTTTCGGCAGATTTTCCATTTGAAGAGGGGGTGTCTTGGGATAATCAATATTGGCGCAAGGCTATTATAATGATGACTGATGGTAAAAACACTATGCATTATAAATATTCTGCTTATGGGCCTACGCAAGACCATGATATTAATGCAAATGACCTTAATGATCGTTTTATTGATGTGTGTGATGATTTGAAGTCAAAGGGCGCAATAATATACACTGTGACATTTTATTATAATGTAAATGAGAGCACAAAAGACTTTTATCGCCAGTGCGCAACATCGGAAGATTACTATCATGATGCACCAGATCAGGAAGATTTGATCAATGTGTTTGAGACAATTGGTCGTGAGCTTAGCAATTTATATATTAAGGATTAGTCAACTTTTATTGGTAAGAGAAGACTTTTTTTAGTAGGTCAGTAGTTCTTTTTGCAGGGTTGTTGCGTATTGCTGCTTCTTCTTGTCCAACATAGAAAAAGATACCATCCATTGCTTTTTCTATGACATAGGCATTTAGGTTGGTTTTTACATCTTTAGCAAATGGAATGTGGTCATATCTTTTTATAATATGGTTATATGCTTGAATAACTCCTGCATTTGCCAGAGCTTTATTGACAATAGGTTGCATTTCTTTGCTAAGATTTAATCCCATAGATTGGCGCAGATACTGAGTTGCAGAGTTTTCTGAGCCAGTCAGAATGTTTTTTGCATCAGTGATTGTCATGTCGCTAATCGCTGTGATGAATAGCTGTTTTGCCTTTGGTGTTGCTATTTCTGCGGCGCGGTTTAATCGCAATTCAAGGTCATTAGTGAGTGAGCCTAAACTTCACATCTCTAACTTGCATGGTTTTTCTCTTTTAATTTTAATGATGGATATATGTTTATAATAGCTTTATTTTTTGAAAATAAAATAAGTTTTTCTGCTTTTGTTAAGTCTTTTTTAAGTAATACTGAGCTATGATTAGATAACGGTTAAGGGGCTTCACGTTTAGCATTGAAGTGTTAGTTTAATCGGTAAAATTAAATCTTATGAAGGAGATAAACATGTTTACTAAATTAATCGCTTGGAAAGAAGCTTATTTAAAAGATGAAAACGGTGCAACGGCTATTGAGTATGGCTTAATTGCAGCGGGAATTGCAGTGGCTATTGCTGTTACTGTTGGTCTTGTCGGTGATGAGCTTGTGGCAATGTTTGAAGGTGTTCAAACCGAGCTAGAAACAGCTAATGCTTAATATCTAAGTATTGTTAAAAAGTTTAAGTTAAGTAGAAAATAGGAAGTCCGTCATTTATATGGCGGGCTTTTTTACTATCGATTTTCATGCAAATTTAATGTATTATCATTTGCATGGTCTTACTTATTATTTTTCTAATTTGCGTATTCATAACATTATTCGTCGGAGTTCTAGCGGGGCTTTCCGATATTCGCTCTATGAAGATCCCAAACAGCTATAGCATATATATTATCGCGGCGTTTCTTGTGGCTTATCTAGGGCTATATTTTGCTGGTCATGCTGGGGTGTTTTCATCTATTTGGTCTCATATTCTATCGGCTGGCTTAATGTTTTTGGCTACGGCTGTTTTATTCGGGCTTAAAATTATTGGGGCGGGGGATTCTAAATTTGCAACGGCTTGTGCATTTTGGATTGGCGCGAAATATTTAACTATATTTCTATTTTTTATGACGCTTGGCGGAGGGGTGCTGGGCATTATTGCGCTTTATATAAAGCGTAAAAAACCGTTTAAATCTCCGAGGGAGGGGAGCTGGGCTGCGCAGGTGCAAAGCGGGGCGGATAAAGTTCCTTACGGCGTTGCAATTACTTTTGGCATGGTTATTGCTTTTATCTATGCAGGGTATTTTTCGCCTGATGTGCTATCTTCTTTTATTGATGTGCCTTCGGAGGAAAATGGTTCATGAATTATTAACCAACTGATTATATCATTAGTGTATTGGCTATTTTCTGGTTCACTTCATTATTTCTTGAGTATCTAAACGCAAGTATTTCAAGTCCTAAGGGCGAGGTTTATAAATATGAATAAAAATATTTTAATTGTATTGGGCGGGGCTGTTTTGGCGGCTGTTTTGGTTGCTGTTTTAGTGCAGGTAACGCTTGGCGGGAAAAAGCCAGTTTCTAAAGCCCCTGAAAATGCAGTAGAGGTTTTGGTCGCGGCAAAGGATTTGAAAAAAGGTCTAAAGCTTAAGGGCGAGGATATGGCGTGGAGGAAATGGTCTGACGATGCTTTGTTTAAGGGCGCTATTATCCGTAAGGATGATCAAAAAACAAGCGCGGCACTTAAGGGACGTTTGGACAGGAGTTTTTCTGAGGGTGAGGCACTTGTAAGGAAGGCTATATTTAAGAGTAAGGGCAATTATGTTGCCGCCAAGCTTAAAGAGGGTGAGCGTGCAATATCTATTAAATTAAAAGCCGAGGACATGGTTGCAGGATTCCTTAGCCCTGGAAGTTATGTTGATGTTATTTTAACTTATAAACATAGGGTTTCTCTTGATCGTAATGAAACTTCAAATGTTAAGGATATGATAGCTCTTAACATTGCGAATCTTGCTACTGAAACTATTTTGGATAATGTTCGCGTGCTTGCTATTGACCAAAAGGCAGAGAAAAAATCAGATGATAAGGTTAAGGTTGGTAAGACTGTTACTTTGGCGGTGTCTATCCGTGATGCCGAGGCTTTGGCTCTTGCATCTGAGATGGGGTCATTGACTTTGGCACTTCGCGGGGTTGGTGATGATGCTGTTAATAAAGATGCAAACGCACTTACAGATGCTCGCCTAATATCTGTTGATGATGAAATTCATGATAAATATCTTGAGATTAAAAAAGAGAGCGGCGTTAATTTAAATAGCGTTAAAATTTATAATGGGGCGCAGGTGGAAATAATTCCTGTGCGCTAAATTTACAAAATGAAAGAAAGAGCCATGACAGCTTTATATTCGAAAATGTTGAAATTTTTTATTGTTGCTTTGATGCTTGTATCGGGCAGCTCTCTTGTTCATGCCTCAAAGGGTGATCTTGTTTCCGCTAAAAGCTCTATGAAAAAGCACTCGCCTTTAAGTGTTACTTTGGGTAAGGCGGAGCTTGTGAATTTGCCTGAAAATGTTTCTGATATCCTTGTCGCAAATCCTGCTATTGCTGATGTGCAGGCTGTTAAATCTGATAGGCTTTATATTGTTGGCTTGGAGATAGGGGATACTAATATCATTGTTTTGGATAGCTCTGGCGATATTGTAAAGCGCATTGATGTTCATGTGTCTTATGACTTGCAAGCGATACAAAGCCTTGTAGATAGCTTGTTTCCTAATGAGAGCGTGCAAATTGGCTCGATTCATGACCAAATATTATTGACAGGCACAGTTTCTAATCCCTCGGTTGCGGGCAAGATAAGCAGCCTTGTTGCGCATTATGTTAGCGATCTGCAAGATATGGATAATAAATCCATTGATGAGCTTATTGCTAATTTGCTTGAGGTTAGGGGAGAGCAGCAGGTAATGCTTAAAGTGCGGATAATAGAGGCGGAGCGCAGCGTTATTAAAGAGCTTGGCATGGATTTAAAATCTAATGATCCAAATGAGCTTGCGACTGCAACATTATTTGGTAACTTACCATTTAATAGTACGGGCGGGAGCGGTAAAGCTCTTGGCTTTGGCGGGGCTAATGGTTTGACCTTATCTCAAGATGCTATTGGCGCGGCGAGTGCGTTTTTTGATACGAATATAAGCGGTATAGGCACGCTTGGTTTATTTTTAGAGGCTTTGGACGAGGAAAATTTAATCAATGTACTTGCCGAGCCTAATTTGACGGCTGTATCAGGGCAACAAGCAGGTTTCCTTGCGGGCGGCGAGTTTCCTGTTCCCACGGGGCGCGATCAGTTTGGCAATATAACTATTGAATTTCGTGAGTTTGGCGTATCGCTTAATTTCAAGCCGATAGTGCTTTCTGATGATCGTATTAATCTGCAGCTTAATACCGAGGTTTCATCTTTGAATAACAGCAATGCGGTTGTGCTTTCTGATTTGACTATACCTGGATTAGATATTCGCCGCGCGGAGACTACTATTGAAATGCCAAGCGGCGGCAGTCTTATGATTGCGGGGCTATTACAATCTCAAACAGCTAAGGGCATGTCTGGCTTACCCGGTATTAAAAATACTCCCGTTCTTGGTGATTTGATTTCTTCTGAGAGCTTTCGGCGCGATGAAACTGAAATGGTCGTTATTGTAACTGCTTATCTAGTTGAGCCTTTTGCCGATAAAACCGAGGCGAAAAAAATTGATAATAAGCCCGTAGAAGATAGCCGCGCATTAGCTCAGGTTTTTAAGGCAAATATCAGGAATAATTTTGATATTAGTGATAATGAGGTTTTTGCTAAAAGCTCTGTTTATGGTTATATTTTAGACTAATTTAACAATTAAGGTGGAAATTCAATGACATATCTTTTGAATATCAGTGTAGCTTTTCTTGCTGTGGGCATTTTGTCAGGGTGCAGCATGTATTCGCCAAGCAGCGTAAACGAAACACCTGTAAGGGTTAGTGAGGAAATAAGCACATATGATATCGCTGTTTTGGATATTGATGATGCATTTATAAACTCGCTTGCGCGGCATTATTCAAAGCATGGTGGCTCGCCAATGGAAATTGTGGTTACCTATGATCCTAAATCTCGTAGCAATACTGCTATGCACGCCACTAATAAGGCTGCGGGTATAGTTTCTGATTTGCGCGGAAGCGGGGTTAGTAGTGTGAAGGCTGGGATTTTGCCTGTGAATTTACAAGGTAACGATTCTAGGCTTATGGTCTCGTATTCTGCCATTACCGCGCATGCTCCAAAGGGTTGTGATGTGGCTATGGATGGAATGGATGGTAATTTGAAAGGCACAAACCCTGATTATAAAATGGGGTGCGCTATAGATACTATGCTTGTGCGACAAATTGCAAAGCCTGCACATTTATTAGGGCGAGGTGCGACTTCGCAAACATCAGATGGGCGCGCGGCGGTGTATGTTGTTGACGGATATAGATCTGGGGCGCAAAATGAATCTCTTGAAGGTTTTGATGCATCAGATTGAGTAGTTTTATAAGGTAGAGTAAATGAGTGGTACAGAAAACCAAATAGCAGATATATTATTGCCAAGTGCAAGCATTTGCGTGTTTTCACAAGACAGTGATACGATTAAATCAATTGAGCTATTAAAAGATGATTGGCGCTTTGCCCGTGTTGATATTAATATTGTGGATGGCGGCGTTGATAATGCTATTGAACAATTTAAAAAAGATGGGGCGAGTGACCTAATAATCTTACAAACAGATGATATTGATGATAGTTTTACGGGGCGTTTGGGCGAGCTATCGAATTATTGTGATGATGATACTGATGCTATAATTATTGGGCCTGTTAATGATGTTTATCTTTATCGCCAGCTAATTGATATGGGCGTTAGTGATTATCTTGTGCGCCCCATATCTCCTGAAGTTATAAAAGAGGTTATTGCTAAGGCTCTTATTTCTAGGCTTGGAGTATCCGATAGCCGTTTAGTCGCTTTTATAGGAGCAAAAGGCGGTGTTGGGACTTCTTCATTGGCGCAAATATGCAGCTTGATTGCATCTGATATTATGGAGCAGAAAACCCTCCTTATGGATGGAGGTGGTGGCTGGTCACCATTAAGCGTTGGTATGGGTTTTGATCCTGCTACTACTTTGCCCGAGGTATCAAATGCGGTTCTATCTGGCGATGAGGACGCCCTTGAGCGCATGTTCCATGATGTTTCAGATAAGCTTACTGTACTTGCTAGCGGCGCGGATACTATGCTTGATCCTAGTATTAGCTCTAAAAACTATGAGGCTGTGATTGATAATATTATGGTTAAGTCTCCTGTGGTTTTTGTGGATTTATCATCTTCGGAATCGGCAATTAAGAAAATGGTGCTTTCTCGGGCGCATCATATAATAGTTATTAGCTCGCCAACAGTTACATCTCTGCGGTTTTGTCGTAGTTTACTTAAAGAAATTTCAGAAGTTAGGGGCGGGGATATAGATGATGTCTCACTGGTTATAAATCAGGTCGGAGTTTGCAAGGCAAATGAGGTTAGCAACGATGATATAGAAAAAGCATTAGAGCTTGCGCCATCTGCTAGCATTGATAACGCCCCATCATTATTTTTTAAGTACGAAAGTGAGATAATGGGCATTATTTCTGATAAGGATTCCTCGCGTCTAGTAACTGCGTTTCTGCCGATTTTGGGGGAAACTATATCTGGTGAGGGCAATTATATAGGCGATAGTGAAGATAAAAATTCAAGTATTTTTGGCGGTTTTTTAAATAAATTAAAACCTAAATCTAAATAGTGAGGCTATATGGCATTTGGTAAAAAAGGCGCAAATATAGGTGCGAATAAAGGCTCGGCAGCAAAGGCTAAGCCCGAGACTACAGATGTTGATGAATCTGTGGAAGATGTTTTGCCGAAATCTAAAAAGCCCCCTGAAGGATTTTCAAAAAGCCAAGAAGATAAGTTAGATGATAAAAAACCGTTAAAGGATATGTCTGATGATATTTTGTCAGGTGATTCTGGCGATAGTGATGATATAGACAGTAAATCGGCGGAAGATAGCGTTTCATCCTTGCGATTGCAGCGTTGTCAAAAGCGCATATGGATGGATTTACGTGATGGCATTGATCTAAAAGCGCTCGCGCGTATGGATGGTAAGGCTGCGCGGGAGGAGATATGCTCTGCCGTTGAAGAAATCGCGCGTTTCCGCAATCTTGATCTAACGCCTGTAGAGCTTTTGCAAATCGGCAAAGAATGCTCTAATGATATGCTGGGCTTTGGTCCTTTAGAAGAGCTGCTAGAGCGCGACGATATCGCCGATATCATGATTAATGGTCCTGATATCACCTATATCGAAGTTGATGGCAAGATCGAGCGCACAAATATTGCTTTTCGTGATAATCAGCATTTAACAACGATATGTCAGCGCATTGTGGGGGCTATCGGGCGGCGCGTTGACGAAGCCTCGCCGATTTGTGATGCCCGCTTAGCCGATGGTAGCCGAGTAAACGTAATTATTCCGCCGCTAGCTGTGGATGGCGCGTGCATGACTATTCGTAAATTTAAGAAGGATAGTCTAACGCTTGAAAATCTGATGGAGTGGGGGTCTATGTCGCCTAGCTGCGCTAAGCTTATTATGGCGATTGGGCGTTGCCGAGTTAATGTTTTGGTGTCGGGAGGCACTGGCTCTGGTAAAACCACGATGCTTAACTGTTTGACTAGATATATCGAGGCAGGGGAGCGCGTGGTTACTTGCGAGGATGCTTGTGAGCTGCAATTGCAGCAACCGCATGTGGTGCGATTAGAGACCCGCCCGCCAAATTTGGAAGGGGTCGGGGAAATTACTATGAGGGATTTGGTGAGAAACTGCCTGCGGATGCGCCCTGAACGCATTATAGTTGGTGAGGTCAGAGGCCCTGAAGCGTTTGATCTGCTGCAAGCTATGAATACAGGTCATGATGGCTCTATGGGGACTGTTCACGCCAATAATCCGCGTGAGGCTATATCGCGTATGGAAAACATGATTGCAATGGGCGGGCTTAATCTGCCAACAATTGCTGTGCGCGAGCAAATAGCAGGCGCGGTGCAAGTGATTATTCAAGTGCAAAGATTGCGTGATGGCTCGCGTAAAACCACGCATGTAACAGAGATAACAGGCATGGAGGGCGATGTTGTGACCATGCAAGATTTATTTACGCTTGATATGCTAGGCGAGGATGAAAATGGTAAGCTAATAACAAAGCAAAAATCATCAGGTCTGCGCCCTAAATTTTTTGATAATGCACGTCAGTACGGCGTTGCGGATATGGTCATGGATGCAATGGAAGAAGCCTATGGATAGCTTATATATAGCTACGAACGTTGTTAAATTGCGGCTTACGTATAAGAATACGCTGCGCCTTATTTGCCTAGTCGTAGCCACATATAAGCTATCCACGGGTATAATAACTACGAACGTTGTTAAATTGCGGCTTACGTATAAGAATACGCTGCGCCTTATTTGCCTAGTCGTAGCCACATATAAGCTATCCATGGGTATAATAGCTACGAACGTTGTTAAATTGCGGCTTACGTATGTTTATACGCACAGATAATTAGTGGAATAAAAATATGACGATAATTCAAATTATACTTATTGCGATGATAGCATTTCTCATTTTTGCAATTCTAATATTCATTGTTATGAATCGCGGTTCTAAGCAATCAAAGAAAAATATCAGCCTTATTCGCGGCGTTAATTCTGGTGATGCCACTGTTAATGAAAAGGATCTTCAAAATAAGCGTAGAGCAGAGATAGCAAGAAAGCTTAAATATTCGAAAGAAGAAAAAGGCGCGGATAAGGATAGCAAAATATCTATATCTATGAAATTGCAGCAGGCTGGCTCTAGCATGACACTTAAGAAATTCTGGGTGCTTTCTGTCATTTCCCTTGTGATATTTTTGTTATTGGCTAAATTAATGGCTTTTTCTGTTGTGAGTACAATATTGATGGGAGTAACTGGATTACTGGGCTTTCCTAGGTTTATATTGAGCAAAGCCATTAAGAGTCGCCAGAAAAAATTCTTGGAAGAGTTCGCAGATGCTTTGGACGCAGTTGTACGCCTTTTGCAAGCTGGAATGCCTGTCGCGGAGGCTATATCCATGATAAGCAGGGAATTTGATGGACCCGTGGGCGAGGAAATGTCAATCATATATGACAAGCAGAAAATAGGAATACCGCTTCATGAGGCGGCGCAAGAAGGAACAAAGCGCATGCCGCTTCCTGAGATGAAAATGTTTGCAGCTGGGCTTTCTATTCAGGCGCAAACAGGATCTAGTCTGTCTGAGGTTTTGAGTAATTTATCGCGGGTTATTCGCTCGCGCTTTCGCCTTAAACGCAAAGTTATGGCTCTGTCATCAGAGGCTATCGCATCTGCGTCAATTATTGGCGCGTTGCCCGTTATTGTTGGCTTGGGGCTGTGGATGGTAAATCCAGAGCATTTAGAGCCATTATTTACCACGGCAACTGGTAAGAATATGCTTATTGGCTCTGCCGTTTGGATGAGTATGGGAATCTTAGTTATGAAGCAAATGATCAATTTTAAAATATAAGTAATTAAGAGGTCGGATATAATGGGTAACGAAACAATTATAATGATATTAGCATCTTTGGCGGCTGGCCTGTCTTTTGCTGCTTTTGCCTTTCCGTTTTTGCAAAAATCTGACCAAAAGGAAAAGACGCGCTCTCTTATTGAAAAGCGCCGCAAGGATCTTTATCAAGAATCCCGCGATGGTAGCAATGTAATAATCAAAGATGACAATGTTTCTGCAAGTGATAATCTTGCAATGTTCTACAGCTTTCAAAAACATGCAGGGTCAATGGGCGAAAAAGCTCGTGATAAAATGCTTCAAGCTGGTATTCGCAATCCCAAGGCGCATTTAAAATTCATGATTTCTCGCGCTGCCATTCCTATTGTTTTTGTGGTGCTTGCATCTTTGTATTTTGCGGCATTACCTGAAGAAAAACAATATTCTGATGGGATGGAGGCTCTTATGCTTTTGGGAGGTGCGTTATTTGGGTTTAAGTTGCCTGATATATTGGTCAAAAATATAATCATTAAGCGTCAAGAAGAGATAAATATAAGCTTTCCTGATGCGCTTGATATGATGCTGATATGTGTGCAAGGCGGTATTGGTTTAGAGCAAACTATCCAGCGAGTAGCAGAGGAAGTGTCTGAGCAATCGGAAATATTGGCGGAAGAGCTTGGCATTCTTTGCGTTGAAATGGCTATGCTTAATGATCGCAGGAAAGCATTACAGGATTTTGCAAGGCGCGTTGGGAGTGGGGCGGGGAAAACCTTTGCCACCTCGCTAATTCAAGCGGAGCAGTATGGCACGTCGGTATCTCAAGCTATGCGCGTTATGTCTGATGAGCTGCGCGAAATCCGCATGGCAGCGGCAGAGCAAAAGGCTGCTTCTTTGCCGCCAAAGCTAACCGTTCCCATGATATTATTCTTCTTGCCCGTATTGTTCATAATTATCTTAGGGCCTGTGGGAATTACTGTATCTGCAATGGGCGGGTAGTATATTACTCTTGCGCCCTCTGCGTCTTAGCGGTTTAAAAATACTCTGGATTCCAGCATTCGCTGGAATGGCGTGATGGAGAGGGGTGAAATAGACGAATGGAGAATGTTACATTCTCACCCTAGTACTGGTACTTGGTAAGTTAAATCACTATAACGCCCATGTTCTACCGCTCATTAAGAGTGCGGATAATGCGCAGGTTGCGCTCAAGCTCTATTCGGTCAGGGGAAAGGGATTGCGCCTTTTCTAATATCTCTATCGCTTCATCAACAAAGCCTTGTGTGGCAAGGTTTAGGGCAAGGTTATTCATTATAGTGGTTGGATCACCCTTCCAATTGTCTAAGCCTTTGCGGAAGGCGCGTTCTGCTTCTGGGTGCATTTCTTTTGCATCAAGGGCAATGCCAAGATTTTGATATGCTTCATGGTCGGTTGGATTTTGCAATATTGCTTCTTTTGCGTAGTTTTCCGCCAAATCGTAGTTACCAAGGGAAAGTGCAATCATTGACATTTCCGTTTTTACGCCAGCTTTTGCCTTATCAGATTTAGCAAATGGGGTTAAGATCGTTGATGCCATATCAAGATAGTTTGCTTGGCGCAGATTTCGTGCATATTCCAGTGCAATTTTGGGGTTAGAGCTGTTTCGTTTATATTTTTTTTCTAATGCTATTAGGCTAGCATTGTTAGAGCCTTTTATTGTGGCGGTCATTGCTGCTTTTTCTATAGCGCTATTTATTCCCTCGGAATTGCTTTTGTCACTTGATGTGGTTTGGCAGGCGGATAATTGACCCGCTGCTAGGGCTATGACTAGGTAATGCGTGATTTTTTTCATGTTTATAATGCCTTCTTATTCCTCTGTTTCTAGCGGAGGTGTGTTTGATTTTGAGTTGTTGCTATCGCTGTTTTGAGAGGCTTCACTTTGAGTGGAGGCTTTTTCAGTATCATCAACTGATTTTATTTCATGGCACATATTGGGGCAGTATAGAACGCTTGTGCTTTGGCAGTTTTGCGCATCATCGGCGCAAACGCGTTTTATACGTATGTAATTTTCCTTTGGGCTGGCAACTATTACGTGACGCTGCATGATAGCTTGACCATTTTTGTCCAAAACGGTGAAATGCGTTGCTCCTATTGCTCTAGGGACGATCACTAATATTTTTGATGAGTCTGCTATCACATTAATATGTGCGGGATTACCGATTATTATGCTGCCTGCATCCGAATCTAGCCTTATAAGCTCTGATTTATCAGGTGTAAGCCTAAGGTCGGGGTGCGTTGCCTCTAAATCTTGTTCTGACTTATCATTTGAGTGGGTCACTGGCGGCAATATATCAGCAAGTTTTTCACCAGCTAAGGATGTCGCGGGCATGAGCAGCGCGATAGTTATGGCTAGCTTGGCAAGTAGTTTATTGTTTATATATATCATAAAAATCACATATGCTTGAGATGAAAACAGTCTTGAACCTTAAGTATAACGTGAAACATTCAGAAAATCACTTCTTTTTTTGTTAAGCGGTACAAGGATGGGGTTTGAGGCATAAGTAGCTGATAAATAATGATTGTAAATAATTTAATTATTGTATTACCCCCAATAAATATTTTGAAGCGGGTTTTTGTTCATCTGCATTCATCATTGCACATTACTGTTCTTTTCTCTATAAATATATGTAGGTTATCCGTTTTGGATGGCTTGGGGCTTTGTAACCTCTATAACGCGGCTTAATCAGCATCAAGCCGTTATCAATGATGCTGCTTTCTCAACTATGGTTGGGATGGCGGCGAAATATAATAGCGTTTGCGTGAATACGCTGCGCCGTTCGTTATACGGTTACAAACACCCCAGCTGCCAGAGCTATTTTTGTTTAATAGGAGATAATAACCGTGAAGAAAATATTAATTGCCACAGTATTATTTTGCTTATCTGGTTGCATGACTACTGAGCATTTAATGCCAGGGTATATATCACAAACAGCATCTATTTTTGACGATGCTCAAGAGATAACCCTTAAGTCAGCAGGGCTTTTCGATAGCTCAGGATTAAGCTTAGGGCTTTTTTGGAGAACCCCTATGCAGGATGATGTTTTGATTATAGCTGAGGTCGGCGGTGCACATATCTTTGATTCAGACCAAAGTATTCAGTTTAAAATAGACGGTAAAATCACAGAATTGCCACCAGCTAACAATTATGATTCAGGTGAAATAGATACAAAATATGTTGAAATGCTTGGGGTTATAAGTAAATCGAAAAAACAATATATGACAAATAAATTATTCATAAGAAAAATTTTAAATGCACAAAAGGTTTTAGTAAGGGTTGATCTTCACAGGGGCTATGTCGAGGGACGATTTTCTGTGGTAGAAAGTGATAACTTACATCAATCAAGTGTATATGGTGATTTATCTGGAATGTATGCTTATAACGCTTTTTCTAAATTTTATAAGAAAGTTTGGGTAGAATAATTATAAAACATCAAGCATGGCTATGGGAACAACACAAAACCTTTCTTCTGGTACGAAATTTGAGCGCGTAGAAACAAAAGGAAGAAATTAATAATGAGTAAGTTTTTATTGATAAGTGCTTGTGTTTTTGTTCATTTGCATTGTTAAACCCGCCCGCGCTTGGGATAAGATTGATTTTGAATATTAATTATAGCGTGAAAAAGCAAAAATACCATATGTTTTTTACATTACATAGTATTAATTAATATTCTGCGGTGTGCCGTGATAACAGTGAATTTATGCAAAACTAAGGTTGAAGCAATAAATCAAGCACTATCTCTTTGTATCGTGGAGTGTTGTGGATACAGCCTTCGATTATATGGACGCGCTTAATGGCTGGAAATATTGTGAAGATATCCAAGGTCTACGCACAAAATGTTCCAACCACTGATGAACTCTTATACAGGACTTGGGTGTAGCATTAAATGAGCGTGAGGATAATTCTGGCTCACAATTTACTAGATTTAATCCTTTTGGGTAATGCAGTTTAATCTACTGCAGAAAAAATATTTTTCTCTAGCTATTATATTATTTATGGTGTAGTTATTCATTAAATCCCATAAATATAGGTTTGTAATAATGTGACGAGATAGTCACGGCGCGAACCTTGGGTGAAAGTAAAAATATTTGAATATATATGAGGATATAATGGCAAAAAAAGGTGCAGTAGAGTTTGTTAATCAGGTGAAATCTGAAACTCGTAAGATTACTTGGCCGACTAGGCAAGAGACAACCGTTAGCTTGATTGCTGTTTTTATTATGGTTTTTGTATCGTCTATATTTCTATATTTTGCGGATCAAGTTATTGCATATGCGGTTCGCTTGATTATGGGGTTTGGCGGATAAATTAGAATTTATTAGATTAAGTTTAAGAAAAGGATTTTAAAATGGCTATGCGTTGGTACGTGCTACATGTTTATTCAGGGTTTGAGCAAAAAGTTGCCGAATCTATTAAGGAAAAAGCAGCTAAGCAAGGGCTTAGTGATTTTATCGAAGATATACTTGTTCCTACCGAAGAAGTGGTTGAGGTAAAGCGCGGTCAACGCGTAAGTGCGGAGCGTAAATTCTTTCCTGGTTATGTGCTAGCCCATATTGAGATGAATGATAATGTTTGGCATTTGATTAAAGATACTCCTAAAGTCAGTGGGTTTCTTGGCGCTGGCGGTAACAAGCCCGTTGCTATTAGTAATGCAGAAGCCAAGCGAATCTTGACGCAGGTTCAAGAAGGCGTTGATCGCCCGCGCCCATCTGTTGTTTATGATATTGGCGAAGAGGTTAAGGTTATTGACGGACCATTTGCATCATTTAATGGCATTGTTGAGGAAATAGACGAAGAAAAAGCAAAGCTGAAAGTTTCTGTTTCTATCTTTGGTCGTCCAACTCCTGTTGAGCTTGAATATGGTCAAGTCGAAAAAACTTAATTTAACTTTAAAAGGAGCAGTAAGATGGCAAATGAAGGATATCATGAACCAATAGAAGAGCTTTCTGATGAAACAAAAGATATGCATAAAGCTATCGTTTCGTTGATGGAGGAGCTAGAAGCTGTTGATTGGTATAATCAGCGAGTTGACGCTTGTAAAAATGAGGAGTTAAAGGCTATTCTAATCCATAATCGTGATGAAGAAAAAGAACATGCTGCTATGGTTCTCGAATGGATTCGCAGGCAGGACAGTGTTTTTGATAAAGAGCTAAAAGACTTCTTGTTCACAGAAAAACCAATTGCTCATAAATAGCCTTGGTTATTTGTCTTTTTTATATTTAATATGAGTGATAATAAACTTAATTCATTAGGATTTGCTAAGCCCCCACCTGAAACGCGCGTAGTTGTTGCTATGTCTGGCGGTGTGGATTCATCTGTATGTGCGGCTATGCTGCATGAGCAGGGCTATGACGTTGTGGGCATTACCTTACAGCTTTATGATCATGGCGAAGCTATTTCATCTAGATCTAAAACTTGTTGCGCTGGTCAAGATATTCATGATGCGCGCAGCGTTGCGGAAGAGCTTGGCTTTCCCCATTATGTTTTGGATTATGAAAGCAGCTTCCGCGAGAGCGTGATTGAGGATTTTGCCGATAGCTATATGCGCGGGGAAACGCCGATACCGTGCGTTAAATGTAATCAAACCGTTAAGTTTCAAGATATGTTAAAGGCTGCGCGTGATTTGGGCGCGGATTGCATGGTAACGGGGCATTATATAGAGCGGCTTGTTGACGGTGAGGGCGCGGCTTATTTAAAACGCGCTCATGATGCGGGCAAGGATCAGAGCTATTTCTTATTTGCAACCACGCGCGAGCAACTGGATTTCCTGCGCTTTCCATTGGGGGGCATGAGCAAAGATATAACGCGCGGACATGCTAAGCGTTTGGGGCTGCTTAATGCTGATAAGCCAGATTCTCAGGATATTTGCTTTGTTCCTGATGGGGATTACGCAAAATTGGTGAAGAAAATGCGTCCCGATAGCGCGAAAAGCGGTGATATCGTCCATATTGATGGGCGGATAATAGGCGAGCATGAGGGCATTATTCACTATACAATTGGGCAGCGCAAAGGCATTGGCGTTGGCGGGGGCGTGTCAGATAATAACGAGCCACTATATGTGATAGAGCTTAAACCGCAAGAAAATCAAGTAATTGTAGGGGCTAAAGAGGATTTAGCGCGTAACGTGCTTAGGCTTTCAGAATGCAACTGGCTGTTTCATGTTGGTGATAACGCTCCGATAGATATTGAGGTTAAGTTCCGCTCAACCATGCAGCCCATTGCTGCTAAATTATCCGTATCAAATAACGGCGCAGAAATTATATTGAGCGAGCCTAAATACGGAATTTCCGCTGGGCAGGCCGCCGTTTGCTATGTTAATGATCGCATGATTGGCGGGGGCTGGATTACTGGCACTGGTAATGTTTAGCAATATATTGTCGATATCACATACTCATAAAATCGCGTCTTTCTAATATGTCACCAGTGGGTAAAATTCCTAGTGGATTTTCTGTATAGCCTTCAAACCAAGGTGCAGTTGAGGGAAGGGACAGTCTAACAAATTGTCTTTTTGTATCGCGCTCCATTTCCATTGATTCATGCACGCATAGAGCGTCAACCCAATATACTGTATTGGCAGAAAATATTTCTGATTCTTTTTCTTTGCATTGGCTTGATAGGTGATCGCATGAGCCCTCATCATCTGGCCACCCATTAAATATTTGCTTCCATGCTTTGCACCCTGACGTTGATGATACAGTTAACATGCCAGTGCTTTTTTGCATATCAAGACCAGGTGTCGGTTCAATACCGCCTCCCCAGCCACCGCCACCGCCTCCCCAGCCGCCAGCGGCATTTTTATAAATGCCATCTACGTGTTTTCCTGCTCGACGATGGGTGGATCCTGCGGCAACTATTTTCTCATCAATGGTTAAATACCCAACTTTTTCATTGTGATCTTGCATTTCAAACATGGATTCTAATGCAGGTTTCCAGCCATCTAAAAAGCTTGGAATGCTGTTAGTATCGCCAAGCATTATTGGCATCATCATTATTCTTGTGTTTGAAAATTCAGGTAGATTGATTTCTTGTTTTCTTTCAAAATCGCTTGAAAAAGCTTTCATGGCGTGCTCCCTTTTTATATTACATATATTACATATATTACATATATTCAAGTAAAAAATGAGAGTGGTAGCGGAGGAGAGAATTGAACTCCCGACACAAGGATTATGATTCCTCTGCTCTAACCCCTGAGCTACTCCGCCACGAAATACAGGGTTGATCTATGATCGAAGGCATATAAGGTCAATTTTTACGGTTTTTGTCAAGTGGAAAATATAGATGAATTTGAAAGATATTTTATAAATCTCTATATATATAACCGTTATCCAGTTTGCGTTTCGAAAAAATGCTTAAATGAGTGAGGTTTAACGGAATTTATATGCCATAGGACTATGATTGTTTATATTTTTCCAGATCCACGCAGTTTATATCAGCGTTAATGCTAGAGTTGCAAGCGTCCACTAACTCTTGAGATATTAGCACCGACATTGCCGAGTTTGCCGACAATATCTTCATAGCCGCGTTCTAAATGATATATGCGGCTTACTATGGTTTCGCCTTCTGCGACAAGCCCCGCTAACACTAATGCTACGCTTGCGCGCAAATCCGTTGCCATGACTTCTGCGCCGCGCAACTTATTAACCCCGCGCACAATGGCAGAGTTTCCTTGCACGCTTATATCCGCGCCCATGCGGCAAAGCTCTGGCACATGCATAAAGCGGTTTTCAAATATAGTCTCCGTTACCATGCCCGCACCCTCACATAAAGTTAGCATAGCCATGAATTGAGCTTGCAAATCGGTAGGAAAACCCGGATATGGCTCGGTCATAATATCAACACCTTGCAAGCGCCCAATATCACGGTGAACAATAATGTCATTGCCTTCTTGCTCAACTTCAATGCCACTTTGAGATAGCAAGCCAAGGGCAGCGCTTAAATGCTCTATCCGGGCATTTTCAAGGCGCAATGTGCCGCCGCACATGCCCGCAGCAATAATGTAAGTCCCTGCCTCTATTCGGTCGGGAACTACGCTATGCGTTGTTCCGCTTAGGTGTTTAACTCCTTCGATACGTATCGTATCAGTGCCTAGTCCTGATATTTTAGCGCCCATCTTGATTAAGCATTCGCCAAGATCAATGATTTCTGGCTCTTTTGCCGCATTACTAAGTACTGTTTGACCATTCGCAAGAGTTGCCGCCATCATAAGGTTTTCAGTAGCCCCAACGGAGACTTTAGGAAACAGGATTTTAGCGCCTATAAGCCCGCCGATTGGCGCGGTGGCATTGATATATCCCTCGCTAAGCTTAATTGTTGCGCCCATTTCCTCTAATGCTTTTATGTGCATATCAATGGGTCTGCCGCCAATAGCGCAACCCCCTGGTAGGGACACTTTCGCCTGCCCAAATCGCGTTAATAATGGTCCTAAAACAAGAATACTTCCGCGCATTTTACGCACAATATCATATGGCGCGGTGTAGGCTTTTATATTGCTAGCATTAATTGTCATGCTCGAGTTTTCGCGTTTAATCGCGCAGCCCAAATATTCCAGCAGCTCGACTTGAGAGTTGATATCGCGCAATGAATTAGGGTTATTTTCAAGTGATAAAGTCCCATCGGTAAGCAGAGCCGCGCACATAAGTTTTAGGGCGCAGTTTTTTGCTCCGCTAATAGGGATAGAGCCGTTAAGCTGGTTGCCGCCAATGACTGATATTGTGTCCATAATTATGTCCCGCTAAAGTTTAGGGAGGGTAACGCCGCGCTGCCCCATATATTTACCAGCTCGATCCGCATAGCTTACCTCACAAGGCGCGCTGCCCTTGAAAAACAGGAATTGTGCAACGCCTTCATTGGCATATACCTTTGCTGGAAGCGGAGTGGTGTTAGAAATCTCCAGCGTGACATGCCCCTCCCAACCTGGTTCTAGCGGGGTTACATTCACAATTAATCCACAGCGTGCATAGGTGCTTTTCCCCAGACATATCACCAGCACATCTTTAGGAATGCGGAAATATTCAACCGTATGAGTTAGGGCAAAGCTGTTTGGCGGTATGATGCAAACATCACTTTTGCGGTCAACAAAGCTTTTATCCGAGAAATTTTTAGGGTCAACCATCGCGTTATCAATATTGGTGAAAATCTTGAAATCTTCCGAGCATCTAGCGTCATAACCGTAGGATGAAAGCCCGTAGGATATAGCTCCATCACGCTTTTGATTTTCAATAAATGGCTCAATCATGCCATGATTTTGGGCAAGCTCGCGGATTTGGTGGTCGGCGAGTATTCCAGAATTCATTATAGTGTTATTATTTACCTTAGGTTTTAGCATCTTCTCACTCTTTTTTTCACTCTTAATTTTGGCTTTGCGGCGTTTTAAATTATGGCGCAAGGCTGCGGCTCGTTTATCGATTTTGTCAGTATTATCTTGTTTCATGAATGCACCATACAATAATATATACAAAGAGTAAAATACATAAAAACATAGAGTTTCTTATGCTAACTTAGGTGTAATTGAAGAGTTATACAGCTATATTGCTAAAAGTGATATGGCAACAGTTTTTTAGACAAATAATTATTAGCCGAATTAATTCTTGTTCGATTATAAAATACCTAAATATATTCAAATATTACATGCTTTGCTTCCTCTTTATCTTTAAATTTGCATTTTTTATCATTTAATTTCATACGTTACCCCCACAGTATTTTGTATTACCCCCATCGTTACCCCTATATTCTTGTGATTACCCACGCGCAATAACGAATGGTAAAACATGGCAGCAAAGACCAAAAGCGTTATGGACTAATGATTGCATGGTCGTTAATGAATGGAGAAGAAGAAGAAAATGGTGGGCGGTACAAGGATTGAACTTGTGACCCCTTGCGTGTCGAGCAAGTGCTCTACCACTGAGCTAACCGCCCACATTTAGATTAGTAAATTGGTAGCGTTAATAAGATGTAAATGCAAGATATTTATGAATATTATTAGGTGTCAGCCCCATAAATAATTCTGGTTTTTTATTCACTAAGCAGGGTTTCTACTTGCTCTATCAGCTCATTTAAGTGGAATGGTTTGGACATTAGTTTAGAGTTTTTGGACATACCGCCCTCTTTTTGTTTTGTAGCCATGGCGGCAAAGCCAGTTATAAACATTATTTTGATGTCAGGATTGCTCTTGGCAGCTTTTTGGGCTAGCTCTATGCCGTCAATAGCTGGTAATACTATGTCTGTAAGCAATAGATCGAATTTATTATTAGGATCGTTTATTGCAGACAATGCATCTATCCCATTATTTTTAGGAATTACAATATGGTTAGCATTTTCTAGTGCCTTAACCAAGAAATTAAGCATGGCTTTGTCATCTTCGGCAAGTAATATCTTAGCCATGTGTCTACCCCCTTTATAGTGCCTCTAGGAACTGCTTTCCTGCGGTTTTCCAGTTATAGTTTTCTTTTACATGCGCGGCACATTTGGTTTTATCTGATTGTTTTATTGCCCTGTTTGCTGCGTTTGATAGGTTAGTATCATCCAACGCACCCAAATATTCATGTGTTATGATATCTTTTGGTCCCATGACTTCATATCCAGCAACAGGCAGTCCGCAGGCTAGGGCTTCTATTAGCACAATTCCGAATGTATCTGTTTTTGATGGGAATACAAATATATCAGATGACCTATAATAATCGGCAAGCTCGTATTTGGTTTTTTTGCCTGTAAATAGGGCATTGGGGTATTTTCTCTCTAATATATTTCTGATAGGACCGTCACCAACTATGACTTTAGAGCCGTGCCATTCCATATCAAGAAAAGCTTCCATGTTTTTTTCTATGGCAAGTCTGCCAACGTAAAGAGCTATTGGACGCTCCAAATCTTTTAGTATATTTGATCCTTTTGGGTGGAAGATATCAAAATTAACGCCGCGTGATAGATGTTTTATCGGAGCATCAAAACCCCACTCTAGCAACTGCTTTTCTAGGCTTTTTGTCGCTACCATTACGTTGCTTGATTGGGCGTGAAATAGCCTTACCAACTTTATGGAATTTCTATGCACCATGTCATATAATGGCGGGATCAGCCATGCAAATCGCTTGGCAACATAGTCGGGAAACTGCGTGTGATAGCAGGTTGTGTATTTTATGTTGTTTTTTATGCAGTATTTACGAGCCGCCCAACCTAAAGGACCTTCGGTGGCAATATGTATTTTATCAGGCGCAAAATCTTTAATTATGCGCTTTAGGCGTTTGCTAGGAGACATAACTAATTTAATTTCAGAGTAAAATGGCATTGGCACAATGAATGGGAAATCGGCAGGGCCTATGACTTCTACTTGATGCCCCATATTCTCTAACTCTTTGCAGAGATATTCATATGTGCGCACTACCCCGTTAATTTGGGGGTGCCATGCATCGCTGATAATAAGAACTTTCATGGACATTTTGCGTAACTAGCTCTATAATTATTGAGTTATTATCCAACCTTAAACGTGATGTTACAAATGCTCAATAAATTTTTATATATAATTATATTTGCTGGTTTTGCGGTTTTATCGTCTATGGGCGCTGGTCATGCGCAGCAATGCGATGTTAGCTATGAGATGATAACGAAATTATATCACCCTTATCCAGGGTCATACACCGTTTGGGACAGCACTTATGGCGAGGAGAAAAAAGATGAATGGTTTAGCTCGGTTGTAAATCATGGTGATGGCGGAGTTTTAGCAGTGGGGCAGGCGCAAGCAATTCGCGAGGGAGTGCCTTCTATGGTATTTGTAAGTTTTGATAAGCGCGGGCGCAAGGTTTGGGATAAATACCATTCTATAAGTGGATTAAATAACATTGTTAAAATGCTGCCGCGGGCGGGCGGGGTGGTTGTTCTTGCTAATCGTCAAAAACCGGGTGGTAAGTCATTTTTGTGGTTGGGGTTTTTTGATGATAATGCTCGTTTAAAATCACAAAAGATTATTCGTGATAAAAAACATGGTTTATTCGCAACGGATATTATTCATGGCTCGGGAGATTTATCTAGCAAAAAAGGTTGGGCTATTTCTGTTACTGTAGACGGTGAATATGGGGCTGTATATCTGCTTGATAAAAATGGGAATGAATTATCAAATCGCAATTACATTATTGGCTCTAGTAATAAAATAGAGGGATTGTCCGTATCGAAAACAATCGGGGAAAAGTCCGGTTATATCGCTACTGGAAGTTTCGAAAACCAGAATGGCAAGAAAATTGGCTTGGTGATGCTCTTAAATGGTGATTTGTCATATATTTGGCAAAAGGAATATAGTCGCGGATTATCGGCTAATGTTAAATATTCATCTAGCTATGCGGATAAATATATATTGGCGTTTGGCGAGGTAATGCCTGCTTCTTCTAAACCTGCGGGGAGCTGGATTATGCTGCTTGATAAAATTAATGGCAAGGTTATGTGGCAGAGATATTATTATGGTGAGAGTGGCGTGCATGATTATTTAAGTAGTGGGCTTTATGTTAGGGGTGATGGGCTTATAACATTGATGATGGCGGCGGATTTAGTCGGTGATAATGATGACGGTTATATGAGCTATGCACATTTGCTAACCCTTTCTCCGCGCGGGGTTACACTGTCTGGTGATTCATATTACTATGGCAAGGGCGCGTATATATCACAGTTGATTGAAGGCGCTAATGGCTCGCGCATTATGGCAGGTTATAGCCTTGTTTCGGCGAAAGATGCAGCGATTAAGGATGCACCTCCTGTTAATGATGGGCTAACGCCCTTGAAAGAAATGGGTGTTATTAACCTTCCTAATGTTGAGTTGTCAGATGAAACAAATGCAGGCTTGGCAATGCTTAAAAATAAGATTAAAGATATGAAGATTGATGGTGCCAAAGATATTTCCACAAAAGAATCGGCTAATGTTGATAATGGCTCTAATGAGCTATCAAAGGATGGGTGGGTTGTGATCGGTGAAATGCCTGAGGCGTACAGTGATCCTTGTCTTCGAGAAGTACGCAAATTAAAATAATAAAAACAGCAGGTTAGAATGTTAAACGAAGAAAAAGAGTTAAGCTTTATTGTTGATGAGTGGAATATGGGCATGCGCGCCGATAAATTTTTAAGCTCGGTTTGTGATGATTTGTCACGTTCAAGGATACAAGCTCTGATAGCAGACGGGCAGGTGAGCGTTAATGGTGATGTGTTGAAATCCGCCTCATTAAAAACAGAGGAGGGCGCGGAGTTTTGCGTGCGCGTTCCTATTCCTGTTTCTGGTGACCCTGATCCGCAAAATATACCGCTTGAAATTATTTATGAAGATGATGATTTGTTGGTTATTAATAAGGAGGCGGGCATGGTTGTTCACCCTGCTGCGGGTAATTGGAGTGGCACTTTAGTTAATGCGTTGCTGCATCATTGTGGCGATAGCCTGTCTGGAATTGGCGGAGTTCTGCGCCCTGGTATAGTGCATCGTTTGGATAAAGATACTAGCGGCTTGATGCTGGTTGCTAAAAATGATCATGCGCATAAGCATTTGTCAGAGCAGCTAGCAGATAGAACGCTTAGCCGTATTTACCATGCGCTTGTCCTTGATATCCCGCTTCCGATTAAGGGGAGCATTGAACGCCCGATTGGTCGCCACCGTCATAATCGCTTGAAAATGAGCGTGATGAGTAATTCGCCTCGGTCTGCCTGTACGCATTATAAGGTTGTTAAAAATTACAATGATGCGCTGGCTTTGGTTGAATGCAGGCTTGAAAGTGGGCGTACGCATCAAATCAGAGTGCATATGGAAGCGTTTGGTCATCCGCTTGTCGGTGATCCTGTTTATGGTATTCAGCAAACAGCCCTTATCGCTAGAATGAAAAAGGGTGGCTACCCCAATGATTTAATTAAGGAATTTATCGAATTCCCTAGGCAGTTTTTATATGCTAAAGAGGTTTCTTTTGTCCATCCAGCAACAAAAGAGGTGATGAGCTTTGAATGCGATCCACCCAAAGAATTATCTCAGTTATTGGAAAAATTAGATAAGTAACGATACTGCTCGTATAGATTTAATCCATAACCTCAATCCAGTGATTTGCCATGTGATCTAAGGTCATGTTTTCGGTCGCATCAAAAAGGCGTGAGGGAGGGTTTAGTATTTGTCCTATATCTCTTCCAAATGGAGCAATTTTTGTGATTATTTTACTTCCTTCTGGGATGTATTTGATGCTGCCTAATGGCAGTGATAATGAAATATTGTGATATGCGCTTGTCGTGCCGCCAAATAAATCGGGTTCGCTATAATTGCTTAATGTCGTGTTTGCGTTTAATTTTGCCCCGTTTTTGAAAATCTTTTCAAGCCCTAAGGATATGCCAGTATCACCGCCAAGAAAACGCCCTGCTTTTGCGCTTAACACCATATTTTGATGTGATAAATCATACCAGCCATTAACATGCCCTGATATGATGGCGTTGCCTTCAAGCCCAAGATTGAGGGGAGTGTAAGGGTTTCTGCGCACGACGTTCCATATATTTGCACCAAGCGCAATTCTTGATCCAAAGGGGCGGTATAGCAGCTCCCCGCCATAACCTGCGTAGAATTCTTCTAAATATCCCGCTGTTATATTTGCGTGCAGCTGGGGGCTGAAGCTATGGTTATATGCAATATATGAGTTTTCAACCCCTATGCGCTTTTGTGTGAAATTATATATATCGCTGCGAACGGGGTTTTGTGCGGGCGGGCGGAGTTTTTCTATTTTATCAAGGTTGTCATTTATATTTATACGAATGGAGTTGCCGATTAATATACCCAAAAATGTGGATGATTTTGCATTTATGATTGCTGAGCTGCGATATAATATTCCGCTATCTTCTTCGGATAGGCTAAGCTGGTTTTCAAGGTCTATGGAGAAGGATTTTTTGCCACTTATCCACTTTGTGGACAAAAAACTGTGGCTTGGTTTGTTTTCACTATCGCTAACTACAAAATCAGCGTTTTTCCAAAGTTCTTGAGGGCTGCCATTTTTGTTATCAACAGCTTTTTCCACATCTGGGCGCATGAGTTTGATATTTGCGCCATATAGATTTTCATGGCTTGGACGTATGTTTATTTCCTCAATATTTTGCGCGCTATGCATTGATATATGACGCGCTGCTCGTCCTATTTGCTGTGGCGCGGGAGCTTTGGGGGACAGCTCTAAATTAGCAAATATTTTATTGCCGCTTTCTGTGATATTATATAGCTGCGCCCCGTCACTTTGTGCATCTTGTTTAATGGCAGTGATATTGGTGTCGATATGGCTGCGGGTTTTATAAAATGGCTTTGGATTATCATATTTCCTGTGAGTTAGTGACCATTTAGCGGGGTTTGATTTTATTGATAGACCTGCAAAAATCTTGTCGCTTCCTTGCATTCCAAGGCTTGCATTTGCCCAATTTTTGTAATTATAGGATAAGCCAATGCCCCATGGTGATGCTGGGTTATAATCGGATGTTGCTTGCTCAACGCTATATTTGTCAGAGCCGTAATCTAGTTTTATCGATAGTCCTTGGTAGGGGGTGAAATATTCAACCCCGCCAAAAAACCCAATAGAATCGCCAGTTAGCCAGTTAGCGGGAGCGTTTGGTAGTTCGCTATTTTGCTCTCTATCTTTGCCGAAATGCTTGGATATATATTTAAGGGGATTGTTGAATTTCCCTGATGCGCCCATGCGTCCCCAGCCCATTCCTGCGGTAAAATCAAGGTTTTTATAGCTTTTTGATAGCGCAATATACTCGCTAGCCATTCTGCTATGCCCAATGATGGATTGCAAGCCGACGGATATTTCAGGGCTGTATGCGCTTTCTTTTCTTAGGCGCAACTTCATTCCTATATTAGGGTAGAGGCGTTTTGCCGTGCCTGTTAGGCTGGATATTTCTGCGGTTTGGCGGATGTTTATATATAGTGGAGATGCTAATTGCGCGCCGATATACCCACTAATATAGGGGTCTAATGTGGATATTCCTGCGTGAATTGTACCCACGCTATCCATGCGCGCGCTTGGAATTGTGTTTAGTCCGATAAAACCGCTTAGGGCAGGGCTGTGCTTATCGCTTGCTTGAGATGCTTTTTCTGGCGCAAGAAATAGTAAGGCAACTGTGGCGGCGCAATATATATACTTAAATCTATGGTTTAGCATATGGGAGTATTCAATTATGTACGCTATGATTGTCTCTTAAATACAACTGTATGTCAAACCTATACTATTTAAAATATATCTTGCTGTGTGCTGCAATATGTAACTACAATCTAAGGTGGCGTTTATCTGTGTGTGGTTCTAATGTATATTATTCTTGAAATTTTATTGATTATTGCGGTTGTGTCCATGATTTTGTTGGTGTTTTTGGCTAGGAGATCATCCTTGTCATCTAAATTACTTAATGAAGTTATGGATGCTTCCGAATATGGTAATGTAATATTTAATAAAAAGGGTCACTTTTTTAAGGCTAATAAGCTTGCTAAACATTATTTGTTACCGATTATTGATGATAATATCGAGGATTTTACGCGCAATGAGTTTTTAAATTGTTTATTTGATAATGCTGCTGATATTGATGAAAGTATCAAAAACACAATTTTAAGGGGTTTCGGCTTTGAAAATGGCACGGAATTTCGGGAGATTATTCAATGCGGTGACATTGGCTATGTTCTTGTTGATGCTAAAGTTATTAATGGGGGGATGACCTCATTTATAATGAATGACATTAATGTTGGTCAAAAAAGAGAAGAGGATATAATATCCTTGAGCATCTTTAACCAGCAATTAATGCACGCCGTTCAGGCAACGTCTAGTGGTATTATCATTAGTAACCCTGCATCGGATAGTAATGATATTCTATTTGCGAATGATGCATTTTGTGACTTTGTTAATTGTAATATTGATGAAATTATTGGTAGCGACTGGGGCATTGTTATTGGCTTGGCGCAAGATGATGCAAATAGAGATAAGCTTATTGATGCCCTTAATGATGTTAAGGAGGTGGATGTTGCGCTTGAATTTGAGGGCAGTGATGGTATGCGTTATTTCAACATGAAACTTACCCCCGCCATGGATGATGATGGAGCGTTCGAGCTATTTGTTGGGGTTTTGTCCGAGGTTACATTGCTTAAACAGCGAGAATCCGAATTTTTCCATGCTCAAAAACTAGAGTCTTTAGGTAAGCTTTCTGCGGGCGTTGCTCATGATTTTAATAATATTTTGTCTATTATTGGTGGTTACAGCGTTATGGCGGCTAATTTGCTTGATGGGGAAAACCAGCAAATAAATGATTACCTAGACAGGATTGATGCAGCGTCAAAGCGCGGGGCGTCATTAACGAATAAAATGCTCACATTTAGTAGGCATAAGGTTGTAACGCAAACGGTCATTAATGTGTGTGATGTTGTTAGGGAGCAAGGAGAATTACTGTTGCCGCTTTTGGGGGTGTCTATCAATCTTAAGGTGGATATTCCTGATGGTGATGTGAATGTAAAAGGAAGCTCTGGCTCACTTGGTCAGATATTAATGAATTTTGCGGTAAATGGTCGCGATGCCATGGATGGCGGTGGCAATTTATCTATTAATGTTAAGTGCTTAAACCCTATTGATGTTCCGCGTTCGGTTAGTAAGAAAATTGATGCGGATGAATATGTTTGTATCTCTGTATCTGATACAGGAACGGGCATTGATGAGGAAACTTTAGAGAAGATATTTGATCCGTTCTTCTCGACTAAAGATCAGGGCAAGGGAACAGGGCTTGGTTTATCTGTTGTCTATGGTTTGGTGCAAGAGATGGGCGGTGCGCTTGATGTGTCTTCTGTGCTTGGAAAAGGCACTAAAATGTCACTATATCTACCGCTTAGCCACGAAGAGCAAAGTAAGAAAATTTCGGGTAATGTGTCTGATTTATCGACAATATGTCTTGATGGCTATAGCGTCCTTGTTGCGGAGGATGAGCCTGATTTGCTTATGCTTGTTACAAATATGCTTGAGGAGATGGGGCTTAAGGTTTATGGCGCAAGCGATGGTGATGAGGCTTTGGTGCTGCTTGATGATCATATGGATGAGGGCATAGATATTTTACTAACTGATGTTGTTATGCCTAATCTTAATGGGGTGAAGCTTGCGGAGCTTGTTTCGGCTATGTCGCCTCAAACTAAAATTATATTTATGAGCGGATACCCTGCTAATGGTGATATGGCGCCTGTTGAGCTGCCTGATGATTTATCATTTGTTGCAAAGCCGGTTGATTACCAAGCTCTTGCTGTGCTGCTTTTGAATAAGCTTAGGGAAGGCACGCCCGAGACTTTGGCTTTTGCGGCTCAATCTATGCCGCAATGGGAAACTGTTAATACTGATAAGGGGGACTAGAATGGCTGATGGTGCAAAAAAATTATCAGATTTAAAAGTGTTGGTCGTGGATGATCAAGATGATGCGCGCGCGCTTGTTCGTAATATGCTAACCGAGATGGGGGTTCATCAGGTTTTTGACGCATCTGATGGACGTCAAGCTCTGTCATTTATTGACGCTGCATTTGACTTTGTTGATTTTATTGTGTGTGACTGGAATATGCCGAGCATGTCTGGCGTTGAGCTTTTGCGGCAATTGCGGACGGTTGATCCTGATATTCCGTTTTTAATGGTGACGGGGCGCGGTGATATGGATTCTGTTATTGAGGCGAAAAGCTCTGGAGTTACGGGCTATATCAGAAAGCCGTTTTCTCCAGCTCAGTTTGAGGCAAAAATCCGTATCATTATGAAGAAGAGCTTTTAGACACTGTACCGGAAATAACAGTAAAACGCTTTACGGCCAGAGCTTGGCTGCCGCGCAATTTGCCAAAATCGGGAAGATTTTCAATATCGGATAGCGCTACCAGTTTGATCTCCGGCACATTCATACCAATTTGCCCGGCCATATGCATCATGGCATATTCATTTTCGGGGACATTGTCATGCGTGGGGGACGGCAATTTTACAATCCAGTCTCCACCCATACCGCTGGCTGGGATTGTTAGCCCACCATGACGCTCCATCAGCGCCGAAAATTTCAGTTGCACGCCCGCAAGAGAAAAACGCAAAGCTTGCTGTGTATCTTGTTTTTCACCCTGATATTCTGCTTTGGTTTTTTTTAAATAGGCAGAGAAGACCCTTCCGCAGGTCGGGCAATTACGCCGCCAGGCAAATCCTCACCCAAAAGGTAAAGCAGGGTAAATTCACTACCCGGCTTAACGCCGCCGCGCATCGCAAGATACTCCCTCAAATGCCCTTCGGGAAGCATATTAGAAAAAAACGGCGGGGCTTTGACGCTATAGGCTTTTGTGTCGGTGAGTAGACTGCCATCAGATGAAAAATAAGACTGGCTTAAAACAGGGCGTTTTGGATCATTGATATAGGCTTCATCGAAGGTAGATAAAATTCGTCCATCGGGTAGCTGTGTTAGAAGCCACACGCGCCGTTCATTCAGAAAAACATCAAGCGAAGCTGTCATGACAATTTCTCTTCATTATCTGGTTGCCAGGCTGGTCGTGATGCTTCTTCTCCATCACCAGATAGCATAGACCGGACAGCGGGTGCTAAACTGCGGGGAACGAGCATAGTCTCCAAATCCAAAAGCCGCGCCATTTCCAAAAAGCTGGAAAGGCGTATATCAATTTTTCCTGCCTCAATCTGTGAAATATGGCTCTGCGGCAAGCCCATTTTAGCACCCAATGCGCTCTGCGTGAGGCCCTTGGTTTTCCGCGCCGCGCGGAGTTTTTTAATAATATTATCCATCATTCTTATATGTTACCACATATATTGAATAAATAAAATATGTTATAGCATAATCAAAGGATTTGTGGTGGTGGATGAATGCCGGATTAATAAAAATCTGGCTGATAATAAGGCATTAAAAGAATATAGCGATTTCAACAAAACCCAAAAAATTACATCCGATTTTGATAAGCGGATTGAGCTATGCTTCAAAACAAAGATAAACCTTAATTTTAAGGTTTAAATTACTTGAATATTTAGTGATTTTCCATTATTTTCTCAACTGTACTCATTCAAATTATAACCGTAGGAATGCTATGAACAGCGACATAATGACTATCAAAGAGGTTGCCGCGTATCTCAAATTAAATGAGAAGACGACGTACAGGCTAACATCTGACGGTAAAATCCCTGCCTTTAAAGTTGGTGGGAGCTGGCGTTTTAGGCGGTCTGAAATTGATCGCTGGATCAAAGAGCAAGAACAAGGCGCACAAGATATAAGGAATCAAAAATGAGCATAGAACAAAAATTCCTAAATGAGCTGGACACCAAGCTTTGGAAAGCAGCGGACAAATTACGCTCCAGCCTTGATGCGGCAAATTACAAACATATCGTGCTTGGGCTTATCTTTTTGAAATATGTTTCTGATGCGTTTGAAGAGCGCCAAGAAGAATTGCTTGAGCTGTTTAAAACCAACAGTGATGACAATATCTATTATCTACCAAGAGATGATTACGATAGCGACGCTGAATACGAAGAGGCCATTCAATCCGAACTAGAACTCATAGAATACTACCAAGAGGCAAATGTTATCTGGGTGCCCAAACATGCACGCTGGACATATCTTAAAGAAACGGCAGCTTTGCCAATTGGGGATGTGCTCTGGCAAGACAATAAGGGACAGGACGTTAAACTTCGTTCTATTTCTTGGCTTGTCGATAATGCGCTTGATGAAATCGAAAAAGAAAATCCTAAGCTCAAAGGCATTCTAAACAGTATCAGCCAATACCAACTTGAAAATGACAAACTCACAGGGCTTATTAATACATTCTCTGACACCAGCTTTAGCAAGGCAGAGTATAACGGCAAACGCTTAAGCCTGCACAGCAAGGATATTCTCGGTCATGTTTATGAGTATTTCCTTGGGCAATTTGCGCTCGCAGAGGGCAAACAAGGCGGGCAGTATTGGACACCTAAAAGCATAGTAACTTTAATTGTTGAAATGTTAGAACCTTATAAAGGGCGTATTTATGACCCTGCGATGGGTTCAGGTGGGTTTTTCTCTTCAAATGATAAATTTATAGAGGCTCACGCGCGAGAAAAACATTACAACGCCGCCGATCAGAGAAAGAAAATCTCCATTTACGGGCAAGAGGCCAACCCCACAACATGGAAACTAGCCGCAATGAATATGGTGATCCGTGGGCTGGATTTCAATTTCGGTAAAAAGAACGGCGATACGTTCCTTGATGATCAACACCCAGATTTACGCGCCGATTACGTCATGGCAAACCCGCCCTTTAATATCAAGGATTGGTGGCATGGCAAATTAGAAGGCGATGCACGCTGGAAATACGGCACGCCGCCACAAGGCAACGCCAATTTCGGCTGGATGCAGCACATGCTCTATCACCTTGCGCCGACGGGATCTATGGCGCTGCTCCTTGCCAATGGCTCGATGAGCTCCAACACCAATAATGAAGGTGCCATCCGCCAAAAGCTTATTGAGGAAGATATGGTGGAATGCATGGTTGCTCTGCCGGGGCAGCTTTTTACCAATACGCAAATCCCCGCCTGTATCTGGTTTTTGACCAAGGACAAGAAAAACGGACTGCGCCTTGATAAGGAAAAACGTAACCGCAGCGGCGAGACGCTATTTATTGATGCTCGTAATCTTGGCTTCATGAAAGACCGCGTCCTGCGTGATTTCACCGACGATGATATCAAGAAACTGGCCTACACTTTCCATGCATGGCAAATGGGTGAAGGCTACGAAGACGTTGCGGGCTTTTGCTACTCCGCGACCATAAAGGACATGAAAAAGCATGACTTTGTCCTCACCCCTGGGCGTTATGTCGGCGCAGCGGATCAAGAGGAAGACACCGAACCCTTCAACGAGAAAATGACGCGTTTAACAGCACAGCTCAAAGATCAATTCGTTGAGAGCGACCGCCTAGAACTTGAGATCAAAAAGAACCTCGGAGGGCTTGGCTATGAGCTCTGAGAACAACAAAAATGAAATCGCGCTTATCGGCGGACAAACACCGTTCATCCTATATGGCGGAGATGACGATAAAGTACACGTCAAAGTATTTATTGAAAATGAAACAATTTGGTTGCCACAACGAGCCATGGCAGAGCTTTTCGATACATCAATCGACAATATCAGCCTTCACCTCAAAAATATCTATGCAGATAGTGAATTAGACGAAAATTCAACTGCCGAGGATTTCTCGGTAGTTCAAAATGAAGGTGGCCGCAGCGTTAAAAGAACCCTGAAATTCTATAACCTCGATGCCATTATTGCCGTTGGTTACCGTGTGAATTCGCGCAGGGCAACCCAGTTCCGCATCTGGGCAACACAAATCCTAAAAGAGTTCATCAAAAAAGGCTTCGTGCTGGATGATGAACGCTTAAGACAGGGTGAAGCCACATTTGGTGAAGATTATTTCCAAGAGCTCTTGGAGCGTGTCCGCTCAATCCGTGCCAGTGAACGGCGCATCTATCAACAAATCACAGATATTTTTGCGGAAATCAGTGATGACTATGACAAGGAATCAGACATCACACAAAATTTCTACGCCATGATCCAGAATAAATTCCACTTTGCCATTACTGGGAAAACAGCGCCTGAAATTATTCACGAAAAATCAGACCGCAACGCCCCGCATATGGGATTGACCACATGGAAAAACAGCCCCAAAGGGCGGGTTATATCCTCCGATGTAAAGGTGGCAAAAAACTATCTGGAAGAAAAAGAGATTAAAAAGCTGGAACGCACGATTTCAGGGTTCTTTGACTATATCGAAAACATTATCGAAAACCGTGTCAAAATGGAAATGCAAGATATGGCAGATAGCGTCGATAAATTCTTGAGCTTTAATGAATATAAAATTTTGGAAGGCAAAGGAAAAATCAGCCGCCCCCAAGCCGACAAAAAAGCCTTGGCAGAATACAAAGAATTCAACAAAAAACAAAAAATCAAGTCAGATTTCGACGCCCTAATCGCCAAAACCAAAAAAAATGGGGAGGTGGCGGGATGAGTACAACAGAACCTTTATTTAATAAAGAATACATTCTCTCTGAAATGGCATCACTTGTAGGAGATAAAATTCTTGCATCTAAAATCAGCTGTGATAACTATATTTCAACAGATAACATGCTCGTTGATAGAGGCGGCGTTGAGCCAGCAATAAAACTTCCTGCTGCAACTAAATTTAATCATTTCAAAACAAGCGATACTCTATTTTCAAATATTAGAACATATTTCAGAAAAGTATGGCTTGCCGATTTTGAGGGTGGTGCATCTCCTGATGTTCTTATTTTCAGAACAAATGATGCAGAAATTTTAGACCCAACATATCTCTATTACATCATAAGCGATAAAAACTTTACTGATTATACGGTCTTAACAGCTAAGGGCGTTAAGATGCCACGCGGCGATAAAGTAGCAATCATGCAATATAAATTTTATTTACCAGAGCCAGATAAACAAAAATCTATTGCTCAAACCCTGCGATCTTTAGACAATAAAATCGAGAATAACCGCAAGATAAATGAGACATTGGAGGGGATGGCGCAGGCGGTGTTTAAGAGCTGGTTTGTGGATTTTGAGCCGACAAGAGCAAAAATTGCGGCGTTAGAAAAAGGCGGGAGCGAACAGGACGCAAACCTAGCCGCCATGCAAGCCATCAGCGGTAAATCACCCGCCGAGCTAGAGCTTATGCGCTCCTCCTCCCCCGAAGCCTACAAAGAGCTAACCTCCACAGCTCAACTCTTCCCCTCCGCCCTACAAGACAGCGAACTAGGCCAAATCCCTGATGGTTGGGAGGTTGAATCAATCGGTGATATAGCAAAAGCAAGGGGTGGATATGCTTTCAAAGGAAAAGAGTTTATAGATACAGGAAATCCTGTTGTCAAAATTAAAAACATCACGGGAGACGGCAGGGTAGACATTAAAAACTGTCAATGTATCGACGATGACGTTGCATCAAAAGCTTCCCGTTTTAAATTAAATGATGGTGATTTAATTATGGCTATGACTGGTGCGACCGTTGCAAAAGTTGGCTTAGTTGTAACCGAAGGGAAATCTATTTATTTAAATCAGCGTGTTGCTAAATTTGAATCAGAAAAATTTGGTAAAAAAATATCTTGGTTTTTATATTGCTGTTTTAAACGATCAGAAATATTTAATTTGGTTGTCGGTGCAGCACAAGGGAGTGCTCAACCGAATATAAGTTCAAATGGTATAGAGGCTACAAGAATATTATTATCAGAAGATGCTTTGATAGATAGTTTTTGCAACTTTGTATCAGTCTTTTTTAATGCATGGATTGATAATATAGAACAATCTCAAACCCTAACCCAAACCCGCGATGCACTCCTCCCCAAACTCCTTTCCGGGGAAATAGATGTTAGTGATGTTGCGGATGAAATTAAGGAAACTGCATCATGAGTAAAATTTTGTTTCTTGATGAATCTGGTGACCATAATTTAACGGCTATTGACCCGCAACATCCAATATTTTTATTGGGGGGTGTTATTGCGGATAAAGAATATGCACTTGGAGAAATGACCGATAAATTAAATGCTTTTAAAATTGATTTATTTGACACAACTGAAATCACCCTACATACAGCAGACTTCACGCGCCAGAGAAACGGTTTTGAAAGAATGAAAGAGCGTGGTTTTTGTGCTGAATTTTATCAAAAGTTAAATACACTAATTTCTGAATTAGATATTAAAATATTAGCGTGTGCTATTAAAAAAGAACATCATATGAAAAAATATGGATTAGATGCTGTAGATCCATACCACTTATCATTAAATGTATTAGTTGAGCGTTTCTGTTTTGAAATCGGGGAGAATGCTCCAAAAGCACATATTATTGCAGAATCGAGAGACGCAACACTTGATAGGCAGCTAGATTTATCATGGTTAAACCTTAAAGTGTCAGGTACTCATTATATGCAAGCAGTTGATATTAATAACAGGATAGGTTCCCTTACGACAAAAACGAAAAATGATAAATTGGCTGGGCTAGAAATTGCTGATGCTATCGTAACGCCAATTGCAAGGCGAATATTAAATCGTAAATCTAGAATAGATTTGGATATAATAAAGGGGAAAATGCGGAAAAATCATTTAGGAGAAATAACAGGTTATGGCTTAGTGATTTTGCCCAAAAAATAAGGTCGACCCCCGCTACGCAGTGACCAACCTCTACTTACATGGTGTATTATATACCCTAAAATGTCAAGAAAATTGTAGAAAGTATAAACAAAATGAACGAAGAACAACTAGAAAATAATTGCTTAGACTGGTTCCGTGATACGGGGTGGAAGGTTTTATGCGGGTATGACATCGCCCCTGATAGCGATAATCCTATGCGGGGTGATTACCGCGAAGTTGTGCTGCAAGAGGTTTTGACGCAGGCCATTATTCGCATTAACCCGCATTTGCCCGAAGAATGCGTAGAGCAAGTTATAGCGCAGGTTTTGAAACCTGAGAGCCTTGATCTTATGATCAATAATCGCGCTTTTCACCGCATGTTACTTGGCGGTGTTCCTGTTCAATATAAAGTTGATGGCAAAATTAAACATGATACGGCGTTTTTGATTGATTTTGAAAAGGTTGATAATAACCGCTTTATGGCGGTTAATCAGTTTACGGTGGCAGGCACAAAACAGCCGCGCCGCCCTGATATTATTTGCTTTATTAATGGCCTGCCTATTTCAGTGTTAGAGCTTAAAAGCCCCAGCGATGAGCACGCCGATATTTGGGATGCTTTCAACCAAATTCAAACTTATAAAGATGAAATTTCCGATCTGTTTATCTTTAATGAAGCCAATATCATTAGTGACGGTTATACGGCGCGTATGGGTTCCCTCACCGCCAATAAAGAGCGCTTTGTGCCTTGGCGCACTCTCAAAAATGAAAAAGACCAGCCGATGCTGGAATGGCAGTTGGAAACCATGGTGCGGGGCTTTTTTGACCGCGAATTATTGCTCGATTATATCCGATATTTTGTACTGTTTGAAAATGACGGTGAGAAAATCATCAAGAAAATTGCGAGCTATCACCAATTCCATGCTGTGCGTGAGGCCGTTAAGGCAACCGTTGGAGCTTCTAGCGTAGAGGGTGATAAAAAGGCCGGTGTTGTTTGGCATACGCAAGGCTCGGGCAAGAGTATTTCTATGTGCTGCTATGCCGGAATGTTGTTGCAACAAGCAGAGATGAATAACCCAACGCTTCTTGTTGTTACAGATCGCAATGATCTTGATGGGCAGCTCTTTACAACATTTAGCAATGCCGAGGAATTATTAAAGCAACGCCCTGTGCAAGCCGATGGGCGCGATGAATTGCGCCGTTTACTGGCAGAGCGCGAATCTGGCGGAATTATATTTACGACAGTGCAAAAATTCTCTCCTCTTGATGGTGAAGAAGAGCACCCAATATTAAATGATCGCCATAATATTGTTGTCATTTCAGATGAAGCGCATCGCAGCCAATACGGCTTAAAAGCAAAGCTCAGCAAAGATGGTACATATAAATATGGCTACGCAAAACATATGCGCGATGCTGTTCCTAACGCTGCCTTTATAGGATTTACAGGCACGCCAATTTCTTTTGAAGATAAAGATACAAGATCGGTCTTTGGTGAATATGTCTCAATCTATGACATTCAAGATGCCGTTAATGATGGCGCAACAGTGCCAATTTACTATGAATCCCGCCTTGCCAAGATTGATATTAATCGCGATGAAATAGACGCACTATCAGATCAGGTTGATGAAGTTATCGAGGATGAAGAAGATACAGGCTCTCGCGAAAAAACCAAAGGTGAGTGGAGCAGGCTTGAAAAGCTTGTTGGGGCAAAAGCTAGGTTAGAGCAAATTGCTGCTGATTTAGTCTCTCACTTTGAAACGCGCAACGAAACGATGGAAGGTAAAGCCATGATCGTTGGCATGAGCCGTGAAATTTGCGTGCATCTTTATGATGAAATTATTGCCTTGCGTCCGCTTTGGCATGATGAAGACCCAGAAAAAGGCGCGATTAAGATCGTTATGACAGGCTCCGCATCTGATAAAGAGCTGTTACAGCCCCATATTTACAACAAACAAACCAAAAAGCGGTTAGAAAAACGCTTTAAAGATGAAAATGACCCCTTAAAGCTCGTTATTGTGCGTGACATGTGGCTTACGGGTTTTGACGCGCCATGTTGTAATACGATGTATATCGACAAGCCCATGAAGGGGCATAACCTTATGCAGGCGATTGCGCGCGTAAATCGGGTATTTAAAGACAAGCCCGGTGGCCTGGTCGTGGATTATATCGGCATCGCCAATGAGCTCAAACAAGCCCTTAAAATATACACCGATGCAAAAGGCAAAGGCGCTCCTACATTGCGAGCAGAAGAGGCTTTTGCAATTCTTTTAGAAAAGCTGGATGCTGCGCGCGGGCTATTTGCCAGAACCAATAAATCAGAGGGGTTTGATTATTCCGGCTATGAAACTGAAGCATCTTCACTTTTAGTACCCGCTGCTAACTATCTGTTGTCACTGGATGACGGCAAGAAACGTTTTCTTGATATTGTTTTGGCTATGACCAAAGCATATTCATTGTGTTCTACGCTTGATGAAGCCAAAGAGCTTAGAAAAGAAATTGCCTTTCTGTCCGCTTTAAAGGCGGCCATCACCAAATTTACAACCGTTGATAAAAAACTTGATCAAGAAGAGAAAAACTCGACCTTAAAACAAATCTTGGATAATGCGGTTATAGCAGAAGGTGTATCCGATGTTTTTGAATTATGTGGACTAGATAAGCCAAATATCGGACTGCTTTCTGATGAGTTTTTAGAAGATGTTCGCCAAATACCAGAGAAAAACTTGGCTGTTGAACTTTTGGAGAAATTACTAAAAGACGATATCAGATCAAAAACACGTAATAATGTTGTTCAAGAAAAGAAATACTCTGACCGCTTATATGAAACGTTAAGAAAATATAACAATCGCGCCATAGAAACGGCTCAAGTTATTGAAGAGCTCATTCAAATGGCAAAGGATTTCCAAGATGATATTAAGCGTGAATCTGAATTAGGATTAAATTCTGATGAGGTCGCTTTTTACGATGCCTTGGCAAATAATGAGAGCGCATCACGCATGCTTGGTGATGAAATCCTCAAAAAAATTGCCGTAGAAATTACTGAAAAACTTCGTAAATCCACAACGGTCGATTGGCAAGTGCGCGATAGTGTCCGCGCCAAATTACGTATCCTCGTGAGAAGAACGCTCCAGCGTTATAAATATCCACCAGATCATGAAAAAGAAGCAATAGACCTCGTGCTTAAACAGGCTGAAGTATTATCGAATGCGTGGACAAAATAGGAAGAGATTATGAAACTTAATTTGAGCAATACGGTTACAGATTTCCTGAAAAGTAATGCTGAGCAAAAATATACGGCACGGCAAATTGCAGATTGGATATCTGAGACCTACCCTGATGAATGTACACAGAAAATCAAGAAGCCAAAAAATAAGTTAAAAGACCAAGTTTCCTCTAAGGAGGAAATGGATCAGCTTTTAATTGCTATTCTTATTGCTGAAATTGGTTCACACAAAGCATCTATCCAGAAGAAAACACCGCAAATAAAAACGACGGAAGGTCGTCCGCGCAAATATTATTATACGGAACAAAGCGATGCCGACGAGGTAGAAATGTTTGAAAATAATAATGATCCTCAAGAAGGAATTACATGGGAAGATCGCCGGAAGTACCTTTTTGCATATCAGGGAAGGGAAAAGCAAAAAGCCACGACCCATAGTTAAATGAGTGCGTGGCTTGAGAGGTCAATTCCTGCGATCTTATATAAAAGACTAAGAGATTTTGTTCGTCTTGTCCGCAACAATAATGTTCGCGAACATTATTTATTAAAATGAAGCGTTCTAATCCAAGCCTAGTACCTTTAAAATTTTAATAGCACTGTCTAGCTTTATACTTGTCTTGCCTTGCTCAAAGCTATTAAGAGTAGGCTTACTTACGCCAGCCAGAACAGACAATTGCTCTTGCGTTAGCTTTTGTTCTTTACGACGCGTTACTGCCTCGATGATAAGGTCTTGCCAATTAAGGCGAATGTTCCGTTCCATCTTTTCTCCATCAATTTTATAAGGTTGTTTTTAAGATTGTCCGAGCCAAACTCAGCGTCTGATATTGCTTGTTTAGCCATATTAAAATTCTTAATCAAGCCGTCCACCGCCATGTTGATGGCAGCAGGAGATAATCCAAACTCTTCGCCAAGCCTAATCATATTGGCAGGCTTTAAGTTACCGATAGGCAAATCAGATGCACCTGCGATTGAAAGTGCCACTGTTTTATATTGATAAAGAGATGCTGCAACCTGATCGTAAGATGGTGTAAAACGTAGCCCTTGAGTGGTGTGAAGCATCGCAAAATTCTTAAAATGCATATCCGTGTTACCAAGCAGTAATCCTGCCAAGATACGTCTGTAAAGCATGTAGGCTTGTGTGGGAAGGCAACCATCTGTTTGCAAAATAAACTCTGCCATATCTTTATGTGCGCCCGTATATTTGGCATTTGAACGACGGCCTAATAACTGATTAAATTCTTCAAAATGAATGCGTTTTATTTCAAAGAGGCTTGGGTGAATAGAATCTCCTGAACCATCAGGGTAACCAAAACCAGAAGCACTTCCTCCTCCATATCCTGAGCCATCACCAAAACCCGCACCACTTCCTGATCCTCCACCGAAGCCTTCCTCTAAATGCGTTAGCTCTCTATCAAATCGTTTAATAATCAATGCAGGGTCGTCTAACCCTTTTATTTCACCGATACTGAGTTCAACAATTTCATCATCAGGAAGCAGAGCTTTAAATGCTTGCGACGTTAGATATTCATTCTCTATAAGGTCAGGGTGATTTGCAGAAGGAAATTTTACAATATGCGTACTGATTTCATCAATGCGTGCCGGGCGGAATATGCCATTTTCTTCAACCACGGTTAGTTTAGGTTGGACACCCGACAGAGAAGCTCTGCTTGTTAGAACAGCCATTTCTTTCGGGTCATCTATATCAAGCATGGCTTGCGTCAATTTGGATGGTTCTGGATCAACGACCGATACCGCGCCAGCACAATCAAAACCAAAGGCAAGCAATAACTCAAAGCGTTTTACTTCACGCTTACCAAGCAAGCGGCTTTGTGCATGTTCAAGCCAGCCCTCTGATACGAGGTTATCAAAAAATGGATGCAGACCATTATTGCTAATATGAGGAGCGGCTCGTACAGGTAGCGTATGTGCAATAGCTGGGTTTTCAGCAGAAATATAGCTATCATCATAAGTGAACGTAATACGATCACCAGGCTCTTCACGTAGAAAACCTGCGAACATATCGTTAAAATATACTTTCCCCCATAACAAATTCGCCATATCGTAGTTAAATCCTTTTTACTTTATTTGCAGTATATCGCCACAAAGTAAAATATAGCTTACTATTTATAATATTTCAAGCTTTAAAGTAAAATAAGTTTTACTTCTACTGTGAAAAACACTTATAAGTCGATGTGAGATAATGGTTAATTGAGATGCCCCTAGATTTATAGACGCCTTGCAATTACAAAATGAAGCAAGGAGTTATAAAAATGTTATACACACGACACACGGAAGAATTTAAGCGAGATGCGGTGTCTCAGGTTACGGATCGGGGTTACGCGCTTATGTGGATATAAACGCTTTGACATTGGTTATTCGCTCAAAGGCTTTTCCATTATTTTCTGCCATTCTTGCGCAGATTCAATGGAAATTAAAACTCGTTTTCCTAGAGTAAATGTATTAGGGGCTTTGCCTTGTTCTTTAAGTTTATAGAAAAGGCTTCGCGAGATGCTGTATGCCTCGCAAAATGAATTGATTGTGTAGGCTTTTGTCATTGGTTATGTTCTCCATGTAAATACAGAAACGCTTAAATGCTGTTTTGTATCTCTATGAAACCATAAATGTATTTATTTAGAAATTAGGCAAAAAAACTACGCCTAAGGCAAAGTTAAATTGCCTAACTTTTTTTCTACTGCCTCAAGAGTCTTAAAATCAGCTAATTTTAAAAATATTTCTTCGCCGTTATTTAAAGCAACATCACCTTCAAAATATTTTAACCCTGCTTTCAAGTACGCTAAATATGCTTTTTTATGTTGCTTAGGAAACAATCTTTCAACTTCATGATGACATATCAGCAAATGAAAAGAACATAACTTATAATCCCAACCTGTTTCCAAATGTTCTCTATAAATGTCATTTTGTTCAATATGATAGTAAGCATCCCTAACTTTAGTTTTACTAAGAAGCAACCAATCTGAAATAGCATCCATAGCTTGATTTTTTGAACTTCCATAAAAAACCAAAATAGCTACCATATAACCTATCTCCCACTTCTTTTCTTCTGTACCTATTTTCATCCAAGCCATGTTTGAAACCTCTTCTTGAAACCATGATATATCAATATCTGTTGTGCTCTCAAAATTAGAGCATATCCACCAAAGGGCATTTTCTACTGCTGTAGCAGTATCCCCAGCCTCATACGCATTTTTTGCCCTTTGTAGCTCGCACTCCAACAAATTAACCATCACTTAAACCTCGCATGTATCACTGTATTTACGCTGTATAGACTATCTATTAAATCAGCGTATTCCTGCATCATTATGGTACGCTCGTCCATATACAGTGCGCGGTCATAGGCTTGGTCTATTTGGCTTTTCTGTTTATGGGCAAGCTGTTTATCGACGACCTCATGACGGTAGTTTAGCTGCTCTTTAATGGTAGACATTGCCAAGGCTCTAAAGCCATGACCTGTCATGCGCCCTAAATATCCAAGGCGTTTTAATGCCCCTAATATCGCGTTATTTGACATTGGTTGCATTGGTCTTACCACGCTTGGAAAAACATGTTTCCAATCCCCCGCTATTTGTTTTTGGTCTTTTAAAATTTCAATCGCTTGCTTACTCAAAGGGACAAGGTGCGGTTGTTTCATTTTCATGCGGTGTGCTGGAATACTCCATAGGGCATTGTCTAAATCAATCTCGCTCCATTCGGCTTTAATTAGCTCGCTGGTGCGGACAAAGGTTAGCATGATAAGCCAAATCGCGTTTTGCGTGGTTTTGTATAGCCTCGCATCATTGCGCTCTATGTTTTGTAACAATTCAGGCAATTCTTCAAAAGTTATCGCGTTGTAATGTTCTTTTTTAACAGGCTGTAATGCCTTGGATAGACTGTAAGTCGGGTCTGTTTTAATTTTGCCTGTGGCTATAGCGTATTGAAATATCTCTCCACATTTTTGTAATTGGCGTTTTGCCACTTCCCCAGCGCCTCTGTTTTCTATCTTACGTGTAACAGACAAGATAAAAGGGGCATCTATCTCACTTATCGGATATGCCCCCAAATAAGGGAATATGTCTTTTTCCAAGCGGTCTATAACATTTTTGGCATAATTAGGTGTCCAGCGTGGCTTACGGTTTTCAAACCATTCACGCCCTACGGCTTCAAAGGTGTTAGTGTTGCTAATTTTGGATAAGGCTTTCTTCTTTTGCTTATCAAGAGAAGGGTCAATGCCTAAAGCTATTAACTCTTTGGCTTTCAGCATAGCATTACGCGCTTGTTTAAGGGTAACGGCTGGATATACGCCAATAGATAAACGCTTCTCTTTATTATCAATGCGGTATTTTAAACGCCAATACTTAGCCCCTTTGGTGGTAACTTCCAAATACAAGCCTTTACCATCGCCTAATTTGTATGGTTTAGCTTTGCCCTTGGCGTTCTTACATTCACTGTCTTTTAGCTTCATTTGGGGGCTACATCCTGCTTAATGCCCCCAAACATGCCCCCTTTTTTTAGTTGATAAGGAAACATGCTCAAAAGCATTGAAATACAACTATAGACAGGTAGCCCTTTTAAATCAAGGCGTATGGTGTATAATCAGAGGTGATGGGATATGATGAAAAACAGAAAAATGGTGGAGGGGGCAGGATTCGAACCTGCGTACGCATACGCGGGCGGAGTTACAATCCGCTGCCTTTAACCACTCGACCACCCCTCCATTTGAAGTAATCTGATTTGGGCAAAATTCAGGAGTGCAGAAAAGAGGTTTTTAAGGCTTTTGTCAAGTGCAAACTGCTATTTTAAGGTAAAAGTTCTACAAGGTCGTTGTTTTCATATATCCTTAAGCTTGCCTTTAAAATCATCTATGCTGTGATAGCCTTTTTCTTTCATGATTGATTTAAGCTCATTTTCTATGGTTTTAAAACACGGCGTTCCTTCGCGCATAAAATGCGTTCCGATTTGCACTGCGCTTGCGCCGCATAAGATATGTTCGAATGCATCCATGCCATTTTTAATGCCGCCGCACCCTATGATGGCTAGTTTTTTATCCGATAATAAAGTGTAGAATTTACGGACATTAGCCAGAGCGGTTGGCTTTATAAAATCCCCGCCAATTCCGCCAAAGCCATGTTTAGGCTTTATTACGACGCTTTCTAACGACGTATCAATGACAAGCCCGTTTCCTATGCTGTTTATGCAAGTAGCAAAAGCAATAGGGAAGTCATTTAATACCGATGCCATCATCTCAAAATGAGGCATGTCGAAATAGGGGGGGAGCTTTACGCCGATAGGTTTCGTTGCAACAGCAAATACAGCCTCTAACAGGCTACGGCTTTGCTCGAAATCATATCCAGCTTGCGGTTTACCTGGGACATTTGGACAGGATAAATTAAGCTCTATTGCTGATATATGCTCAAAATTAGCTAGCTCTTTTATTATTGTTACATTTTCATCAAAGCTCATGCCTGATACTGACATGAAATAGGGTTTGTCATAGGCGTTAAGCTCGTTTGATAGGTTGGCGTATAGCTCATACCCTTCATTGGGAAGCCCCATAGAGTTTATACTACCCCATTTTGTGTCTATATATCGCGGGGAGGGGTTGCCCGCTCTTTTTGCTAAGGTAGCGCTTTTGGATAATATCGCGCCTGATGCGCTTTTGCCAATGGCGTGCAGCTCATCTGCTGTGCTGCATAGAGGGCCTGATGCGTTATATATGCATGAGGGCAGGGCAATTCCTGCTATTTTAGTTGATAGTGATATGTCGTTTAATGATATGTCGTTGCTCATATGTTTTTTTATCCAGTTTATATTGAAAATGATGTGCCGCAGCCACAGCCTGACGCAGCGTTGGGGTTGTTGATTTTAAATTCCGAGCCTATTAGGTTTTTTTCAAATGATATAGTTGCACCTTCAAGAAACCCCATTGATATATCATCGCTTAGAACTGTTTCTTCGAATGTTAAATCTCTATCTTTTTTGTCATCGGTTAGCTCTAATCTGTATTGAAAGCCAGAGCAGCCGCCTCCATCTACGCGTACGCGCAGCATAAGGGATTTATTGCCCTTAATTTCACGAAGTTCATTTATGCGCTTTACGGCGCTTTCATCAATATTTAGAATCATAGTATGGTTATATCGTAAAAATTTAATGATGAGCAATTAAAATGAAACAAACTTCTTATAATTATTGCGCTATGCCGCTGGCTTCTTATGCTTGCAAGCCAGAGCAAAGCCTTGGTCGGGTTCATGATGAGCCAGAAAGCAGGCGGCGCAACGCGTTTCAGCGCGATAGGGATAGGATTATTCATTCATCGGCTTTTCGTCGCTTGAAATATAAAACGCAAGTATTTGTTTATCATGAGGGGGATCACTACCGCACGCGCCTTACTCATACGCTGGAGGTGGCGCAGATTACGCGAACATTAGCGCGTAGTTTCATGGTGAACGAGGATTTGGCGGAAACCATTGCGCTTGCCCATGATATGGGGCATACGCCATTTGCTCATATGGGGGAGGATAGCCTTAAAGAGGTTATGGAGCCTTATGGTAGGTTTGAGCATAACGACCAATCTTTGCGGGTTTTAACAACTTTAGAGCGCAAATATCCGCGCTGGGATGGGCTTAATCTGACATGGGAAACCTTGGAAGGGGTGGTTAAGCATAATGGACCTATCAAGGGCGAGCCTCATATAGCTGTTCGTGAGCTGCAAGAAAAAATGGATTTACGTCTTGATACATATGCGTCGATGGAGGCGCAGGTTGCTGCTATTTCTGATGATATTGCTTATAATAACCATGATGTGGAAGATGGAATACGATCCGGATTGTTTTGCATTGATGATTTGGCGCAAGTCCCTATATTATCAAGGATAATTGGGCAAGTGCGCGATAATTACCCCGATATTGCCGATCGTTATCTTATTCAAGAGACCAAGCGTGATATGATTGGCGTTATGGTTGACGATGTTTTGGCGGAAACGGCGAGTCGTTTAGATAAAGTCAAACCCGAATCACCTGATGATGTTAGGGAGGCAGGCATGCAAATGGTGGCTTTTTCGGCTGGAATGCATGAAGACGTACAGTATCTGCGGAGTTTCTTGTTCGAGCGCATGTATAAACATTACACAATAAACCGTATTGGGCTTAAGGTGGAACGCATAGTAGGTGAGCTGTTTCAAGCTTTCCACAAGAATTATAAGCTGCTTCCTGATAATTGGCAAAACCGCATTACAGAGGCGGGAGCGCAAAGGAATGAGCAGGTTAGAGCTAGAATTGTTGCTGACTATATTGCTGGAATGACCGATAGATATGCTATCCGTGAGCATGAAAGGCTCTTTGACCTTTATTGGGATTTGCGTTAGTAATTTAGAATATAATCACTTGTGTAAAAAAATTAGGAAACCATCCTTATGAGTCAGGATAATAAATTTAATCAATATGGCTATAACCATTACTTGAAAGCCCCCGCAAGACCTAGACCTAATGCGAAGCATTTTGTCGGCGAGTCTTCTGGTGTTGCTTTTCGTATTATGAGTAAGCTTAAAACGCCATTGGTGGCGGTTGTTTCTTTGGGCGTTATTATTACGTTCTTTGTTGGGATTGTTATTGCTACTTATCCATCAGGCAATGATGAGCCGCGAAATATACCTATCATAAAAGCTGATTTGCGCCCGATTAAATCAGAGCCATTGCAGCGCGGCGGTATGAGCATTGCTAATCGTGAAAGCACTATAATGGCTAATGCTGGCAGCGTAAATATTGACGCTGAGGCAAAGTCTGTGGAAAATCTCCTTTTACGGTTTAGTGATGATGCTAGTGATATGGTCAGTAAAGAGGATGCTCTTAATAAGGCTGTTATGGGTGAGATTCCTATGTCCATGCCTTCGCCTCCTAAAGTTATGCAAAGAATTGACCTTGTGGAAGGCGCGTTAGGCGATAAAATAAGTGATGAAGTGGAAATTGAGATTACTTCTATAAATCCACAAAATGTGCTGCAAAAAATAGGTTCTTCTGCTGAGGGCATTAGTAATGAAACGGATGATGAGTTTAATCAAAAGACGGCGGCGGCGGCGCTTTTGGTTAAACCTAAATTTGAAAAACGCGCTATATATGCAGCGGCAAGCTCTCCCGATACTTTGGATTTTGTGCGCAAGATATTGGATGAAAAATCGTCAGGCATTTCATCAATAGAGCCTGCCGTTGGAGCGGCTAGCCCCGCTTCTAACGTGGCTACATCATTATATTTTGTGCAGCTTGCAAGCATTACCGATCCCGCGCGCGCTGGGTCTGAATGGGCGAAAATGCAAGACAAATATAATGTATTGTCGCAGTCAAAATTCCGCGTTCAAGAGGCATCATTGCCTAGTGGTAAGTTCTATCGCATTCAAGCCGGCCCTATGAGCAAGTCAGAGGCAGAGGATATTTGTAATTCCTTGAAGGCTCAAAACAAGGCTGGGGGCTGCCTTGTCGTTAAGTGAAAATGATTTTGCAAGCGGTGCAAAAAATGCATTAGCCTGTATTTTCTCGCTATCAGGTTTTGAGCTTACGCAGCGCGAAATGGATCTGTTTAGTTATTCTAATCCATTTGGATTTATTTTATTTAAGCGCAATTGTGATAATCCAGATCAGTTAAAATCATTAGTTGCTAAGCTTAAAGATATAGTGGGGCGCGATTGCCCTATCCTAATTGATCAAGAGGGCGGGAGGGTTCAGCGTTTACGCCCGCCGCATTGGCGCGAGTTTAAACCTATGCACTATTTCGGTGATTTATACGCTGCTGATCCTGATAAAGCATTAGAAGAGCTTCGTTTTGAGGTTTTAAGAATGTCTGAAGAGCTAGTAGAGCTTGGCATTAATGTTAATTGTGCCCCTGTGCTTGATCTGCAATTTGACGGGGCGCATGATATTATAGGTGATCGGGCATTTTCAAATGATCCTGATATTGTATCGCGATTAGGCGTATCTGTTTGTCGTCATTTTTTGAGCGCGGGTATCACTCCTATTGTAAAACATATAGTTGGGCATGGCAGGGCGAATAGCGATTCTCATTTGGAACTTCCAATTATTGATGCGCCTTATGATGAGCTGGCAAATTCTGATTTTGTGCCTTTTGAAAATGTGGCATCATCTGATATTGGTCACAATGTTTGGGCTATGACGGCTCATATTAAGTTTGATGCATTAGATGCGGATCACCTCGTATCTGTATCTCAAAAAGTTATTAAGGAAACTATACGCGGGCATATGGGGTTTGATGGAATCCTTATTGGTGATGATCTGGATATGAAGGCTATGGATTGCTATGGCAGTATTTCCGATAAAGCTATCGAAACTTTGAGCGCTGGGTGTGATTTAGCGCTATATTGTGGCGGTGATATCGATAAAATGGAGGAATTAGCAGTAAAACTCCCCAAAATTAGCAGTGAAACCATGAAAAGACTGTCTAATGGGTGAGGTTTTGGGTGAAAATGATGGTTTTGACAGGCTTTTGCTCGATATTGATGGGTATGAAGGACCTATTGATGTTCTTTTGGAGCTATCACGCAACCAAAAAGTTGATCTTGCTAAAATCTCTATCTTGCAGCTTGTTAGGCAATATCTTGAATTTATAGATAGAGCAAAGCAGAAAGACCTTAAACTTGCGGCTGAATACCTTGTCATGGCGGCGTGGTTGATTTATTTGAAATCACGGCTTTTCCTGCCTAAGGAAGAAAGTGGAGATGAGCCAAGCGCAGATGATATCGCACAAGCGTTGCAATTTCAATTACAACGGCTAGAAGCTATGCAGCTTGCATCGGAAAAATTGCAAGAACTGCCGATTTTGGGGCAAGATGTGTTTGCTCGCGGGCAGCCAGAGAGCTTGCTAACAAATACAGAAACTCGCTGGAATGTGTCTTTATATGATATGCTAAAAGCTTATGGTGATATTGAGCGTCGCAAGGAAGATAGTAATTATGATTTACCAGAATTCCATCTTATGTCTACGGATGATGCGATGACGCGTTTAAAACAAATGTTTGGATCATTGCCTAAATCTGGATTTAATAGCGTGTGGACAACGCTGCATAGCTTCGTTCCTGATGATGTTTTGGATGATCTGTATGGGCGCTCGACCTTGGCTTCTACATTTACAGCGGGGCTTGAGCTTGCCAAGCAGGGGCGGGTAGAGTTCAGGCAAGATGGTTTGTTTCGCCCGATTTATATGCGATCCATGGTGGGGGCTGATGAATGAAAGAGCTGAAAGATATATCTAGTGACATTATAAGTGCAGTGTTTAACATGTTTAAGGATTTTGAAATATCCTTTGATAATGATGACCCTATGGCTGTTCTTGCTATGTTTATGTATAGTACGGAGCTGTTTGTTTTTGTTTTAGCCGTTTTTTTATGGGTTGGCTCTGTATTTTTTAAAACCAGCGATAAATGGGGCATTAAAGAGCAAAAAGAAAAGCGTAGAAATGGTAGTGATAAGTCTTATGATTATCATGGTAGTGATATGAAGCAGATGAATAAAACGCATAAAATGGGTAATATTCATGAGATGGGCAATATGCATAAAATGAAGCAAGAGCGCGGATTTCTGTCGGTTTTTATTACAAAATTTGTTTTCCCTGTTGCTGCTGTATTTATTGCATTAATGGTTGTTATTAATCTGTCGGGGTTTGGATAATATGATTGCTGGGAAAGACCATATACGCTTATTGGAAGCTATTTTATTTGCGTCAAGCGAGCCATTAAGTACCGCTTTTTTGCATGAACGTATGGGCGAGAGCGCAGATGTTGGCGGGTTATTGATGGAATTACAAAATATATATGAGGGGCGCGGCGTAAACCTTATTAATATACAAGGAATGTGGGCTTTTCGCACTGCAATTGATCTCGCGGAGGAGCTTAATATTGATAAAATAGTGCATAAGAAATTATCACGCGCAGCGATGGAGACTTTGGCTATTATTGCTTACCACCAGCCAGTAACGCGCGCAGAAATTGAAAATATTCGCGGAGTGGCTACTCACAGAGGGACCTTGGATGCGCTGATGGAGATGGGCTGGATTAAACCAGGGCGCAGGCGTGAGAGCTTAGGAAGACCAGTAACTTGGGTTACGACTAATGGGTTTTTGGATCATTTTTCTTTGGAAAGTATTATAGATCTTCCAGGTATGGATGAAATGAAAGCCTCAGGCTTGCTTGATCGCAGGGCTGCTATTGAAACGGTTGCTCAAGATGAGCTGTTCTCTTCTGCTGGACAATCTTTAGAAGAAGGCGTAGAAGAAGAGGCAGAAGAAGAAATAATAGAAGAGAGATTTTAGGCTATGTCACCTAGTATAATTCAAATTATAATTGTTATTTTATTGGTTATGGTTTTATTCGGAGCAGGGCGGATTCCAACAATCATGGAGAATCTGGCGAAGGGCATTAATAGCTTCAAAAAAGGTTTGAAGGATGAAAAATCTGGCTCTATTCCTGATGACGAAGATAAAGATAAGACATAGCATATGCTTGATTTCGGATGGCTAGAGCTGTTTTTGATTATTGCTGTGGCTGTCATAGTGATAGGACCTAATGAAATTCCAGTTCTTATGGTGGCATTGGGGCGAATTATTCGCAGGCTGCAGTATGTTAAGTTCGCCATATCCCAACAATTTGAGGATATAATGCGCGACGCTGATCTTGATGATATTCGCAAAAGCGTGAATTTCGAAGAAAATTATAAACTTGACCAAGAGCGCGATCAAGAGGCTGGTGAGGCTATAAAAGATGCAGATTTCGATGAAGCTGAGTCTGAGGAAATAGCGGAAGAAGAGGGGCGTAAGCATGAGTAGCCCTGCTTTAGATGATGAAGCTGCAAAGCCCGTTTTGTCCCATTTGATGGAGCTTCGTATTCGCTTGCTTTGGATAATTGGTGTTATGGCTTTGGGGACGGGCGTATGTTTTTTCTTTGTTGATGAGATTTACAGTTTTCTTGTGCATCCGCTTGCTGCCTCCATGAATGAAAACGATACGAACCGATTGATATATACGGGGTTAACAGAGGCTTTCTTTACCTATCTGAAGGTAGCTTTCTTTGCAGGGGTTTTCCTCACATTTCCAGTATTGCTAATGCAAATATGGGTGTTTGTTGCTCCGGGTTTATATAAAAATGAGCGTAAGGTTTTACTGCCATTTTTACTTGCTACGCCGATATTATTCTTTGCTGGCGGGGCATGTGTTTATTACCTAGTGTTGCCTATGGCATGGCCATTTTTCCTTAGTTTTCAAAGCACTGGCTCGGATATGGCTCTGCCCATACAATTGGAGGCAAGGGTTAGTGAATATCTCGATTTAATTATGACCTTGATATTTGCCTTTGGCTTATGTTTTCAACTCCCTGTTTTACTTACCCTTTTGGGGCGAGTGGGGATTGTAAGTGCGGAATTTTTGGCATCTAAACGCAAATATGCTGTAATTATTACATTTATTATAGCTGCATTTTTAACTCCGCCTGATATAATAAGTCAGGTAATGCTTGCCGTGCCGCTTCTTGCTCTTTATGAGTTATCTATCCTTCTAATAAAAATATCTACGCCAAAAAATGACAAAAACGCCGTATAAAATATATCAAAAACGCATTGCATCGGGAGAGCTTAAAGCTGACATTGTGCAAGAAAAAACTATGGCTGAGTTGCAGCGGCTTTTTGATGGGGTCATGGAAAAAGAATGCGCTCCTAAAGTTAGTTTCTTGCAAAAGATAGCAGGGTTTAAACAAGAAATACCAACTCCTTTGGGTATTTACATGTATGGCGGGGTGGGGTGTGGCAAATCTATGCTCATGGATTTATTCTATGATTGTTTGCCCGATGATGTTCCTAAACGCCGCGTGCATTTTCATGAATTTATGATAGAGGTTCATGATTATATAAATGCGAGGAGCTGCTTTGATAATGATAGCTCAGGGCTTGTGGATCAGGCTTTACCGTCCTTGGCTGGGATAATTGCGCAAAAAGCCAACATATTATGCTTTGATGAATTTCATGTGGTGGATATTACAGATGCTATGATTTTGGGGCGTTTGTTCAAAATATTGTTTGAGCATGACGTAATTATCGTTGCGACGAGTAATTGGTCACCAGATGATCTTTATAAAGATGGCTTGCAGCGAGAGCGTTTTTTGCCATTTATTGAGCTGCTTAAAACTAAGGTTAAACCAATTCATTTGGGTGGTGACATAGATTATAGAGCGCAAACAGTGCAAATCGAGGGAACATATTTCACTCCATTAGGGCGCAAAACCCAAAATATTCTTGATGATATTTTTGAAGAGATTACAAATGGTAGGGCTCACAGGAAAGAGGTCTTGCATATCAAGGGACGTGAAATTAATGTTAAGCAAGTTGTGGATGGCATTGCTCGCTTTACCTTTGCGCAGCTTTGCGAGCGACCACGCGGCGCGGAAGATTATCTGGAAGTTGCCCGCAAATACCATACTGTGTTTCTTGAGGATGTTCCAAAGCTTGGCTATGATAGGCGCAATGAGGCAAAGCGTTTGATGAATTTAATTGATGCGCTATATGAGGCGCGGGTGCGCGTTATTATTTCGGCGGAAGTTGGCGTTGATAGGCTGTATCGGGCTGGCGATCACCTTTATGAATTTGAACGTACCGTATCGCGCTTGCTTGAGATGCAAAGTGCTGGTTATCCTTAGATGCTTTATCTTAACTGTTGCTACGAATCATCAAAAACGTTATGCGTAGAGTGTTAAAATTTATAATTTCAAGAAAGGCACATTTTATGAAAGATCCAGTTAGAGTTGCAGTTACAGGCGCGGCGGGGCAAATCGGTTATGCATTATTATTTCGCATTGCATCGGGCGCTATGCTTGGCGCAGATCAGCCAGTTATTTTGCATTTGCTTGAGATTACCCCTGCACTTGGCGCGCTTGAAGGCGTTATAATGGAGCTTAATGATTGCGCGTTTCCATTGCTTGCGGGCACGGTTGCTACTGATGATGCTAATATAGCCTTTAAAGACGCGGATTATGCTTATCTTGTTGGGGCGCGTCCACGCGGCCCTGGGATGGAGCGCAAGGACTTGCTTGAGGCAAATGGTGCTATATTCGCTCCTCAAGGCAAAGCTATAAATGATCATGCTAGCCGCGATGTTAAGGTTTTGGTGGTTGGAAACCCTGCTAATACAAATGCATTGATAGCGCAGCAAAATGCTCCTGATCTTGATCCGAGCTGTTTTACCGCGATGGTACGCCTTGATCATAATAGAGCAATGAGCAAGCTTGCTGAGAAAACTGGCGCTCATTCCACAGATGTTAAGAATATGATTATTTGGGGGAATCACAGCTCTACTCAATATCCTGATTTGCATCATGCAACCGTTAAGGGCGAGGCTGCTTTGTCTAATGTTGATCAATCATGGTATGAAGGCACGTTTATTCCAGAGGTGCAACAGCGCGGCGCGGCAATTATTAAAGCGCGCGGTGCTTCTAGCGCTGCTTCGGCGGCTTCTGCTGCTATTGATCATATGCGCAATTGGGCGCTTGGTACGCCTAAAGGGGAGTTTGTCTCAATGGCTGTTCCTTCTGATGGCTCTTATGGTGTTGAGGCGGGGGTTATATTTGGCTATCCCGTTACATGTGACAATGGCAGCTATAAGATTGTTCAAGGGCTTGATATTAATGAGTTCTCGCAAAAACGCCTTGATGAGAGCGAGGCAGAGCTTAGAGAAGAGCGCGCCGCGGTTGAAAAGTTATTTTAGCTATATAAACCCTATTTAAGAATGCTGTGTTTTTTAGAATTGTTATTTCTAACCACGAAGCACATGAAGTGCCATCTCGAACATGAAATGGAAAGATCTTAAATACTGGCGACCTTTATAGATTCCTCGACTTTGCTCGGGATGACAAAAGACGTAACCTTAGTGGCTTCGTGACTTCGCGTTGAAAAATAACTATGGATTACCAATCAAGTTGGGAATGCTTTAGTGGGGGCGGTTGAAAATGCCTCTTCATTTGCCGCCATATCTTTATCAATTTGGGCAGATGATATTACTTCATTAACTCCATCTGTATTAAATTGAGGGGTGAGGGGGTATGGCTGGCTCGCATCTGCCACTTCTACCCCACCATTATTGAATAATTGCTGGTTAGGTGATTGTGTTTGTGCGCGAGCAAGTAAATTTTCATTCCAGTAAGTTGGATCAATTCTCTTGATGTAATTTAGTGTCTCATTGTGCCATGCGCTGGTTTTGTCACGCTCTATTAGTTCAGGAATCGTTTCGTAGTCCTCATTGCGTTTCTCCATAAAATCCATCCAAGTGGCTATTGTAAGTTCTTCTGATGGGTCTATGTTTTCCTTTACAAAGCCTAAAGCGCGAAGTCTGCCATTGTAGGCAACCATAGCAAGATGTTGGTTTCCTACTTTATTTGTAAGGTGAGCCATGAATTTTGCCCCAGCATCAATGGATTTTATTGGGTCATGAAAATCAGCATCTGTCTCTAATCCCCACTCGCCCTTATGGGAGGGCATAAATTGAGCAATTCCTCTTGCACCTTTTTCAGAGGTAGCATCAGGGTCAAAGTTTGATTCTGCCCAAAATTGGTTTGCTAGAAGGCTGCCGTCAATTCCTTCACGCTTTGCTGCATCTAATGTCCATTGAACCATTTGCGCAACATCAGGGTCTTTTTCCATTCTTCTTACTAGGTTAGGGTGAAGGAAGCCTTCGGTGCTTTGTTCAATAATTGATGATATTTTTATGTCGCCTGCCTTATCCAAATCTACATTATTAAAATCAATATTTTCTACCGTGGAAACTGCCGCGCTAAAAGCCGTGGTTTTGTCAGATATTACATTTGCTACAGTTTGTTTTAATTCTTCCTTATCAAGTCCGAATGCATCGGAGATTTTGTCCGCTGCCCCACCTTTTTCTAACACTTTTTTATCTGCTCCAAAGAAGAATGCAAATAGTAAAGCAAATATGCTTAGATCATTTGATTGATTGGAGGTTTGCCTTGATAGGCGCGCATATTCTTTCTTGGTCTTATCGCCTTGGGAGGGCGTATCACCACCATCACCATCGTAAGAAGCGTATAGCATTCCTCTTGGTAATTTATATGGCGGTGGATTTTTAATCTCAGGCTCGTTTTCGGCGGGCTTGGTATTAGGTTTTTTTTCAACACCATTACTCCCATTATCATCAGGAGCAGGAGCTGTAGTTTTATCTGTGTCATTTTGTGATAAAAGCAATGTCATCACCCTTTATTAATTATTACTTAATTGGCACTTTTTGCGCCTTTTTCAACCTAATTAATCTTAACTATATATAGTTATTACTATTTCGTCAAATTTACCCAGCCATACCGGTGTTATTTGGCGATGAGCTTGATTGTTGCAGGGCTATGAGGCGTTCTTCTTCAAGTTTAAGAGCATCTAACTGTTCAGGAGTTGGTTGACTTGCTAATCCTTTGCCGAATGCGCTTGTTGTTAGTGATGGGGCGTTATCAGAGCCATTATTTATAGGAATTACGTAGCTTGCATTGGGTTCATCATATTGTGGATATTCATCAAGGACTGATCCCATGGTGAAGCCGCCTGCATAAATGCCATTGGAATTATGAATGCCATTGGAATTATGGTTTTGCATAGCTGTTATTTGGCTATCTGCATCTTCTATTGATATTGCGCCTGATGCTAGTTGTTGCTCTATTTCTCCTATTTTATCAATATCGCTTTGGGCTATGCCTTCCCTTTGTTTTAGCTCACTCATATTGCTGGCTAATACGGCAAGTGTTACTTCACCTTTTTCTATGGATGAAGTTGCTTGTATTTGTTGTCCGCGCACAAGACCAGCATCGTTGTTGACCTCTATATTTGCAAATCTTTTTATTGGTGCATTAGGGTCTGACATCATAAGGGCGTTGCCATCTTTGCCCATAGAGAAATTAAGTATTTGCAGGTCATCTTTTATAGGGTCGTAATCAACCCTGTCTCCTGCTGGGTCTAAGTAGTAATATGTGTCTCCATCACCGCTTTTATCTACATGTACCTCGTTTCCGTTGGTATCTGTAATTACGCTAGCGGCATATGATATGTTGTCACCAATTAGGCTTATTCCAAGCTCTGCCGAAGCATTTTCAACTTCGCTACCCTTGGTTGTTAATTCCTTGATGTCCGCGGTTGCTTTATCTAGTACTTGTGTTTGCTTGGCTATTTCTACTTTAGTAGTTTCTTCTTGCGCAGAAATATCATGCATATGTGTATGAATATCATCTAATTCTTCTAACTTTTCCTGCTTTAGCTTGTCAAATTCTGATAGCAAGTAGGTTTCCGCTGCCGATCCCGTTAATGAGCCGTTTGGCGTTTCTATTACAATGCCAGCTTTTGCAATGCCCCTTGCGAACATCATTTGATTTTCTTGAGTTATACCTGCTTTGTTTGATAGAGCCATTAGGCTTGATGCTTCGCTTTTGCTTATAACACCATCTTTTATTGCAATCGTTAGATTTTCTGTAAGGGCGGTGCGCGCTTGCGTCATTTCAATTTTTTTAAGTTCACCTTCCAATGGTGAGCAGGTAGTGCTTTCTATATTAAGCTCTCTTGTTCCAAATGTAATTATATTACTTGTTAGCTCTGCTTGTTTTTCTATTTTCTCGATTGCATCTTGAGCACTTTGCACTTTTTGCTCGGCTGCGGCTATTTGCATAGAGATTATTTCTAGTTGCTCTTCTGGATCATCTGACATTTCCGCAGCGTGTTTAGATGCTTCTAAGTCAGAAAGTGATTTTTGTGCAAGTTCAAATTCTTGAGTGGCTTGATCTAGGCTTTCTGTCGTTGATTCCTTAAGCTCTTTATATAAATTTTGTAAAGATTCTGTGCTTTTTATTTCTGCTTCTTTAAGGTCGATTAGGGTTTGTTGATATTCTTTATCACCAGCAGTTTCTAAGCCATCTTTTAAATCTTGTAATTCGTCATTTTGCCTTGCTAGCTTGGCTTCCATTTCTGCGATATTATTATCTAAATTCCCTAATATTTCATTGGCTTTTTGGGATAGTATGTTAAGGGATTCGCCCATTTCATGGACATGATTTTGCATTTTTAATATTGCTTCGCCCATTTTGGCGTATGCTTCGGCTATTTGCTCGGAGGTCATGGCAAAAACCATGCGCTCACGGGCTTTTTTATCTTTTTCTTCGTGTTTTTTGTGAGCCATTTCCGCGCCAGCAACGCCGCTAACGCGCCCCTCAATACCTTGAAGAGCTTCGTTCATTTGTCTTCCAGCTACTTTGTTATTGGGGCTAGACGTATCTTCGCTTGTATCGATGCTATCACCCGTAATATCTGGCTTTGCCATGCTTTTGCCCTTAAATTATTGTCTGGTTTTCATTGTATGTAATTTTTTCTTTTTTTAACATTTCCCTTATTATACGTTAAGTTTATGGCTGTTGTCAAAAATAACTGCAAGTTTAAGGTTTTCAAATATTTTTTATAATGTTAAGTTGTGTTTAATATATATTAACTATTCTGCGCGTATATATTAAGCTTAAATTCCACAAACGGAGTCCTCCTTTATGAATATTCATGAATATCAAGCAAAAGATTTACTAGAGAAATACGGCGTTGCTGTGCCAAAAGGCATTGCTGCGATGAGCGTTGATGAGGCAGTAGCCGCCGCCGAATCAATGAGTGATAGTTCTTTATATGTTGTAAAAGCGCAAATCCATGCTGGCGGGCGCGGGGCAGGGCATTTTAAAGATGCCGCCGATGATAAGGGCGGGGTTCGCCTTTGTAAAACTGTTGATGATGTACGCATTGCGGCTGAGGCTATGATGGGCAGAGTTTTGGTAACAAAACAAACTGGCGCAGAAGGTAAAGAGGTTCAGCGCCTTTATGTTACTGATGGCGTTGATATTGAGAAGGAATATTACTGCTCGGTTGTGCTTGATCGCGCGACAAGTCGCCCTACATTTATGGTCTCTACCGAGGGCGGAATGGATATTGAGGAAGTGGCAGAGCATAGCCCTGAGAAAATTATCAAGGTATCTGTTGATCCAGCTTCGGGCATTTCAGGTTTTCATTGCCGCAAGCTAGCCTTTGGTCTTGGGCTTAAAGGCGCACAGGTAAAGTCTGCTACTAAGTTCTTCGCTAGTCTTTATAAAGCATTTATGGAGCTTGATGCTTCTACAATCGAGATTAACCCTATGATTCTTGCGGGTGATGAAGTTATGGCTCTTGACGCTAAAATGAATTTTGATCCTAACGCGCTATATCGCCACCCTGATATTGTGGCTCTTCGTGATGAGAGCGAGGAAGACGCAAGCGAGAAGCTGGCATCTGATAATGAGCTGTCATATGTTCGCTTGGATGGGGATATTGGCTGCATGGTTAATGGCGCAGGCCTTGCTATGTCTACTATGGATATTATCAAGCTTAAGGGCGGCGAGCCTGCAAATTTCTTGGATGTTGGGGGCGGCGCAACGGCGGAGCGCGTGACTACGGCATTTAAAATTATCCTTTCTGATCCGAATGTTAAGGGGATATTGGTTAATATCTTTGGTGGTATCATGAAGTGCGATGTTATTGCGCTGGGCGTTATCGCTGCGGCTAAAGAAGTTAATTTATCTGTGCCGCTGGTTGTGCGCCTTGAGGGGACTAACGTTAAGCGCGGTAAGGAGCTTATGGCGGAATCTGGTCTGCCGATTATCTCTGCTGATGATTTGGAGGATGCAGCCACAAAAGTTGTGGAAGCCACTCAGAAAGCTCAGGCAGCGGCTTAATTATTGTTTTGTAAGACAACGTTAACTTAGGAGGATTTAATATGGTTTGGGATGGAAGTGCGTCAAATGAGCCAGATGGCGATTATAGTCGTGAAAGGGCGCATGCCGTTGTTGAGCTGGTTGCTGGTGCGTTGCAAAATGGTGGTGACGTTCGCAATAATATGAAAACAGCACGACATGCATTCGAAGAATGTAGTGCTGGTTTTAAATCAAATTGGGAAGAGTTTCGTGCTGTGGCAAATGAAGGATTTGTAAAAGTTAATGAAGGGGAAGACCCCCAAAATGCATTCAATGACATAGTAACTTTGGATTAAATGTATATTCTTTAAAAAAGGAAGAAAATAAATGTCAGTACTTGTAAATAAGAATACTAAGTTAATATGTCAGGGGTTTACTGGCGCGCAAGGCACGTTCCATAGTGAGCAAGCAATAACTTACGGCACTAATATGGTTGGCGGGGTTACGCCAAATAAGGGCGGAATGGATCATCTTGGCTTGCCCGTATTTGATACTGTTGGCGAAGCAATTGAGCGCACGGGCGCGAATGCAACTGTGATTTATGTGCCGCCGCCATTTGCCGCGGACGCTATATTAGAAGCCATCGACGCGGAAATTGAGCTTGCTATTTGTATAACCGAAGGCATTCCAGTTCTTGATATGGTCAAGGTTAAGCGCGCTTTGACGGGTTCTAAAACTCGTCTTATTGGCCCTAATTGCCCTGGTATTATCACTCCTGATGAGTGCAAGATAGGCATTATGCCTGGGCATATCCATACTAGAGGGAAGGTGGGCATTGTCTCGCGCTCTGGCACGCTTACATATGAAGCGGTGGCGCAAACTGGCGCGGTTGGTCTTGGGCAATCTACTTGCATTGGCATTGGCGGTGATCCTATTAATGGCACGAGTTTTATTGATTGTATTGAGCTGTTTATGGATGATGACGAGACCGAAGCTATTCTTATGATTGGCGAGATTGGCGGCACTGATGAGCTGGAAGCTTGTGAGTTTTACAAAGGTCTTAAGACTAAAAAGCCAATTGCTGGATTTATTGCGGGGGCGACTGCTCCTCCTGGTAAGCGCATGGGTCATGCTGGCGCTATTATATCAGGAGCGGATGATACTGCGCCTGCTAAAATGGAAGCTATGCGCGCTGCTGGCTTTGCAGTATCTGAAAGCCCCGCTGGTCTTGGTGAGGCAGTGGTAAAGGCTATGGCTGCTTAAAAAAAGCATTTAATATGGATATTTATAATAAAATGCAATCTGGCTCTTGTTGGCTGGTTACTGGGGTGGCTGGCTTTATAGGCTCGCATTTGGCTGAAAGTCTATTGTCACAGGGGCAAAAGGTCATAGGACTTGATAATCTTAGCTCTGGCAAGATTGGTAATATAGCTCATATTAAAAGCAACCATAATTTTAGCTTTATTGAAGGTGATATTAGGGATTACAAAACATGCGCTGATGCGAGCAAAGGCGCGGATTATATCTTGCATCATGCTGCAATTGGCTCTGTCATGAAATCAATAGAAGACCCAGTGCTTGTCGATCAGGTTAATAATGGTGGATTTATTAATATTATGCTGGCGGCAAGTAATTCGGGCGTGAAATGCGTGGTTTATGCAAGCTCTAGCGCTATATATGGCGAAAAAGGGGGAGGTAAAAGACATGAAAGTGAGATGTTACAGCCGCTCTCCCCTTATGCCGCAAGCAAGTGCGCTAATGAACATTATGCAGCTGCATTATCAAATTCATTTGGGGTGAATGCGGTGGGGCTTAGATATTTTAATATATATGGCGCGCGCCAAGATCCTAATGGCGCGTATGCAGCCGTTATTCCTAAATGGATTAATGCTATGCTTGTAGGCGAAAATATAGAAATATTTGGCGATGGTGAGAGCGTGCGCGACTTTTGCTATATTGGTGATGTTGTGCAGGCTAATATTTTAGCAGCGACTGGCTCGCACAAGCTTGGCGGTAATGCTGTTTATAATATTGCATCAGGGCAAAAAACCACCATTAATGAACTGTTTTTATATTTAAAAAAATCAACGGGGTATGAGCTTAATGCTGCTTATAAAGACTTTAGAATCTCTGATATAAGAATTTCTTGCGCCGATATTTCAAAGGCTCAAAAAGATCTAGGGTTTAAGCCATCAGTTACATTTCAAGATGGTCTGGCTGATACTGTGCGCTGGTATAAGGGATAAAATGCGGCTGATTTTATTTATGACATGGGATATTTCTCTTGCTCTTTGGAAGGAAAAGGGCTTATTGCAACGGGAAATAAAGCTCTACCAAGCTTTGGCGCAAAAAGGCGTTGATGTCACATTTTTTAGTTGGGGCGGCGGTGAGGATAGGGAAATAGCAAAAACCCTGCTTCCTGAAATTAAAGTTGTTCCTATATATGATTATATTCCGTTTTCTAAATTTAAGGTTTTGCGCGCTGTTTATTCGTTGATTGCGCCGTTTGCTTTGAGAAAATATATTAGGCAGGCGGATATTTTAAAGACAAACCAAATATGGGGCGGGTGGGTTGCTGTTATTGCAAGTATATTATTCCGTAAACCACTTATCGCTCGCTGTGGGTTTGAGCTTTATGATTTTACATGCAGGCAAAAGCATGGTGCGCTTCGCCGTAGCTTTATATGGTTTATAAGCCGTGTAACCTATGGAATGTCTAATCATATTTGTGTGGCATCTAAGGAAGATAAAGATTTTATCATTAAGAATTTCGGGCAAAAATCCAAGAAAATATCCATTCACCCTAACTGGATTGATACAGATTTTTTTTCACCTCAAAATATAGAAAAGAAAGAAAACCATATTCTTTTTGTCGGCAGGTTATCTGAGCAAAAAAACCTGCCAATGTTAATTGATGCATTAAAGGGCAGTGATTTTATTTTGGATATTGTTGGCTGCGGTGAGTTAAAGCAAGATTTAGAAAATCTAGCAAAAAATAACAATGTTAAGGTTAATTTTCTTGGCTTGTTACCTAATGATGAGCTGCCAAATATTTATAATTCCTATCCTGTTTTTGTTTTGCCATCATATTATGAAGGCAACCCTAAGACCTTGTTAGAGGCTATGGCTTGCGGTGTGGCGGTTATTGGAACGGATGTTTCGGGGATATCATCGGTTATTAAACATGAGCAAAATGGTTTGCTATCTAATCTTAATCCAAGTGATTTAAGAGATGCAATTGATCGTTTAATGGCAGATAATACATTAAGAATTAAGCTAGGGGGGGCTGCAAGAAAGCAAATCACGGATAACCAAACCCTTGACAAGCTTGTAAGTAAAGAACTAGCTTGCTACAAAATTATTAGGAATGAGATATGAATAAAAAGATAGCGCATTTTAGTAATAAAGTAGCGCGCAAGGCGCAGAAGGCTACTGATACGTGGTCTAAGGATTATTGGCACGATTTTCCTTTCGGTAGAAAACCGCGGGCAAGTAAAGATGATTACCTTAAATTATGGACGGAAGCAAAATCTCAGCAATACCCTGAAATTGATGAGTTTGAGGAATTAAAGAATTTTGCAATTGATGAAAATTGGTATCACGATCTTGCGCTGCATACGCAAATTACAGTGAAAAACTCTAACCTTTGTTATCAGCATGGCAGGGTTTTATACACGGCTTTGCGGGGATATTTGACAGATATTAAGTCTCAATGGAATAAAAGCGATCTATCATCAGGTCAGCGAATGGTAACTATCCTAGAAACAGGTACAGCGCGAGGGTTTTCCGCTACTGTTATGGCGCGCGCTCTATTTGATGGTGACGTTTGTGGCAAAATTATTACTATGGATTTATTGCCTCATTGTAAAAAAATGTACTGGAACTGCATTGATGACCATGATGGAGCAAAAACAAGGCAGGAGTTACTTTCACCTTGGAAAGATATTGTTGATCCATATATAATATTTATTGAGAGTGACAGCCGCATAGGTATTAATCGCACCTCGATGGGGCGTGTGAATTTTGCATTTCTTGATGGCGCGCATAGTTATGATGACCTTATTATTGAGTTTGATATGGTGCAAAGGCTTCAAAGAAAAGGCGATGTTATAGTATTTGATGATTACAACCCGACCTTATTTGCAGGAATTGTTAAGGGCGTTGACGTCGGTTGTGAAAAATGGGGGTATAGTAAAACTATTTTAAAATCCCGAGATGATAGAGCTTATGTTATTGCAGTAAAGCAGGCTTAGATATTTTCAATGACTAAAACGCCCCAGATATCTGTTTTAATGTCCGTATATAATGCGGAAAATGATTTGAAAAATAGTGTTGAGAGCATTTTAAATCAAACATATACGAATTTTGAATTTATAATAATAAATGATGGTTCTACGGATGGTTCTTTAGATATTTTAGAAAAATATGCAGCAAAAGATCAGCGTATTTGTTTGGTTAATCAAGAAAACACGGGTCTTACAAGGGCGCTTAATAATGGGGTTAAGTTATCTAAGGGCAAGTATATAGCCCGCCAAGATGCTGATGATATATCTTATCCAAAACGTTTCGAAATGCAAGTGGAGCTAATGAGCTGTGATAGCTCTATCGTTTTATGCGGCGGTAATTGTGATGATTTATATGAGGATGGCTCTAAAGGCGTTTGGGGATCATATAATAGTGACGAATTGCAAAAAATAGTGTTTCTTAAAACTGTTTTTGCGCATAGCACTGTTATGATGCGTAGTGATGTTTGTGTTGATTTTGGTGGCTATGATGAGAGTTTTAAAACCTCTCAGGATATGGATTTATGGATGCGTTTTGCCAAAAAAGGAAAGTTAGCCATGGTAGAAGAGCCTGTCATACAAAGGAAAATCAGGGCAGAATCAATTAGTAATAAGCGCAGATGGCGGCAATTCTATGATGCTTCGCGCGCGCGCTGGCGGCATAACCACGGCATTATAAACAAAATGCATGCGCTTTATTACGGTGTGCGCAGCCTTATAATTGGAATGCTACCAGCTAAATTTATAAATTTTTTGAAGAAAGCTTGAAAAAATGAGGGACTTTGCCAAAGTTTTTGGATTTTTCTTTAATAATTATAGAGCAGAAACTGTTTTTGCTGTTGCGCTTATTATTTTAGCGGGATTAGTGGAGGCTGTCGGCGTTATGGCATTCCTGCCGTTTTTCCAGCTAATTCTTGAGGGTGACGCTAGTATAGATCATATACCAGATGGCGCTATCCGTGATTTTATTTCAAATAGCGGCGTTACAATTAATATTGCAAATGTTGGTATATTTATTGCCGCTATAATGGGGGTTAAAGCTTTGATATTGTGGCTGGCTTTAAGAAAAGTAGGTAAAACAGTGGCGCGTATTTCGGCTGATCTTCGCAGGCGTTTATTATCCGCTTTGTTAAATGCTAAATGGGGATTTTTTGTTAATCACACTTTGGGGGTAAGCCTTAATGCTATTGTTATGGAGACATTTGCATCTTCGATGGCGTTTGTTTCTACGGCTCGGTTTATCTCTGCTATGGTGCAGTTTTGCGTTTATGCAATTGGTGCAATGTTACTATCATGGAAGATGTTTTTTGGTGCGATAATTATAGGCGCGGCATTAGCATTGTCTCTTTGGACTTTGGTGCGCATCGCTAGAAGTGCAGGGCATAGTCAAATTGAGCTTTCCAAAAAAATGCTAACTCATATGGCGGAGATGTTGCAGGGAATAAAGCCTTTGCGGGCTATGGCTCTTGAAAATAAGTTTATTAAGCTTTTAACCAGCCATTCCCGCGGATTAGAAAAAGCACAATCTGATCAACTGATTGCTAGCCAATCTATGAGAGTTTTTCATGAGCCTTTAATGGTGGTGACGGCTATATTGGGTTTATATGGCGCGGTTACATATGGTGATTTATCCACTAGTGAACTTGCATTAATGGCAGTTATATTTATTCGCCTGCTCAATAGCATGAATATAGCGCAAGGGGAGTATCAACGCTTAATGAGCCAAGAAGCTGCTCTTTGGTCATTAATGGGAACGATTGAAGGAACGGAAAAGGCGGCCGAGAATTGGGCGGGTGGCAATGCCGCTCCTAGGGAAGTTAAATCACTAAAATTTGAAAACATCACTTTTTCACATGATGATAATAAGGTTTTATCCGATGTTAATATAGATTTTAAACCGCATAGCTTAAACGCACTAATCGGCGCGTCGGGATCAGGAAAAACAACTATATTGGATTTGCTCAGCGGTTTTTATGTGGCGGATCAAGGCGCGATCATTGTAAATGGCGGCGATCTCAAAAATATTGATATAAAATCATGGAGGAAAAGCATTGGGTTTGTTCCTCAAGAAGTATTTCTTTTTAATGACACTATATTGGAAAATATTTTAATGGGGCGCGATGATTATAGCCAGAGCGATGTTTGGAGCGCTTTGGACGCGGCGGGGGCTAAAGATTTCGTGAATTCCTTGCCTGATAAGTTAAATTCTTACGTTGGTGAGGGCGGGCGCAAGCTATCGGGAGGGCAGCGCCAGCGCATAGCGATTGCAAGGGCTATGATTCATAGACCGCAGATATTATTATTGGATGAAGCCACAAGCGCGCTTGATTTAAAAACAGAAGAGATATTGTTAGAAACTCTGCAAAAACTATCAAAAAAAGTAACGATTATCTTTATTTCTCACAATAAAAAAGTGCAGGAATTTGCTGATATTGTTTATAAAGTTGATGCTGGGAAGGTGATTAAAATATGAATATTCCTAAAATGGAAATTGAGGCTATTATTTTTGATTTTGATGGCGTTTTAGTAGAATCCGTTAATATCAAGGGCGCGGCTTTTGTCGAGTTATATAAAAATGAGAATATTGATATACAAGCTCAGGTGCTGGAATATCATAATAAACATGGCGGCGTTACTCGTTATGATAAAATCCGTCACTATGAAAAAACACTTTGTGGTAGGGACGTTGTAGAAGACAAAGTGATGGAGCTAGCAGGTGATTTCTCGGATATTGTAGAAGATTGTGTGGTTAAATCCCCATGGGTTATTGGGGCGAAGGATTTCCTTGAAAAGCATTACAAAAACGTTCCTTTTTATGTTGCCTCAGCAACGCCAGAGGATGAGCTTAAAAGGATTGTGAAAAGCCGAAATATGGATGGATATTTTAAAGGGATATATGGCGCACCCAAAAGGAAGGATGAGCATATTGACAATATAATGGCTAAAAACAACTATATTGCTAAACATGTTTTGATGATTGGTGATGCTATGAGCGATTATGAGGCGGCGCAAAAAACAGGAACGCATTTCATTGGTCGGAAGCTACCCGCGCAAGCATCGCCATTCCCTGATGGGACGTTGCTTATTAATGACCTAACCGAATTAGAAAGTTTGATTGAGCTAAAATAATGCCCCATCCAAAAATATATTTTTATGATAGCGCAGATGAACAAGCAAAAACCTTGTCAGAGCAAATTACAGATCGTTTGTTGAGTGATATTAAAGAGCGCGGAAAAGCTTTACTTATCCTTGCAGGGGGATCAAGCCCGCGCAAATTGATTTCTTTATTGGCTAAAACAAAGCTGTCTTGGGATAAAATTAAGATCACGGTAACGGATGAACGATGTGTTTCCTTGGAGAGTAAGGATAGTAATGTTGGGCAAATTATAAGGTTGTTTTTAGAGCAGGGCGTAGCAATAAACCCCATAACTTTAACGCAGGAAAATGTTGAATCATTAGATTTTCCTGCAACGGTTACGGTTTTAGGAATGGGGCTTGATGGACATACGGCGTCATTATTCCCTAAGCAAAGCCATTCTTGCGGTGATGCTTTGTTGGTAGACGCACTCGCGCCAGCAGAGCCTAAAGCTCGTAAAAGCTTAAGCATGGAAGCATTGATAGATACAAAATATTTAGTTTTGCTTGTAAATGGGCAGGATAAATGGGATATATGCCGCAATGTTATCGAGGGTAAAAATAAAGAGCTTCCCGTTAGTAAGCTTTTTCATTTAGCTAAAGAAAAACTGAGTTTATGCGTATGTATAACGAAATAATTCCACAAATCAATATTTGGTATTGATGATAATAGGAAAATAAGTAATGACTAAATCACTAAAGAGTAAATTGAAAGATAATGATCTAGCTTTGGGCGGCTGGGCAATGATTGGCTCGCCTGCTATTATAGAAATTATGGCAAAGGCTGGGTTTGATTGGGTTTGCATTGATCTTGAGCATACGGCAACCACTTATGAGCAGCTAGAAAATATGGTGCGAGCTGCGGATACTGCCAATGTACCGACATTGGTGCGTCTTACCAGTAATGATGAGAATCAGATTAAGCGCGTAATGGATAATGGCGCGGCGGGCATTATTGTGCCTATGGTTAAAACTGCGGATGAAGCGCGGGCGGCGCTTGCTGCTATGCATTACCCTCCTTTAGGGCATCGCGGTGTATCCCTTCACAGGGGGACTGATTTTGGCACTCGTTTTGATGAATATAGGAAATGGCTAGAAGAAGAATCTGTTTGCGTTGTTCAAATAGAGCATATTGATGCAGTTAATAATTTGGAAGAGATATTCTCTGTAAAAGGCGTTGATGCTTATTTTATGGGGCCATATGATCTGTCGGCGTCAATGGGACTTACTGGGCAATTGGATCATCCCGATGTTAAGGCCGCTATGGATAAAGTTCTGCGCGTTGGCACGGAAATGGGCATGGCTGGTGGTCTGCACGTGGTCGAACCTGATGAGGAACGTCTTAAAAACAGTATAGACCAAGGATTTAACTTTTTAGCATACAGCATTGATACAAGAATAATTGATCAAATATGTAGATCAGGAATAAATTTAGCGAAAGGATTAAAATAATGAATATAGTTGCAATAATACCAGCTCGTATGGGCTCTTCAAGATTTCCAGGTAAGCCGTTAGAGCCAATTATGGGCGTTCCTATGATAGGACATGTTTATTTGCGCACTGCTATGGCGGAAAGCCTTACAGATTGCTGGGTTGCTACATGTGATCAAGAAATCAAGGATTACATTGAGTCTATTGGCGGTAAAGCTGTTATGACAGCGGACACTCATGAGCGTTGCTCTGATCGTTGCGCTGAGGCAATGCTTAAGATTGAAGAGCAAACAGGCAATAAAATTGACGTTGTTGTCATGGTGCAAGGAGATGAGCCTTTGGTTACTCCTGCAATGATTGACGCATCTGTGGAAGCTTTGCAAACTGGTATCAAGCTTGGCGGCGGGGTTGCTTGCCTTATGGGTGCAATTGAAACGGCTGAAAACTTCGAAGATCCGAACGAGATTAAAGTTGTGGTTGATAAAAATAACCGCGCCTTATTTATGTCGCGTGAGCCTATCCCAACTAATAAACGTGATGTTCCAGAAGGGCCTTGGCTTAAGCAGGTTTGCATTATTCCATATACTCGCGAATATTTGCTTGAATTTAATGATATGGAGCAAACTCCGCTGGAAATCGCCGAGTCTATTGATTTAAATCGCTGCCTTGAAAATGGACATGTCGTGCAAATGGCGCATAGCCCTGATTTAGCGGTAAGCGTTGATACTCCTGCGGATCGTGAGCTGGCGGAAAAGCTAATGGGTGATGATAAGCTTGTTGGTGAATATTTGGATAGTGCAAAAGCCAAGGCTGCCGCTTAGGCTATTGTTATATAGGGGATTTATCTTGCAATAGGTCGGGAATGTGATTTTTCAGCCTTTTTGTAAAACTAACATGCTTGCCATTATCATTTATGGCGGGCGGGAAGTCTTTTTGCTCAATTGAGTTTTGCCTGATATTCTTCAATATCATTATATTTGTGGCTATGCCTCCAATATTGCCCGATTCCAATGTATCATAAGCCATGTTGCAGGAATGAACGGCGCTTCGAAGAACTCTTGCTAAGTGAGATTTTTGATCAGGCATAACATCTGCCGCCGCGCCAAAAGCCATTAACCCGAATGCTTGCGCAGGGACTGTAATGGCTAGGAGGGATGCTGCGCCAAATGTAGAGGCAAGAGTTCCTGCCTTGATAACATTTCTTGATGGTATTTTATCTTTGAATCTGCCACTAAATAGTTTTTCATCAGCAAGCTTTATTACATATTCGCAATTATCTGTGTGTTTTTCTAGCGCAGCAGAAAAGGATTCGTTTAAGGCAAAGCCAACCCGCGCCCATCCTTTTGTTGGGGCGGCGGTGCTTGTAATATCTTTATCCATTAACATGCCTTATTATAAATTATTTGTATGACGCATTTATACGCCCCCTACAATAAAAGTCAAGATATTATGGTAATAAGTTTACTCTTGAAAAATGGTAGGAAATATCATAAATTCCACAAAATATTTAACTTGGTAAAATTGAATAATGCAAAAAATATTAATAACAACATCCAGCTTTAATCTTGAAACGGCTGAGGTTAGGGCGCTTAAAGATGCTGGGTATGAGGTTGTTTTAAACCCTTATAAACGTCGCTTGAGCGAAAGTGAAGTGAGCGAGCTTTTAACGCCTGATGTCGTTGGAATGATTGCGGGGGTAGAGCCGCTAACGCGTAGCATTATTGAGGGCGCAACAGGTCTTCGCGCTATTGCTCGTTGTGGCATTGGTATGGATAGTGTTGATGTTGACGCTGCTAAAGCTGCAGGGATTTTAGTATCTAATACACCTGATGCGCCGACACGTGCGGTGGCTGAACTTGCGCTTGGCTTAATGCTTGATTGTTTGCGCTCTATTTCTGTTCAAGATCGCGCTATTCGCAATAATGAATGGGTGCGTCCTATGGGAGGATTACTGGGAGAGCGCACTGTTGGGTTGATTGGTTTTGGACGCATTGGCAAGAAAGTGGCAGAATATGCCAGTGCATTTGGTGCGAATATTATCGCATATGACCCAATATTGCAAAATGATGACAGGCTAGTTAGTTTGGATGATTTATTATTGCAAGCCGATATCGTTAGCTTGCATATCCCATATAGCAAAGAAAACCGCCATATCATTGATGAAGCTGCGTTTTCCAAGATGAAGCAGGGGGCTGTTTTGATAAATACTGCGCGCGGCGGGCTTGTTGATGAGGCTGCTTTGTTCAAAGCTCTGCAAGATGGTGATTTATCTTGCGCGGCTATGGATGTATTTGAGGAAGAGCCTTATAGTGGCGCATTGGCTGCGCTTGATAATATTGTTTTAACTGCGCATGTTGGATCTTACGCTAAGGAGGCTCGCGCGGAGCAAGAAAGCTTGGCGGCGGTAAATCTATTAAAAGGGTTGTTGGAATAATGAAAAAAACAGTTCTTCTTACTGGCGGTAGTGGCTTTCTTGGCTCTCATATTGCAGAAGCATTAAGCGCAGCGGGGTATCGTGTGCGTATTTTTGATATGGTCAAAACACCATATTTGTCAGGTGATCAGGAAATGATTATTGGCGATATAACAGATTTAGATGCTGTGGTTGAGGCTGCTGAGGGTTGCTATTATATTTATCATTTAGCAGGTATTGCAGATATTGAATATGCTAAATCCCACCCAATTGATACGCAACGTATTAATATAGGAGGCACATTGAATATTCTAGAAGCTGCGCGCATTAATAAAATAAAGCGATTGGTGTTTTCTAGTACTGTTTATGTTTATTCTGATAGAGGGTCTTTTTATCGTGTTAGCAAGCAAGCCTGCGAAAATTTTATAGAAACTTACCAGTCAGTTTATAATGTTCCTTTTACCATATTGCGTTATGGATCGCTATATGGTCGCAGGGCAGGTGATACTAATGGCATTTATAAGCTTATTAAATCCGCAATGGAAACTGGTGAAATTATTTATTATGGCGATGAGAATGCCATGCGTGAGTATATCCATATTCATGATGCAGCAAAATTATCAGTTGATATTCTTGATGATAGATATGAAAACCAGCATATTATCCTAACGGGTAATGAGCGCATGAAAGTTGTTGATGTTATGCGTATGATTGCAGAAATGCTGCCTAATAAACCAAAATTGCATTTTGGTGAGGAAGTTATGGCGGGGCATTATGTTATGACTCCATATACTTATAACCCCAGTATAGGGCGGAAATTAGTTAGTGAAAATCATATTGATTTAGGGCAAGGTTTGCTGGATTGCATTGCTGAAATGCATGAAAGCGAAGAGGTCGGGGCGGCATGAAAGCAAAAGAATGCAGCATAAAAGAAGATGAAATTCGCCCTGAAGACATCTTTAATGAATTTATGGATTTGAGCGCAAAAGACGCGCAAGGCTTTTTTGATAAATCTAAATTTGTAGAAATAGCTTGCCCCGCATGTAATTCTGAGGGCATTGAAAGCTGTTTTGAAAAACACAGTTTTTGCTATAATCATTGTGATAAATGCGGCTCTATTTATGTTTCTCCGCGCCCTGATTTGAGTGAGCTAATTAGGTATTATTCTGTATCAGATTCACAAAAATTTTGGTCTGATAATATCTTGAAAAAGACGGGGGATAAGCGCAAAGAAGTTATAATGCTTCCCAATATTACAAGAATAGAGGGGATTTTAGAGCGTGATAACCGCAACCCAAAGCGCGTTCTTGATGTTGGCTCGGCTAATGGTGCTTTTTTAACGGAATGGAAAAAACGCCATTTAGATGCGGAATTATATGGGGTAGAACCTGGAAAAGAATCAGCGCAGCAATGCAGGGATTTGGGGATTACTACTTACGAAAATTCTGTTGAAAATGAAGCTGGTAATAATAGTGTTAGCGGTGATTTGGTTACATGTTTTGAAGTTGTTGAACATGTGCAAGACCCCGAACTTTTTGCTAAGGCTATATATGATGTAACAGCATCGGGCGGAGTTGCTGTTATGTCATGTCTTGGGGCAGATGGTTTTGATATACAGCTTTTATGGGAGAAATCTCGTAGCCTTATGCCTCCATATCACCTGAATTTTTTATCTCAAAACGGTATGGTGGAGCTTTTTTCTAAAGCTGGATTTGATCGGGTTGAGATATTTACCCCTGGGCGGCTTGATGTCCAAATTGTTGAAAAATCAATTGAGCGCGGTATTACTCCCGATCTTAGTCGTTTTGAAAAATTATTGCTATCTAAGGGTGAGAATGTTTTGCAAGCATTCCAAAAGTTTTTGGCAGATCACTGCCTTAGCTCTCATGTCTGGATTATTTGTTATAAGGATTAGAAAACTTTAATAAACTAACCAGACTTGCGGCTTGATCCTATATTATTAGATGTGGAGCAGTGAACAGAGCCATATTCGCTAGGCTCTCCCCATATATTATCTTTTACCCATTTATCTTTTTCTATGCGCCAAACGCGAGGATCTCTAAACCCATCGGCGATATAATCAAACTCATCTTCGCTCATACCAACATAAGATAGCCAACGCTTAAGGTCTCGCTGAGGTTTTACCGCATCGTATTTGCGTATAACCTCAATACCTTCATTGCGTGTCATTATACCGCCACGTATATCTTTGCATGCATGGTCTGTGCCGCGCCCATATCCCAGCTTAATGAATTTCATATAATCGTGAATGCCGTTTTCATGCATATCATCAAGATTAGACATCATGCGATATGTCCTTTCGAAAGGCTGCCTTGCTGGCTCCCACCCGCATTCCTTTATTATCTTTTTTGTATGGTTGTTAGCATCCCAATTAACAAAATTGCTTAAATATATGCCGCGTACGCCTACTTTATCTATTTCATCATCAGATGGGTATTGCGCCCAAAGAAGGTCTTTATTTGTAAGCCCTTCTTTAAACTCTCCCATTCCTAATTTGTCTAGTCCTTCATCTGTGAAGTCGTGCCAATCATAGCCCCTTAGAGCATGTTCTTTGCGGTGTTTTGCTGTAAACTCAACAAAGTCATTGTAAGAATACATACCGCCTAGATCCATAAATCCATGCTCTCCCCATAATATAAGTGGGATGTTGTATCTGACCGCGACTTGTATTGGAGTTGTAAATATACCGCAATGAGCATGCCAGTTATTATCTCCTTGCACTTTAAAGCCAAGCCTGTTCATTTTTATTAAAGTGTCAACGGATGGTCTAACAATAATATGGTCGCAGTTAAAAACCTCTCTCATTCTGTATAGGTTTTCTTCGCCTTCAGGTAGGTAGTTATTGCCATGATATGTTACAAGTAAGGGGTTTAGCCCCATTTCTTTAATGACATGTGTTTGGTAGTAGCTATCCTTACCCCCGCTAACAGGTATTAGTATATCGTAATTATTATCTGCTTTGTAATCATGGAGAAGTTCTTTGAAAAACTCTGTGCGAGCAGCCCAATCGACCTTATCTTTTTGCCCATGTGTACGGCATCCTGTGCAAACTCCATCATCATCAAATGCTAGGGGCACGGCAGATATATCTGGGTAGACGCATTTTGAGCAATAGGCAACCATTATTAGAATTCCTTTTATTTTAGGAAGTTATATAACATGATTTTTTACATGACAATACTATGTTTTTTCAAAATCTGATGTTGATGCCCGCGCGTTTTAAAGCTCTTTTGCCATTTCTATCGGACAGCTCTTTGAAGTGCCAAATATTGGCAGCAGCAACTGCCGCCGCGCCAGCTTTTATTCCTTTGGCATAATGTTCATACATGCCAACGCCGCTACAAGCTATTACGGGGATAGAAACGGCGCTGCTAACATCTGATATTAGGTCAAGGTCATATCCCATAGCTGCGCCATCTCTATTTATGCTTTGAAGTAATATTTCACCAGCGCCCATAGCTTCAGCCTTTTTTGCATGTTCTATGGGGGTAATGCCCATGCCTATATCTTTGCCACATGTGAATGCTTCATATTTGCCATTATCATGTTTAAAGGCATCAATGCTAGCGACAACAGCTTGCGAGCCGTAACGTTTAGCTATCTGTGATACAAGGTTAGGTGATTTAAATAGGGCATTATTAAGGGTTATTTTGTCTGCGCCGCGACTAAAACGCTTTGCTGCATCGTCAAAGCTGCTAATACGCCCGCCCCATGTTAGGGGCATAAAGCAAGTTTTACTAACCGCATCAAGTATATCTAGTGGGTCTGATAAATATTGAGTTCTTTGGTCTGACCTACCTTGGAAGTTATAATCTCCCTTAGTTATATCTAGGTAAATCAGCTCATCTACATTCCATTCATTAAACCTCTTAACTTCGTGAATTGGATCGCCAATTATCTGGTGCGTAGAGAAACTCTCACTGCGCACTAATTGTCCATTTTTTAATATAAGGACGGGTATAAGGCGATGTTTCAGCATTATTAATTAGACCTTTAAAAAGTTTGTTAATAATTGCAGTCCAGCTTTTTGGCTTTTTTCTGGGTGGAATTGCGCCCCCCATATATTTTCAGATTCTATGCTAGCCACAAAATCTTGCCCATGATGGCATGTTCCACTAATGATATCCTCATTAGTGGGCTTTAAAACATAGCTATGAACAAAGTAATAATCAGCTCCTTTAGATTCTCTATACATTTTGCTACCTGATTTAGCCGTGACATGATTCCATCCTATATGCGGGACATGAATTGATTTATCATTTGTTTCCAGCTTGTTTACTATGCCATCAATTAAGCCAAGACCGCTATGATCGCCGTTTTCAGTGCCAGCTTTTGCTAGTAGCTGCATTCCAAGACAAATCCCTAAGAATGGCTTTGCTTTGTTTAGAGCATGTTCCTTTATTGCATCGCTCCATCCTTGTTTATTTAAAATGTCTATACCTTCACCAAACGCGCCAACTCCAGGTAGTATTATATGGGAAGCATTTTGCAGATCCATGGGTGATTGTGCGATAAACGCTTCTTTGCCAATAAATTCAATAGCATTTTGCACAGAACGCAAATTACCTAGCTCATAATTTATAATGGCAACGGACATTATTATTTTCCTGATATCTTGGTTTTATTAGTGTTTTCAACATAGTTCCAGTCCATTGCATCACCATATTTCAAATTACATGATGCAGTTTCCCCTATTAGCTCGTCCCAGTATTTAGGCGGCAAGCCAGCAGATGGGCGGCGTATTATTAAATTATCCTCTGTAAATTTATCACCAGCCTTGATATCGCTGGATACTAATATGGATGGGCGGAATATGGTGCTGTTTTTCTCTCCGTCTTTCATTTTAAAGCTACCAACGCCTAATATTTTTTGTACATTATCATCTAGTAGCTGCTTTTTAAAATGCTCTGGAGTTTGAGCTTTGCATCTTTGCACTAATTCTGCAAACTCACTAGGTATTAGAGAGAATTCCTTGTCAAAGCTATCATCACCTGCTTCCAGCATTACGTGTTTTTCAACTATACATGCGCCAAGACCAACGGCAAGCTCTGCTACTAATGAATCCGTTGTGTGATCGGATAGCCCAACAGGAACATTAAATCGCTCGCATAGCATTTCTATGGTAAGCAAATTTGCTTGTTCAATAGGGGTGGGGTATGAGCTGATACAATGTAAAAGCATTATATTATCACACCCAGCATTACGCGCGGCATTTAGCGCTTCTTCTATCTCTTGTTCATTCGCCATGCCTGTGGAAATTATAAGTGGCTTTCCCGTGGCGGCGACTTTTTTTATTAATGGGATATGCACTGCTTCGAAAGAAGCTATCTTGAATATTGGCGCGTCTAGCTCTATTAATAAATCGGCAGCAGTTAAATCAAACGGCGCAGAAAAAACAGTTATTCCAAGTTCTTTTCCTAAATCAAATAATGGTTTCATCCATTCAAATGGTGTTTGTGCCTTTTTATAGAGATCATGCAAGCTCATATTATTCCATAGCGGGTGATCTATTTGAAAATGCTGTTGCTTTCCATTCATTGTAAGAGTATCGGCTGTGTATGTTTGTAATTTAACAGCGTCCGCTCCCGCATCTTTTACTGCGCGTAATATGTCTTTTGCTCGGTCTAAATCTCCTAAATGATTGCAAGAAATCTCGGCTATCATAAAGGGGGGGCGTCCCATTCCAATTTCATAGCCACTTATATTAATTACTTTGTTCATATTTTATATTTTCTCTATTTTTATTTTGTACCGCTGCCCTCTTAATTCGAAAAAGGCAGGAAATCTATCTGGATCAGCAATGCGCAGTAAATCAAATTGTTGTTCTATGGTCAAGGATGGGTCTATTTCACTATCGCTTGGAGTTCTTTTGGGATAGTAACTTATATCATCTGTTCTTTGCGCTTTTGGTTTAATTTTATTATACTGATCTATCGCTGCGCTCATTAAATTAAGGGTTATATCGGATAGGCACTCGTTTATTTCATTATATAATTCGTGACCTTCAAGATGCATGGTTTTTTGCAGCCATATTCTGCCTGTATCGACTTTGTCTTCTGCTTCTAATAGTGAGACAGTTATATCACTTTTGCCTTCTAAAATTTGCCAAATATGTGGTGACCATCCACGTCCAGAAGGCAAATCACTAGCGTGGACAATAAGGCAATATTTGTACTTATCACGAATGGTTTTAGTGATTATTTCAGAGCAGGATATAAGAAATAAAAAATCCCCTCCCGATATTTCATTTGCGGATAGCTTTATTTCTACTTGATTATGCTTAGGGTTAAGGTTCTTCCATGTCTGTAAGCTATTATATATGGGGTGATCTTGGGAGGATGTTAAAATTGTGATGTCCATAGCTTTTAAAACCTTCATTGACTCTAACTACTTCTTATCCTAAACAATTGGTATGTACAATAAAAACATGTAGGCGCATATGTTCAATAATAAAAATATCCTAATAACGGGTGGAACTGGATCTTTCGGTCAGAAATTCACTAAAACCATATTAGAGCAATATAAGCCAAACAAAATTATTATTTACTCTCGTGATGAGCAAAAGCAATTCCAGATGGCTCAATATTTGAATGATCCGTGTATGCGATATTTTATTGGTGATGTTCGTGATGCCTCGCGTCTTTTAGATGCTATGCAAGGCGTTGATGTCGTGATACATGCCGCCGCCATGAAGATTGTCCCATCGGCAGAGTACAACCCTATGGAATGTATAAAAACCAACATACATGGCGCGGAGAATGTTATACGCTCGGCTATTGGCGCGGGCGTTAAAAAGACAATTGCTCTTTCAACCGATAAGGCTGCAAATCCTATTAACTTATATGGTGCGACAAAGCTAGCCTCGGATAAGCTTTTTGTAGCAGCAAATAACATAAAAGGTGCGCGTGAGTGCATGTTTAGTGTTGTGCGATATGGAAATGTTGTAGGCTCGCGGGGGTCTATACTTCCTTTCTTTTATAAATTGATCGAAGATGGGGCTAGTGAGCTGCCTATAACAGATGAACGTATGACGCGTTTTTGGATTACACTTGACCAAGGCGTGGAGTTCGTACAAAAATCGTTTTTACGGATGCAAGGCGGTGAGATTTTTGTTCCGAAAATCCCTTCCATTAATATGGTTGATTTGGCAAAGGCCGTCGCGCCTAATTTGCCGCATAATATTATCGGTATTCGCCCAGGAGAGAAGCTGCACGAGGTCATGTGTCCTAAGGATGATTGCTTTAGAACATTAGAGTTTGATGATCATTTTGTTATAAAACCGACTATTAATTTTTCTGATCCCATTGATTATTCTAGAAATGAATGCGGTGAAGAGGGGCAAATTGCAGAGGATGGTTTTGAGTATAATTCTTTAAATAATGACCATTATCTTAGTGTGGATGAAATAGTGGAAATGAACAAGGCTATTGCATGATACCTTATGGCAGGCAGGATATAACAGAAGAAGATATTCGGCATGTTGTCGATGTTTTGAAATCTGATTTTCTTACTCAAGGTCCAGCTATAAAGGCTTTAGAACAAAAATTTGCAGCATATGTTGGCTCTAAATATGCGGTAGCTGTAAGCAGCGCAACGGCGGGTCTCCATTTGGCATGTATGTCGCTTGGTCTTAAGGATGGCGATGTTTTCTGGACAGTGCCAAATAGTTTTGTTGCATCGGCAAATTGTGGTCTTTATTGCGGTGGAACAGTCGATTTCGTCGATATTGATCCCGAGACATTAAATATGTCCATCACAGCATTAAGCGAGAAATTAATTCATGCAGAAAAGGAGGGCAGGCTTCCTAAAATTGTTATTCCTGTGCATTTTTCTGGTCGGTCTTGTGATATGGACGCTATATATTCTCTTGCTGAGAAATATGGCTTTAGTGTAATTGAGGATGCAGCGCACAGTATTGGTGCTTCTTATAATGGCAAGAAAACTGGGGCTTGTGAGTATTCGGATATAGCAGTATTTAGCATGCATCCCGTGAAAATCATCACGACGGGTGAGGGCGGCATTATTACAACTAATAGTCCCGATATATATGAAAAGCTTTTACGGTTGCGTACTCATGGTATAACAAAATCACCGTCATTAATGACTAAAGAGCCAGATGGGGCGTGGTATTTTGAGCAATTATCTCTTGGTTATAATTATCGCATGACTGATATTCAAGCTGCGCTTGGCGTTAGTCAAATGGATAGGTTAGATGATTATATATCTAAGCGCCGAAATTTAGTTATTCGTTATAATGAAAAGCTTAGAAACTTGCCTTTGACGTTGCCTAGCCTCAAAGATTTGAATGATTCTAGTTGGCATTTATATGTTGTGCGCCTAAAGTTAGATGAGATTAATATACCACATAAACGCGTTTTTGAGCTTTTGAGGGATGCGGGCATAGGAGTTAATCTTCACTATATACCTATTCACTTACACCCATATTTTCGTGAGCTGGGTTTTTCTAGGGGCGATTTTCCTGAAACAGAACATTATTATGGGGAGGCTATTACTTTGCCATTATACCCTAAATTATCGGATAAAGATCATGAATATATATGTGAAACTATAAAAGGGATTTTGCAATGAAAAAACCAATTGCTATCATACCTGCAAGGGGTGGGTCAAAACGCATTCCACGCAAAAACATAGTAGATATTAATGGCAAGCCCATGATATCATATGCTATTGAAACCGCTCTAAAATCACAGATATTTGGTGAAGTTATCGTCTCAACCGAAGATGCGGAAATAAAGGAAATATCAATAAGCTTTGGCGCAAAAGTTATTGATCGCCCTGATGAGCTTGCAACGGATACTGTTTTTGAAACAGATGTTTACAAGCATGTCTTAAGCACATTCGATACACCACCACCATTTTTTTGTGGTATCTATGCAACGGCTATTTTTATTGAGCCGCATGATTTAATTGATTCTTTTTCTATGATTAAGGAAGATGGCAGTGCGGACATTGTGATGAGTACGTCGCGCTATCAAATTCACCCCTTTAAAGCTTTGCTTGAAAATGATCAGGGATATATGGAGATGGTGCATCCGAAAGAATGTTTAATGCGCTCGCAAACCTATCCTGATTATGTGGCAAGTAATGGGACATTTTATTGGTGTCGCACGCAAAGCTATTTAAAAAATCCAAGCTATTATCCTGAAAAACTTAAAGCTTATATTCTGCCCATAGATAAAGGTCAAGATATTGATGAGCCAGAAGATCTTGAAATTGCAAGAGCATTAAAGAGGATAAAATCTAAAATAATATAATGAAAAATTTATGCGGTAAGAAGATATTAATAAGGGCGGATAGCTCCATTCAAATTGGCACTGGGCATGTTATGAGGATGCATGTCTTAGCAACTTTATTAAAGGGTGAGGGGGCTAGCGTAACTTTTGCTTGCCGTGACTTTAGGGGCAATTTGATTTCCTTTCTTAAAGATCAGGGCTATGAGGTTAAAGTGATATCAAGCGCAAATAGCATGGAATTTCTGCCTGATGATTATTCCTCATGGCTCGGCTCTGATGCCAAAGATGATGTATTGCAAAGCTTTTTTGGGAGTGATTACTATGATTTAGCCATTATTGACCATTACGGCGCAGGACTGGAATGGCATGATGCAGCTAGGAGCTATAGCAAGGCTATTATGGTGGTTGATGATGAGGCTAACTGCTTGATTGATTGTGATATTCTTCTTAACCAAAATCATTATCCTAAAACTGATGGTTTGTACGAAGGCAAAGTTCCTGATGCTTGTGTTAAATTAATTGGAGCTAAATACGCATTATTAAGGCGTGAATTTACTTTGCATCGTGAGAATGCCTCTACTCGTACAGAGCTAAAGAAACTCCTAATTATGATGGGTGGCGCGGATTTTGATCAAGTTACATTAAATATTGTATCGCATCTTGATATTGATTTGGATGTGACTGTGGTTGTTGGGCATGCATATAGCGAATTTAATGATTTAGATGATTTGTGCAATGGTAGGGGATTCTCTTTGGTTAGGGGGGCTGAAAATATCGCTGAATTAATGGGGGAGGCTGATTTTTGCATAGGCGCGGGAGGTTCTACAAGTTGGGAGCGTTGCTGCATGAAGCTGCCTTCTGCAATATTTTCTGTAGCTGAAAATCAGGTTGGTATAGCTGAAAATCTATCTAAAGCTGGCGCGATTACATATCTTGGTGATCCTAAATATTTTGATTTTACTGGATTAAATAATATTTTACGTGATTTCCAAAGTGATACAAAAAAGCTGAATATAATGTCTATGACGGCGGGAGAGCTGGTCGATGGGAATGGCTCTAGCCGTGTTTTGCATGAGATAACGAACTTAATCTAAGATATATAGCAAAGCTCAAATAAAATGATCACAAATTCTTGGCATATTTATCCTATTATCTGCGCATAATTTTTGAACCGTAGCTACGGCTATGCTTAAAAAATCACACTTGATTCTAGAAAAATATGACGAGCGACTTTATAATCATTTTATTTGAGCTTTGCTATATCTTCTAAAATGATGTTTTTGTGGCTTTCTGCGATCATGCCTGAGCTATCTCCCGCATAAACAATTTGAGTGAGAGCCTCGTTTATTTCTTTTTGCCGATCATCTGAAATGAAGGGTTCTTGTCTGTCGCGGTACGCTGTAATAGCATCTGTGAGCTGCTCTAGGGAGGATAGTGCAATTGCCGTATCTCCCGCATCAAAAACAGTCTCATGATTTTGGCAAAAGCTCAAAAAACCAACTGGCTTATTCATCAGCATAGCATGATAGACCACACTAGAACCTGTGAATAGTATAATATCTGCCCATTCCATAAGTAATGGTGAGGGTATGTCAGGGGCAATAACTGCATTCTCTATTTCGCTTCGTTTCATAAAATCAAATTTCATGCCGCGTGTATGGGGCTTTAAAGTAACGGCAACGCCTTCCATTTTACAAATAGTTGCTATGGTTTCTTTCAATTTTTCTGCATCAATCCCATAATTCATTTTTGATAGCATGAAGGCTATTTTAGGTTTTCCTTCTGGCAATGATTTAATAATTTTATCACCATGGTAATATGGAGGCTTTAAAACCTCATTATGCAGTTTTTTGAGCCAATCACTATCCATACGCAAGTTTCCAGAGACTTGATGTTTTTCATCAGGAAATAACTCGCAGTTTATTACCTTGTCTAGCTTGGATGGCATAAAAAAGCGGGGGGCAGATGTTTTTTTATATTGTGGCTTTGACCTGCCGGATGGCATGGCGGCTTTATATATATTATGCCCTGTTTGTATCATGTAAACTGGAACGCCTTTTTCTTGAAGTTTTGGCAGTATGCTATCTGTTATAAATGATCTGTTTGCTACGGCATAAACCTCATCAATAATAATGGCAGCAGGATTCCACTTGCCTGTAACTTTAAACAGCCATTTTTGCTCCCCTTGTAAAAGCTTGCGCATGGTAATTAAAAGACTAACGTGAATATATTTTAATATAAAAGCTATAGGAGTTATTTTGGCTGGTTTTTTCTTGCGCCATGCTGCAAATATGCGCTCGGCTTTGTATATTGCTCGCAATATTAGTGGTGCATCATGATTTATAACGGTTTCAAAGCTTATATTGTTGTAGGTGGATTTCATATAAGGCACGGCTTCATGCGCGCTTGGCGTTCCCATATCTCCATCACATGGATAGCCTATAACTCGCAATTTGATATTATCATCTTTTGCGAATGCCTCTATTAATGATAATTGTATATCAAGGTCATTATAAGCTCTATTAAGAAAAATTATTTCTTTCATCTTTATGATTTCTTTTTTAGAAGGAATAAATTCTTCCCTATATTTTCTACAAAAACATTGTCAATATTTTGTATTTTAGAGAGCGCTTGCAAGGTTTTTTCTAACTGAACCTCATCTATATCTTTTGTTTTTTGGCGACCATAAGCGCGTGTCTCTACTCCATGTTTAATAGTTTTGGGGAAAAATTTGAAGATGGGTTTAACTTTGCTTATTAAGGTAAATATCTGCCATACAGCCTCTTTTGCGGAAAATTTTTCTTGTGGCACTGGGCGCATTGCTATTGGCTTGATGTCTATATTTTGTATGGATTTAAATATTTCTGCTGCCGCGCCTTGGTCGGATGATGCTATCCAAGCTTTCAAATTTTCATGACCTTTGGCAATGTCGGGATACTCTTTTTTTATTGTATTTGGATTTGCTATTACGCGCTTTAATGTTTCTATTGTGTTTTCTGGAGTATATTCAACTATAGAAATGCTTTGTGGCAATTCATGGTCGAATTTATCGCGGTCTTCTTTTATTGCAGGGTTGTACGAGACAACGGGTCTGCCCATTAGATATGCTTCTAAACCAGTTGTGCATCCCCAATGTAGCACAGCATCTGCACCTAATAGCCATGGTGAGACTGATCCTTCGAAAACCACCTTAATATTATCCAAGCCTTTGGCGGCATCTTTCCATGTTTCATGAGATTCTGAAGGGTGGGGGCGGATAATTATTGTATGGTCAGGGAAGGCTGCGCTTAGTGATGGCAGCAAGGCAAGGAATTTTTTAAATATTTTGAAGATATGGGCTTCATAATTGATCCAAAAGTCGTAGAATTCATCCTGTTTATCTTCTATTATCATGTTATCACGCTTCATCATATCAAGCGTTGCTTCATATCCCATATAGTGATTAACAGTTCCAAAGCTTGATGGCAGTATAATATATTTTCCAAAGCGATTTTTTAAGGAATCCACATTTTCTTGATGCAGAGCGTGGAATTTTGGTTTTTGCCATAGGTCTGATATAGGGCTCCCTGTGGTTTGTAATTTATCTGATTGGCTGGGATATGTTTTTGCTACAACATTGCGCTGTGTCTCGCCCCAAAAGAAAATCTTTTCAACTTCCTCAATAGTCTTGGGGCAGAAACGAACTGTTACAAATTCTTCCATATCGGTATAAACAAGCCCCTCAACATCAAGGGAAACCAGCTTATGTCCCGCATCCTTTAGGCGGCGAATATTAGACATTTCACAAGACATAATGCTTTTCAAGAAAATTACGGATGGTGGAAGGTTATGTGCGTTGTCGAATATAGATTTTTTAGTCCCCAAGACGCATTGCCAGTCATTTTGCAAGGCTTCTAGGGCGAGAACTAGATTTCCTGTCATTTCCCGCTCAATAATTTCCATAGGAAAGCAAAGAAGTCGTTTTTTTGAATTATTATCAGACATATATATGTACAAACTAATTAATAGTGGTTATATAAAAATTGTTTCGGTGAGACACTATATTAAACAAATAATAAGTTCAAGAAACAAAGGGATTGATGTAATGGCATTTAAAACAAATCAAGAGAATTTTTGGGCTGGTGAATTTGGTGATGAATATATTGACAGAAACCTTATTGAGGAAATAGCACCAGCGCGCAGATTCATGTTCTCGAAAATTTTGAGTAGAACTAATGGCGTTGGCAGTGTTATTGAATTTGGCGCTAATATCGGTAGTAACTTGCTTGCTATACATAGTTTATTGCCTAAGGCTGAATTACATGCTCTTGAGATTAATGAAAGGGCTGTGAAGGCATTAAACAGCTATGATTGGCTTAGCTCTGTAAAGCAAGGTTCATTTTTAGAAGACACATTCGAAGATATTGCAGATCTAAGCTTTACATGCGGCGTTCTTATTCATATTAATCCAGATCATTTAAAGACGGCTTACAAAGCTCTTTATGATGCTTCTCGTAAATATGTTATGGTATTTGAATATTATAACCCTGCGCCAGTTGCTATTCCTTATCGCGGTCATGAAGATAGATTGTTCAAGCGTGATTTTGCTGGGGAGATGATGGATATATATCCAGATTTAAAATTAGTGGATTATGGTTTTATATATCATAGAGATACGAATTTCCCTACAGATGATATGACTTGGTTTTTGATGGAAAAAACTTAATTACGTTTATAGCTATATAAAGACCAAAGATAATGTAGCCAAGAAATTAGGTTATGCGGGAGTTTTGCTATTCCCCCTGTTTCGGCGACGTTTTCCATATATTTTAGTGATTTATGCTGTATGAATGATATTTTATCATCAAAAGGCGTGAACGCTTTTTCGTAAGGGATTATTTTTCCATACATATCGTATTTTGCGCTGCGCAGATCACATGTGCTAGGTGGCACGCCCAAAAACTCTGCTATTTTATTGGATAGCTCTTCTATTGGCGTGTCAAATAATTCATCAAATTCTATATGCATACCAGGCATTTGCGCCACTGCTTGTTCATATAGTTTATAATCAGCATAACGCATATGCGGAAAGAACTTGATACGGTTTTTAAGCTCTGGATGAGTGAAGGCTTGTGAAGCCAGTGAATTTATCCATCCTGAAAATGGGCGATGTAGATGTATCATTTTAACTTCATCAAAATTATCCCGATAGGCTTGATAAAGCTCTTTATGGTTATAGCGATGAATATCCGTGGTTAGCTCTATTTGCCAGTCTCTATTAGTTTTAATTTCTTTATATATAACAGCGTCGCAATAAATATTTCTGCATTTGAAATAAAGGTCTTGAATATTATTTGCGTTTATATCGTTAATTTGGGAGTAAACTTTTTTATAATCAGTTAGGGCTTTTGGCTTTTGATTTTTGCGGTCTATTACACTAATGCCGCCACTTAGCCCTGATTTTGAGTGATCTTGTATAATTTGCTTTAGTCTGTTTTCCATGTGATTTGAGTCTAATTTTAGCTCGCCCATCAAATATTGGTGCAAGCCGAGCTTCCTAATTGGGATATTGGTAAAGCCTAACGTCTCTACCAATCCAGACAGCAAAGTGCTTGCCATTGGACCAAATGAATTTATTACAAGTAGTTTAGCCATGGACAAAAGACGCTTATTGTTTTAATTAAATAACAGTATAATCGTTGGGACTATAAAGTTAAAATGCAGTTTATAACAGAAAAAAATTACACTGATAGAAAAACTAAAGCTTCTTATGTTTTTGATAAATATCAAACCATATTAAAGGGCGCTGTTCTTGATGTAGGTTCTGATAATTGTTATTTGCGTGATTTACTTGGCAGGGATATAAAATATACTGGCATTGGTATTGGCGGCAACCCTGATATTGAGGTTAATTTAGAAAAGCAGGCAATACCTTTTGATGATGACAGCTTTGATTGCGTTATGTGCCTTGATGTATTAGAGCATGTCGATAATATCCACGTTGTTTTTGATGAGCTGTGCCGCGTGTCTAAGCGATATGTGATTATTTCATTGCCTAATTCCTATAGGGATTTTTTTGGTATGCTATTTGGCTCAAAATCAGATAAAGCGCTTAATTTCAAATATTATGGCTTGCCAGTGAATCGCCCTGATGATCGTCATAAATGGTTTTTCTCTAATTCTGATGCTGCTGCTTTTATCGAAGCTAAGGCAGGGCTTAACGATATGGCTATAGTGCAAACAGATAGCGAAGGTTCGGGGCGTGCTAAAACCTTGCCTAGCTTAGTTAAGAGGGCGGCATTACATATCGCTGCAAAGGGTATGTGCGTGGATGCGAGTGATCTTTATTACAAAACTTACTGGTCAGTCTTGGAAAAAACAAAATCATGACAAAGTTGTTATTCGTAAGGCAGCCGCATGTTTATTTGCCAGAAATAACGGCTTACAAATCCTATTTATCATCGCACTACCCATCGGTTGAAGCCTTTGAATCGACTGATTTTCAAGATGGTTATGACTTGGCGGAGTTCGATATAGCTTGGCACTTTATGGGGCGTGATATGAAGGGGGCAGGGCGTTATGTTATTCATGAATATAACTCTCTTTCAACCAAGCCATTTGCGCAAGTGAAAAACCAGATTAAGCGCATCTTTAATGCTAAGCCTGATAGGCGCGTATTCTTAAATAACACCGTCCGTAATAAATTTGGGTTTAACGACGCTATCCCTTACTCACTGCGTGATATGGGGGTTGACGATGCTTTTTTTCAAGAAAATATCACGGATACCCCTGAATATGATTTTATTTATGCGGGCGGGCTTAATCGAGGGGCTGTTATTGAGCGGTTTTTAGAGCATTTTTCTAAGAACATGCAATCTGCCACATTGATTTTGGTTGGTGATGCTAGTGATTGCTTGCGGGCGAAGTTTAAGGGGTTTGATAATATTACATTTAAAGGTCGGGTTAGTTACAAGGAAGTGCCTAAATTAATGGCTAATGCGCGTTATGGTTTAAATATTATGCCTGATGAATATCCTTTTAACATTCAAACAGCCACCAAGGTTTTGGAATATATGGCTGTGGGGTTGCCTGTTGTTACGACAAATTATCAATGGATAAATGAATTCGAAGCTCAGCATAAAGGGCGGTTTTTCAAGCTTTCCCCTGATATGAGTAATTTATCATTGGATAGCTTAAGTGAATTTGAGTTTGTGACGCCTGATATTAAAGAGCTTAGTTGGGGCAATGTTATAGAAAAATCTAATGTTTTTTCTTTTCTTTGATAGCGTTAGGCATGAAATCATTGTATTATCTCTTGTGATGTTTAATAAAATGGATTTGCAATAGATATGAATTTTCTCGACCAGCTTAATAAAGATCAACGTGATTTACTAGTAAGCCTGCCTTACCGCGTTGGGTTGTTTGTTTCCCAAAGCGATAATACTGGCGGAGATGATTCTGATGCTGATGAGATGCTTGCGCTTGATAATATCATAACGGGCTATTCGCAAGAGATTTTTTGCGCGGAAACGGTGCAATATATCGTTAGTGAGACTGTAAAGCGTAAGTCTGAGTGGTCTTCTTGGTCTGATAATTTAGATGCTATTGGCGGGGAATGCCACAAAGCTCTCGATATTTTGTATGATACAGTTGATGAGAAAGAGGTTAATGCCTTTAAAAATCATTTACTTGAAATTGGCGAGTCTGTTGCACTGGCATTTCGTGAGTATGGCGATAGCACCTCAATGGCTGATAAAATAAAAATGCGCATGATATTTTATAAGGAAAAAAAGCAGGCAAAAAAAGTGGGTGTTATATATAAAAACTGGGAGCAGTTTATTAATATTTCACTTGATGAGCGTAAGGCGCTTCGCTCCGTCGCTACTGCTTTGGATACAATTTATATTTAGGGTTAGGACTTAATTAATGACACAGCTTTCTTGTTTTTCGGATGAAGAGATCAAACTTATAGTAAGCCTTCCATACCGCGTTGGCATGAATATTAGCTACGCCGATGATGAGGAGGGTGAGCGCGATGATGAGCGTGAAATGCGCGCGCTTGAAGCTTGTGTAAGTGAGGTGGCAAAACACCAAGAAGGTGATAGTCTTACAAAGGAAGTTGCTCAAAAAATCCTAGATTCGAAGAGTGAATGGTCTTTATGGTCGCAAGGCGTGTTTAATATTGAGCCACTTTGTGAAAAATCTGTTCTTGCGTTGAAATCTCATGCTAGTGATGATGAAATCCGTGACTATATCAAAATGGTTATTGAGATTGCAACGACTGTGGCGGAGGCTTATGGCGAATTTGGCGAGGAGGAAGAGCCTGATAAGGGCTTTTTTGCTAAAGCTGCAAGTAAAATAGCTGGCCGTTTTGCGGGTATGGCAGATGATGATGCAAACCACCCAATGAATGTTAGTGCGTCAGAGGATGATGCCATATCATCTATTGTTAATGCTTTGAAAAAGAATATATAATTTAAGTAATAACTGTGTATCTACTCGATTAAATAAGTTCAAAATATCAGTTTTAAATCATAAATTAGGGATTAAAATCCATGACAAAATCACAGCAGGATGAAAGCTTTCTTAATGGCGTTAATGCGGAATATATCGCGCATTTATACGCTCTGTATCTTAAAAGCCCATCTAATATTGATGAGAGCTGGCGCGATTTTTTTGGCGATTTAAATGATAATGAGATTGTATTTTTAAAGGAGCTCGCAGGGGCAAGCTGGACTCCTGATGATAATTCACGTGATCACCGCATGTTCGGAAGCGCAGCAATAGCGCCGTTTGATGGCATTCTTGTTGAGGGGGCTAATGATAAAAAATCAGGTGCGGCTAGCCACGGCGATGCTCAAAAGGCGGCGCGTGATTCAATACGTGCGCTTATGCTTGTTCATGCCTTTCGTTTTCGTGGGCATTTATTGGCAAATCTTGATCCGTTGGGGATGAAGAAGATTGAGGAGTATTCCGAGCTAAGTCCTGAGCGTTATGGTTTTACAGATGATGATTATGATCACCCTATATTTATTAATGGCGTTTTAGGTCTTAAAAGCGCGACTTTGCGTGAAATAATGGCGGCGTTAAAAAGTATATATTGCGGAAAAATTGGCGTTGAGTTTATGCATCTTGGCAACCCTGATGAGGCTAGGTGGGTTAAGAAACGCATTGAGGGGCAGCATAATAAAACTGAATTTACCATTGAGGGTAAAAAAGCAATATTGGAGCGTTTGACTGCAGCCGAAGGGTTCGAGCAATATTTGCACAAAAAACATACAGGAACGAAACGTTTCGGAATTGATGGTGGGGAGGTGCTGATCCCCGCTATTGAACAAATTATGAAACGTGGCGGTCAGTTAGGTATGAAAGAAATAGTCATTGGTATGGCTCATCGCGGGCGGCTGAATGTCTTGGCTAATGTTATGGGTAAGCCGTTTACCACTATGTTTGCAGAATTTCAGGGTATGTCAACAATATCAGACAATGTGCAGGGCGCTGGTGATGTTAAATATCATCTTGGAACGTCGAGTGATCGTGATTTTGATGGTAATAACATACATTTATCCTTGACTGCTAACCCATCTCATCTTGAATTTGTTAACCCTGTGGTTATTGGCAAGGTTAGGGCAAAGCAAATGCAGCGCGAAGATGCTAGTCATGAGGAGGTCTTGCCGTTGTTATTACATGGTGACGCTGCTTTTGCGGGGCAGGGGATTATTGCTGAAACTTTCATGATATCAGAATTACCAGGTTACCGCGTTGGCGGAACTATTCATATTGTGATTAATAACCAGATTGGCTTTACTACTATGCCAAAATTTTCGCGCTCTGGCCCTTATTCCACGGATGTGGCGAAAATGCTTGATGCGCCGATTTTCCATGTAAATGGTGATTGCCCCGAAAGCGTTATTCACGCGGCGCGTATTTGCGCGGAATTTCGCCAAGAATTTAAAAAAGACATTGTTTTGGATATATTTTGTTATCGCCGTTATGGTCATAATGAAGGCGATGAGCCAGCCTTTACCCAGCCATTAATGTATAAGAAAATCGCGACGCAAGAAACAACGCGGTCTAAATATGCTAATCAATTGATTGCAGAGGGCGTTATTGATGAGGCTGAATCTCAAAAAATAAAGGATGATTTTACAGCTAGGCTTGATGAAGCATTTGCCGCCGTTAGTGATTATAAACCAGATGGAGCTGACTACCTTGATGGTACTTGGTCAGGTATAAAAGTTGCTTATGGTGATGATCGCCGCGGTAAAACCTCTAAGTCGCTTAAGGAATTAAAGCGTATTGGCGGCGTGATTAATAATGTGCCTGATGATTTTGCAATCAATAAAAAGCTTGCGCGCATTATTAATACAAAGGCAAAAATGATTGAAACTGGCAAGTCGTTAGATTGGTCAATGGGGGAGGCTTTGGCATTTGGCACGTTGATTGACGATGGATATGCTGTGCGATTATCGGGGCAAGATGTTGGGCGCGGGACATTTTCGCAACGTCATGCAACTTGGTATGATCAGGAGAATGAAAATAAATATATAGCCCTTCAACATATCAAGCCTAACCAGCCATTATTCGAAGCGCATGACAGCCCACTTTCTGAAATTGCTGTGCTTGGGTTTGAGTATGGTTATTCTTTGGCTGATCCTAAGACGCTAACTATTTGGGAGGCACAATTTGGTGACTTTGCCAATGGCGCGCAAGTAATTATTGACCAGTTTATTTGCTCGGGCGAAAGTAAGTGGCTGCGCATGTCGGGGCTTGTTTTACTGCTTCCTCATGGGCATGAAGGGCAAGGGCCTGAGCATTCTTCCGCGCGTCCAGAGCGGTTTTTACAGCTTAGCGCCGATGATAACTGGCAGGTATGTAACTGCACCACCCCTGCTAATTATTTCCATGTTTTGCGTAGGCAGATGCTGCGCGAATTCCGTAAACCCCTTGTTATGATGACGCCAAAATCCTTGTTGCGCCATAAATTAGCCGTATCTGATTTGGATATGTTTACAGGTGACAGCACCTTCCACCGCGTTTTATGGGATGACGATAAGGACAAACTGGTTAATGGTGATAAGATAAAGCGCGTTGTGCTTTGCTCGGGCAAGGTTTATTACGACTTGCTGCAAGAGCGTAGGGATCGCGGGATAGACGATATCACAATCTTGCGCCTTGAGCAGTTATATCCATTTCCTGACGCGCCATTAGCAAAAGAGCTTGCGCCATTTAAAAATGCTGATATCATTTGGTGTCAAGAAGAGCCGCAAAACCAAGGTTATTGGAGCTTTGTTGATTCATTTATCGAAGAGGTTCTTGAAGGCATGGGGCATAAGGCTTCGCGGGCTAAATATGTTGGGCGCAAACGCGCTTGCTCTCCTGCTACTGGCTCTAATGAACGCCACCACGCAGAGCAAAAAGCTCTGGTTGATGAGGCTTTGAGTGTTTAGTTTTTAATTTCTTAATTAATGATGCTACAATCGCAGTTATGACATATCGCTATGATTTTGATTTATCCGTATATTTTATTGCTGATCCTTCTGCTTGTGGTGGGCGAGCGATTGAGGCAATCCTGCGCGCTGCCATTAAGGGCGGAGCTAGCATGGTGCAGCTTCGTAATAAATCGAGGGATTTGGCAGTAATAGAAAGTCAAGCCATAGTCATTCAGGAGATATTGGCCGAATCGGCTATCCCATTCATAATTAATGACCACGCCGAGCTTGCCGCCAAAATAGGCGCGGACGGCGTGCATATTGGGCAAGAAGATATGAGCGCAGCTCGGGCGCGTGATATATTGGGTGGCGAGGCTATATTGGGAGTAACGGCGTTCACAAAGGAGCATTTTGCGGATATTGATTCGAGCATAGTTGATTATGTTGGCACGGGTCCTTGCTATCCCACACTTACCAAGCCTGATAAGGAAGTTTTGGGCATTAAGAGGTTTGCTGAATTAGCCAAAGATTCGCCCGTTCCTGTGGTCGGTATTGGCGGGATTACTCCTGAAAATGCAGGCAAAATTATAAAAGCTGGGGCAAGCGGGGTTGCTATGATGCGCTCTATATCGATGGCGGATGATCCTGAAATCGCGGCGAGGGCGTTTCTATGATCCCTAATGTGCTAAGCATTGCTGGCTCTGACCCTTCGGGCGGTGCGGGAATTCAGGCGGATTTAAAGACATTTGCCGCGCTTGGATGTTATGGAATGGCGGTTATAACTTCACTTACGGCGCAAAATACTTGCGGCGTGCGCTCAATCATTGATGTGCCTGATGTGTTTGTTAAAGACCAAATTAGGGCTATTTTTGATGATATAAACGTCGCGGCGGTGAAAATCGGCATGTTATCAAATGCGGATATTATAAATGCGGTAGCGGATTGCTTGGAAGAATATAAGCCTGAAAACATAGTGCTAGACCCAGTTATGGTGGCAAGTAGCGGTGATAATCTTATAACTTCGGACGCTATTATTGCAATGAAGGAGCGGCTTATACCGCTCTCAAATGTGCTTACCCCTAATATTCCCGAGGCGGAGAAATTATCGCGTAAATCCGTAATTGACATGGAGCGTTCGGCGCGCGGTTTGCTAAATCTAGGGGCTAAGGCGATCTATCTTAAGGGCGGGCATTTAAAGGGTGATATTATGTGCGATGTTTTGGCTTATGATGATGATGTGCGGGTTTTTGAAGCGCCGCGCATTGATACGGCCAATACTCATGGCACTGGATGCACTTTATCTGCTGCTATTGCTGCTTATTTATCTATGGGCGAATCATTGACCGATTCTTGCGGCAAAGCTAAAGCGTACCTAAACGGTGCTTTGAAGAATTCTAATAAGCTAAATACTGGCATGGGGCGCGGCTCTGTTTATCATGGTTGGAGGGGTAGAGCCAATGAATGAATTTGAAATGATAGAGCGGTATTTTCTGCCTTTAACGCGCGGTCACAAAGGCGCGGCAGGTCTTAAAGATGATGCCGCTATTTTAGATGTTCCAGCGGGGTATGAGCTTGTTATTACTAGCGATACACTTAATGAGGGCGTGCATTTTATTGCGGGGGAAACTCCAGCCAATATCGCGCGTAAAGC
>Ga0256839_1000122_pt1 | contig 101901 bp, 91 predicted proteins | sample 354166metaG_FD_185968 | JGI IMG/M metagenome (GOLD analysis project Ga0256839, IMG submission 185968) | Hydrothermal vent microbial communities from Mid Atlantic Ridge, Atlantic Ocean - 354-166 | ecosystem: Environmental > Aquatic > Marine > Hydrothermal vents | place: Atlantic Ocean: Mid...
GTTCAATGGGTTATTGCTATACACATTTTACCCGATCAGGAACCCCGATCCTCTCGTTTTGAACCCCTTTTTATCCGTATATCAATGCCTTGCGCTGACCGCTTGGGAAAATTGGGGAGACACTAGAAAAAACCTCACCCGTTCAGCGAATGACAACAGTGGTTCCCACATCGATCCAGCGGCGCAAGCGATCGATCTGGGCATTCGTCAGGGCGATGCACCCCCGGGTCCAGTTGAAGCGCCCATGAATGCGTGGGTCGGCCTTTCCGAGACCATGGATACCTATATAACCTCCGAGCGGAGAATTTTGCGGCGGGATTTCGGATTGAAAGTTCGCCCGAATGAAAGCGCGCAAGGTCGGCTGATCCAATATGCCCTCTCGCCAACCCCACTTGACATAAGAAAGGTTTGGATAGTCCAGACCGAAAAAAAGATGATATTTGCTCTTCTCGTTGATCCAGGCGACATGGAACACTCCCAGGGGCGTCTTGTTGTCACCGCTCACTTTCTCCCGGGTGACTCCATTGCGCCCGAAGGCGATGTTGTCGAAACGCTCGACGGCCTTGTCCCCGCGCATCACCGAGAGGCGCTGTTTTCCGGTCTCCACCAGCACCCATACCCCCCGTCCCGGCTCTGCCGGCAGGACAGTTGCATACCATCCCAACAAAAGGCACAAAACAGATACCAGCCAATGTCTCTTGCTCATGTACCGACCACAGGGCTTGATGTTAAACTCGAACCATTCAAATACATCGGGAGAAAGCCGTCCATGGATGGAGATATTGATAAATGATATACGAAAAATAAAGGTCATTACGCGGGGACGCTCACCATGCAAATCGAAATTCGTGAAACCAACGCCTACCCTGATCAGAAACCGGGCACATCCGGGCTGCGCAAAAAGACCCGGATCTTTATGCAAAAACCCAATTACCTGGAAAACTTCGTCCAGTCCATTTTCGATTGCCTGCCGGAGAAGGAAGGCAAAATCCTCGTCCTGGGCGGTGATGGACGCTACTACAATCGCCAGGCCCTGCAGACGATCATCAAAATGGCGGTCGCCGCCGGATTCGGCAGGCTTCTGGTGGGGCAAGGCGGGATTCTTTCCACCCCCGCCGCCTCGCACCTGATTCGCAAGCACCGGGCACTGGGCGGGCTCATCCTGTCGGCCAGCCACAACCCGGGCGGCGCGGACGGAGACTTCGGCATCAAATACAACATCGACAATGGCGGCCCCGCCCCCGAACGCTATACCGATGCCTTCTACCGCCGCAGCAAGGAAATCAGCGAATACAGAATCGCCCGGATCCCGGACATCGATCTGGACCGGATCGGAGAACACCCCTTCGGCGACACGCGCATCCAGATCATCGATCCGGTGGACGACTATGCCGACCTGATGGCCCAGCTGTTCGATTTCGGGAAAATGCGCCAGGCCCTGTCCTCGGGCCGGGTGAGCGTTTGCTTCGACGCCATGCACGCGGTCACGGGGCCTTACGCCAAAAGAATCCTGGAGCAGGAACTGGGCGCCCCCGCCGGTTCCGTCATCAACGCCGCCCCCCTGGAGGATTTCGGCGGTGGTCACCCCGACCCCAACCTGACCTACGCCAAAGCCCTGGTGGACAAAATGTATGGTCCCGGCGCCCCCACCCTTGGCGCCGCATCGGATGGAGACGGCGACCGCAACATGATTCTGGGCCGTGGCTTTTTCGTCACCCCCAGCGACAGCCTTGCGGTCCTCGCCGCCAACGCCCACCTGGCCCCCGGCTACCGGCAAGGGCTGAAAGGCGTCGCCCGCTCCATGCCCACCAGCAAGGCCGTCGACCGGGTGGCCGAGGCCCTGGGCATCCCGTGCTTCGAAACCCCCACCGGGTGGAAATTCTTCGGCAATCTGCTCGATGCGGGCAAGATCACCCTCTGCGGGGAGGAAAGTTTCGGCACAGGATCCGACCACGTCCGCGAGAAAGATGGCCTTTGGGCGGTCCTGTTCTGGCTGAACGTGGTGGTGGCGACGGGCAAGCCGGTTGCCGATCTGGTCAGGGAGCACTGGCAACGTTTCGGCCGCAATTACTACAGCCGCCACGACTATGAAGGCATCGACCTGAAAACCGCCCAGGGCATCATGGAACACCTGCGGAGCCAGATGCCCGCGCTGCCGGGGCGGACTTTCGGCGCCTACAAGGTGAGCGCCGCCGATGATTTCAGCTACACCGATCCGGTCGACGGCAGCGTCACCGCCGGACAGGGGCTTCGAATCCTGCTGGAGCCGGAGGCGCGGTTGGTGTTCCGGCTCTCCGGCACCGGTACCGAAGGCGCCACCCTGCGCATCTACATCGAACGCTTCGAGCCCGACACCGCCAAGCACGGCCAGGATACCCAGGAAGCGCTCGCGGACTTGATCGAGTTGGCCGAGAAATTGAGCGAAGCCAAAGCCCGCAGCCGGCGCGAGGGGCCCACCGTCATTACCTGATACCCTCGAACCGAAGGCCGGGGAGGGACGCCTCCCGGCCTTCGGCAAAAGCCCCTCTCAGCGCCGAAACCGGCTCAACCGAAACACCACCGGACTGAGGAGCAACAGCGCAATCAGATTGGGCAGGGCCATCAGGCCATTCATGACATCGGCCACGGACCAGACGGTTTCCAGCTTTCCCAACGCCCCGGCGGGGATGGCGGCCAGCCACAGCAGCCTGTAGGGCAGAATGACCCGCACCCCGAAAAGGAATTCGGCGCAGCGCTCTCCATAGTAACTCCACCCCAAAATGGTGGTGAAAGCGAACACCACCAGCCCGCCGCTGACGATATAGGCCCCATAGCCGGGCAGGCCGGCCTCGAAAGCCGCCGTCGACAGGGCGGCGCCGTTGCCGCCATCGTTCCACAGGCCACTGACGAGGATGACCAGGGCGGTGAGCGTGCAAACGACCAGGGTGTCGATGAACGTCCCCAGCATCGCCACCATGCCTTGGCGCACCGGATCGCCGGTTCTGGCTGCGGCATGGGCGATCGGCGCACTGCCCAGACCCGCCTCGTTGGAAAAGACGCCCCGCGCCACGCCGTAACGGATCGCCGCCCACACGGCGGCGCCAGCCACCCCACCGGCCGCCGCCGAGGGATCGAAGGCTTGGGTGACGATCAGCTCCAGCGCCGCCGGCAACGCCCGCCACCGCAACACCAAAATAGCGCCTGCGGCGGCAAAATAGGACAAAGCCATCAGCGGCACCAGCTTCGACGCCACCTGGGCGATCCGGCGGATCCCTCCAAGAATCACCGCGCCGGTCAACAGCAGCAACACCCCTCCGCTCCAGGCATGGGGAATCCGCCAGACCGACCCCAGCGCCTCGGCCACCGAATTGGCCTGGACCATGTTGCCGATGCCGAAGGCGGCAATCATGCCGAACAGGGCGAACGCCCCGCCCAACCAACGCCACCCTCGCCCCAAACCGCCCCGGATGTAGTACATCGGGCCGCCCACATACGAACCCAGCGCATCCCGCTCACGAAACCGGACCGCCAGCACCGCCTCGGCATATTTGGTCGCCATCCCGAACAAGGCCGTCAGCCACATCCACATCACCGCTCCCGGCCCGCCCAGGGCGATGGCGGTGGCCACGCCGGCGATGTTGCCGGTACCGATGGTGGCCGACAGCGCGGTCATCAGAGCCTGGAAAGGGGTGATCTCCCCCTCGCCCTGAGCGCGGCGGCCACGCCACAACAAGACGAAAGCGCTCCCCAGGCGTCGCCACGGCATGAAACGCAGCCCCAACGTCAGGTAGACCCCGGTGCCAAGCAGCAGCGCCAGAGTCACCGGCCCCCAAACCACACCACCGATCATGTCCACCCACTGTCCGAATCGCGCCATCATGCCCTCCCGCGCTTCTGTTTGCGGATAACTTACCCCGCCGCCGCCGGGAAGGCAAAGCTGCCACACCGGCTTCCGCGTGTTTTCGCGCCGGCGGGTGTTGACCTATTCCTCACGCGGGTTACCATGGCGCAAAAGACAAATATTTCACCGGGGGAGGATGTCATGTCATACCGCTTCATCGCATCATTGCTCCTTGCGCTCTCGCTGGCCGTTCCAGCCGCCTCGGCACAGCCTGGCGATGATTCGGCCCGCCTGATCGGGCAGTACCGCCAGGCTCATCCGGGCAAAGGCAAATACGCCGACCACTGGCAGCCCATCCCCATCCAGCGTTACTGGAACCCCAAAGATTTCTACCAGCCGCCGGCCACCGTCACGGCCGAAGTCACGCGCGATCAGTGCGTCGGCTGCCACCAGGACATCACGCCGGGATTCGTCCATGCGTGGAAGAACAGCACCCACGCGCATCTCGACCGCATCCGCACGCTCCCCGGGGGGGACGTGCGCGCCTACAAGAAAGCGATTCTGGCCCGGGTCGAGGAAACGCTGGAAAAGCAGGGCCTGCTCGAACGGGGGAAACGGTTGCGGGAAGTGGGCTGCATCGACTGTCATGGGGGGGTGGGCAGACAAAAGATCCGTCACGACCGGGATCTGCGGATGCCCGACCGGGCGGTGTGCGGAACCTGCCACCTGGAGCAGTTCGCCCAGGCCGAATCGGAAAAAGCGCAGACCTGGCCCCAGAACCAATGGCCCCAGGGGCACCCCTCCCACGCGGTGGACTGGAAAGCCAACGTGAAAACCGCCATCTGGGCCGGCATGGCCGAGCGTGAGATCGCCCAGGGCTGCGACATGTGCCACTATCAGCAGAACAAGTGCGACGGCTGCCACACCCGGCACAGTTTCTCCGCCGCCGAGGCCCGCCAACCGGAAGCCTGCGCCACCTGTCACAACGGCGTCGATCACAACGAATACGAAAATTACCTGCTGTCGAAACACGGCACCGTCTACCAGACTCACAAGGCCAAATGGAATTTCGAGGCGCCCTTGAAGGACGCTTTCACCAAAGGGGGGTATACGGCGCCCACCTGCCAGCTCTGCCACTTCGAGTATCAAGGTGAATTCAGCCACAACCTGGTGCGCAAGGTTCGCTGGGGCTTCAATCCCACCCCCGCCATCGCGGACAATCTCGATCATCCCTGGTTCAAGGAGCGTCTGGACGCCTGGGTCGGAACCTGCAGCCGATGCCACTCGCCCCGCTTTGCCCGCACCTGGATGGAAACCGCCGACAAAGGCATCCTCCAGGGGCTGGCGCTGGAACAGGAAGCCAGGAAAGTCGTTCAGGACCTCTACGACGATGGATTGCTGGTGGGTCAGAAAACCAACCGTCCGGCGCCCCCCTTGCCGGAAAAGGACGCTGCCGGCGGATTCTTCCAGTTGTTCTGGGCCCGGGGCAACAACCCCTCGCGGGTGGAAAGAGTCTATGCCGACATGTGGGAGCACGACCTGATCAAACTCTACAAAGGGCTGGTCCACGCCAACCCCGGTGGTTTCACCTATAGCGAAGGCTGGTCCCCCCTGCTGCGCGACTATACCGAGATCATGGACGAAAACACCCGCCTGCGGGGCGAGGCGAAGCTGCGCCACGCAGGGGTGCCGGGGATACCCGGCCTGGCGTCCCTGGACCCCCGCCTGCCCCTCGGCGCCGTCTTGATCCTTGGCGGCCTGGCAGTCATCGGGCGGCGAAAGCCCTGATGCCGCGCCGCCTCCTGACGGGCGGCCTGCTGCTTCTTGCCGGGGCCGCCCTGCTTCTTTGGGCCCTTGTGCCGGAGCGGGAGACGTGGACCATCGAAAAAACGCCGCTTCCCATCCCGCCCGGGCTGGTCAGTCATTACCCGCCAGAGGGGTTCGAACGATGGGAGGTGGAACAGAAAAAGACCGGCAGGCGGTTGACCTTCCATGTCATCCATTACCGGGACACAGGCGGGAGGAGGCGCCAGGCCATCCTGCCACAACCCGGGTCCGCCGCATGGCGGGCATGGATGGAGCTGGCTGAAAGCCTGCGGCAACGGAAAGAGCGCGATGCCCTGATTCTCACTTGGTGGGACAACGCCCAGCGGATCGATTTTCTCACCGGCATCCCCGTTTGGACGAGACGTCCCCCCGCCGAGGCCTTTACCGAAAATCAGCGCGATCTGTGGCGCCAACTGAGCGGGGGGTTCGGCGACAGCCAAGGCCACCTGAAACGATTGGCCGGCTGGCTGAGCCGGACAGATGAGCGGTTGCCCAAGGCGATCGAAGAAGCGCTTTCCGGCAGATCCATCCATTTGCTCATTTCCAGCGACGACCTTTCCCATGTGAATGAATTCGAGCGCCTGACGGGGCGCAAACTCCCTTTGGATGTCCGCATCTTCCCTTCAACCGGAAACCTGCATGGCCAAATCTCCGCAGTCCAGGCATGGGCGCAAGAAACCGGCGGCATCTACCTGCCCCAGGCCATTCCCGGCGGAATCGCCGCCTGGCGGCTCAAGCGGACGGATCCTGCGCCGCTTCTGCTGCAACTTTTGCCATTCACCTATCCCGAGCCGCGACCGATGACGAGACTAAAATTGGTTTATCACTCTCCCGGCGGTAAACTGAATCTATATCAGCCCTTCAGAGGGGAAGGTAGCGATCACTCACAATGAAGCCACACACAATGGATGTCAGATTTTTTTACATTATCCAATTATTCGGGCGACGGCTGGTTCACGAAGCGAGCAACCACAACACATGGCCTGAAAATTGCTTATAAAAACCCCAAAGAAATTAAATCCCCAACCGGCTTTGATGGAGACCCAAGACATGAGCGACAAAGAAACCCGAAACGAACAGGAAAACACACACAGCCACGTTTCCCGCAACCGCCGTACACTGATCAAATCAGCCGCCGCAGCGGCTCCCGTCGTCCTGACCCTGCGGAGCGGGGCCGCCGCCGCATTGGCAAGCGCGGACACGTGCATCGTGAGGGATCAACAAATAGCGCAAAACACAGGCCCGGGAGTCAATGGCATTCGGGTCGTCAACAACCAGGGGGATACCTGGGTTCGAACGTTGACCCGTTGCAGAACACTGCAAGGCACCAACAGTACCGGCAACACTTTCCAGTTCAGGGTTTACAAAGACCCTACGGGAAGCACCACACCGGCCAATTGGTACAAGGCAAACAATGAAAACAAAATCTACCGTAATTCCTCCCCGGGAAAAATGATCAATATAACCAACAACAAGGAATTCGATATCATAAACACCTACGATTGCAACATTCTGGTGCTTTTTGACCAGAATGGTAACGTGATCAGCTTTGGAAGGTTCAATACGAGCAATGGAAGCGACAACGATGTGGGCCTTCCCATCACCAACTCGTGCTGGGCCTCCATCAATCCTTAAGATTAAAGATGAATGCCCAGCGGCGCTGGCGAACCAATAAAAGTCACCTTTTATGGGAAGTCTGGCCCCGGGAAGCTGTGATCTATAACTCCCTTTCGGGGGAAACGCATTATCTGAATCATTTGGCGATGCGGCTCCTGCAAAAAATGGAACAGGGTCCGATAAGCGAGGAAGCACTATCAGATTTCATTGGTAAAAAAGAAACCATTGATGATTCAGACGCCCAGCTGAAACAGTTTCTTCAGCAATTCGACCAGTTGGGCCTGATCGAGCCCGCAGAGTGAAGATCGCCGAGCACAGCCGCCCGGAGCTGACGAAGCGCCTCGCCTCTCCAGACGGGTTGCGGCTGGAGGTGGGGCCTTTCAGTGTCCGTATTCGAAGCGAAACCGGGGTGTTTCCTCCCTTCCTTCGTTCCCTCTATGCCGACTTCCCCTTGTCTTCCCCGGAGACCGTCGCCGATTTCAGAATCCGGCTCCGCCGCCCGAAAACCTTCCGCCGGTTTCTTCAGCCCCAGATCATCTTCGAAAGCGACGGCCAAAAACTGTTCCAGCCTTTCCCCCTTTCCCACGCCCCGCCGCTTTTCGAATGGGGCCTCAACTGGTGCATCGGCACCCGGGCCCACCAGTATCTCATCCTCCATGCCGCGGTTCTGGAACGAGGGGGACGGGCCGTCATCATGCCCGCCTTGCCGGGCTCGGGCAAGAGCACCCTGTGCGCGGCGCTGATGCTGCATGGCTGGCGGCTGCTGTCGGACGAGTTCGGCCTGGTTCGGGCCGAAGGCCTGCTCGACCCGATTCCCCGTCCCATCCCGCTGAAGAACCAATCGATCGGGGTCATCCGCCGATACGCTCCGCAAGCGACCCTGGGTCCCGAATTTCCCAAGACCCGCAAAGGGACGGTGGCGCATCTGAAACCCACGCCGGCCAGCGTGGCACGCATGCGGGAAACGGCCGAACCGGCCTGGATCGTCTTCCCCCGCTATCAGGAAGACAGCCCGGCGCGGCTGTCGCCGCTGGTTCCCTCCTACGCCCTGCTCAAGCTGGCCACCAACGCTTTCAATTACGAGGTACTGGGGGCGGAAGGATTCCGCCGTGCCGGCCGCTTGATCCGCCGGTGCGAACTCTACAGCTTCCAGTACGGCCATCTGGAGGATGCCATGAATGTTTTCGACTCCCTTCCAGGCCGATGAACGACCGGCAAATTCTCCTTCGGGCGCTTCGCGCTCCCTCGATCTGCCGCGACCTTTCCAACCGGGAATGGGAAAGCCTCCTCGCCCTCAGCGACCGGGCCAGGTTGACCGCCACCCTGGCATGGAGGCTCGAACGCCACGGTCTGGAAGACGCAATCCCTCCCGGCGCGCGGCGGCAATTGCAGGCCAGCCGGGTCTTCGCCGACTTCCGCAACCGCCAGATCCTGTGGGAGATGAACCGGGTGCAGCGGGTGCTGAGAAAGGCGGATTTCGATGTCATCGCCCTGAAAGGCGGCGCCTATCTGCTGCTCGACCTGCCGCTTGCGAGGGGACGCCTGCCGGCGGATCTCGACATCCTGGTCGAACGGAAAAATCTGGCCGCCATGGAGGATCTGCTGCTTGCCGAAGGCTGGCAAACCACCAAACTGGACGACTACGACCAGCGTTACTACCGGGAATGGATGCACGAAATCCCCCCCTTGCGCCACCCGGAACGGAAGGTGGAAGTGGACGTCCATCACGCCCTGCTCCCGATGACCGCCAGAATCCAGGCCAGTCCGGAGCTGCTGTGGCCGTCGGCCCGCGCGGTCGAGGGCAGCCGGTTCAAGGTGCTGGCGCCGGAAGACCTGGTTCTCCACGCCGTTGTCCATTTGTTTTACGACTCCGATTTCGACAACCGGCTGCGCGATCTCCTGGACATCGACGAGCTGCTGCGCTTCCACGCCCGGCGGGAAGAAGGCTTCTGGCGACGCCTGTCGCGGCGGGCCGCCGATCACGGCCTGACCCGTCCCCTGGCCTACGCCCTGCATTGTTGCCACCGCCTTCTGGACACGCCGGTCCCGGCTGACGCCCGCCTGAGCGGAACCATCCCCCCCTGGCTGCTGCGATGGATGACGCTCCTGATCCACCAGGCCCTGCCGCCGCCAACGACGCATCGCTTCGCGCCCCTCGACGCCACTGCCCGCTGGCTGCTCTACGTCCGCTCCCACTACCTGCGCATGCCGCTGCGGCTACTGCTCCCCCATCTGGCCTACAAGGCCTGGAAACGCAATTGATCGCGCCAGTTCACAATCGCTGACGCGCGGTCACCGCCTCCCCTGCCGGCGCCAGCGGTCGGCGATGGCCTCGACGTCCAGATCCTCCGGTCCCTCGCTCCAGGCGGCGTGATAGTCCACGTCCTGGCTGTGAGGGGTGGGATCGGGCGGGCGGATCTGCACCCGGGTCGGCAGCGGAACCGCCTCCCCCATGATCATGGCCTCCCCCCGGCCGAGCACCGACAGGACATCCATCAGGTTGCTTTCGGCATCAGGCACCATGCCGCGGATATAGGCCTGATCGTCCGGATTGGCCAGCCGCAGACAAATGAAGGTGCCGCACTGTGACAGTACCGTTTCCGACACCTCGTGGGGGCGCTGACTGACCACCGCCAGGCCGACGCCGTATTTGCGGCCTTCTTTCGCGATCCGCTCCATCGAACGGCGGGTACCCTCGTAGCGGGAGCCCCCCTCGCGGGGAATATAGGCATGAGCCTCCTCGCACACCAGCAGCAAAGGAAAATCCCGCCGCCTGGGATTCCAGTAATTGAACTCGAAAGCGAGCCGGCCGATCTGGGCGGATACCGCAGGCCTGACATCGAAAGGCACCGTGCTCAAATCGATGACGGTGATCCGGCACTTCGGCTCGCCCAGCCCCACGAAGTCCCGGAGCAGGGTGGCCAGCGCCCCGGAATGGTTGCGCCTTCGAGGCTTGAGCAGGAAATCGTAGCGGACATCGTTGAGCCGGCTTTGCAGCTTGATCAGGAATTCGTCGAACTGGCCGAACAACGGCCCCTTGGTCTTGCCGAAATCCGTCCGCTGCTCGTTGGCCTCCTTGAACGCCTCGTACAACGCCTCCAGGGAAAAATAGATGGGCGCGTCGATCGACACGAACCCCATCTCCAGCCGCTCGGCTTCTTTCTTCTTGAGGGTGTAGAGGGTTTCGCGCAGAAAGGCCATCTGCACCGAGGCGGCGCTGTCCCCATGATCGACCAGCAGATCGACCAGTTCAGCGTAGGTCATCAGCCAATAGGGCATCTCCAGGTGGCGGGCATCGATGAAACGGTAACTCCCTTCCTTGAACGCCGAACGGATCTTGCCCTGGCGGTCGCGGAGACAGTATTCTCCGTGCAGGTCGAGCAAAATCACGTGCGCCCGGGGCATCGCTTCGACCGCCTGTTGCAGCACGCTGGCAACCGTCCAGGATTTTCCGGCGCCGGATTGCCCCAAAATGGTGAAACTGCGCCCGAACAAGGCGTTGGGATGCAGATAGGCGGTCTGGCTGGGCCGGTTGCTCACCCGGCCGAGGGCGAAACCATACTCCCGAAAGGCCGAGAACACGCTCTCGAGGAAAGCATCATCGACCTCCCGCACCTTCGCCCCGGGCAGGGGATAATGCCGCACCCCGCGCACGAAGCGGCCATCCTCTTTGAGCTCCCCCAAGGGCAACATACCGATGCGGAATCCATCCGGCTCCTCGGAACAACTGCTGACAAAGGCGAGAATCCGCACCTCCTTGCATTCTATCAGTACGTAACCGCCCAGGCGGCCCAGCCCTTCATCATTTACGAACGCCTCGAAACGACCGGCCTCGATCCGGATCAGGCGGTTCCCGGACATAGACACACTCCGACGATCTGATTGAAACCATCCTTAAAGATAGCGCAATTGCCGCGGCTCACTCTTTTTCGGCCAGGGAGATGCCCCGCACGTCGCCCAACAACACGGCTATCCAGCGAGTGCCCGGATTGTCTTCGAGAAACATCTTGAAAATCACGGTGAGGGGAACCGACAAAAACATCCCCACCGGACCCAGTATCCAACCCCAGAAAATCAGGGAAAGAAACACCACCAGGGTGGACAGACCCAGCCCGATACCGACGATACGGGGGTCCAGAATGCCGCCGATGAGGGTATTGATGACCAGGTAGCCCATGGCGGTATAGAAGGCCACCCCCGGCCCGAATTGTACCAGGGCCAGCAAAATCGCCGGGGCCGCGGCGATGAACGAACCGATGTTGGGAATGAAGTTCAACACGAAAGCCAGCGCTCCCCAGAGGATGGGGTAGTCCACCTCGAGAAACGTCAGCCACAGGGTGACGGTAGCGCCGGTCAAAAGGCTGATGAGCGTTTTCAGCCGCAGATAGCGCCTCAGATTGGCGAAGAACAATTCGAACCGGAGGGCCATCTTGGAATCCCCGAAAACCAGCTGCAGTTTGGTGGGGAGAATGAAGGCCTCCAGAAACATGAAGGTCACGTAGAAAAGAATCAGGGCGGTGTTGGCGAAGGCGCCGGTCAAGGCGGTCACCATGGTTCCGGCCCACTGCATCAGACGGCCGGGATTGAGAAATTCGTTGAATCGTTCACGCGACAAGTCGAATCCGCGCTCGGACAACCAGGCGAACAATCCGGCCATGTTGGCCTGCAGACGGTTCTGATAATTCGGCAGATTACCGATGAAACTGTCGATGGACTTGCCGACGAACAACCCCACTCCGGTCATCAGCACCAACAAACCGATGACCACCAACAGAATCGCCAGCCAACCGGGTATCTTGTGGCGATACAACCATTCGACGAGCGGCCAGCAGATAATGGCGATGAAAACCGAAAGCAGCATCGGCACCAGAATGGTGGCCGCGGCCTGGACCCCGGCTATGACGACGACCAGAGCTGCCGCCGTGATCAACCAATGATGTCTTCTCACCTCGGCCGTCACGGTGGATGAACCGGACCGGTATCGGAGCCCGGCTGGAATTTCTCTATCTTTTTCCTGAAGACCTCGGGCGATCCGAAACACATTTCTCCCGTTTCCACCGAAACCGCCACCTGAATGGTGGTTCCCCGGGCAAGGCGTCTTCCCCTGTCCGTATCCGTGATTTCATAACCGATCTTCATCCGATACTCGTATTCCTTCAAAACCGCCCGGACGTTCAGCCTCTCCCCGAAACGGGCCGGGGCCATGTACTTGAGCCGCAGCTCCACCACCGGCCACACGTATCCCGTCTCCTTCATCGTCAGATAATCGTAGCCGATCCTGTCCAGCAAAGCACAACGGACCTGCTCGAAATACTTGACGTAATGCCCATGCCAGACGATCCCCAGCATGTCCACATCGTAAAAGGGCACTTCCACGACCATCTCGGCCGAAGGCAAGGTTTCCGATGGCGGCTCCCTCACGACCGCCCCCAGAAAGGATAGAAATTGAACCATTCCAGCGGAGCTTCCAGACAATGGCGTTGCAACCTGCCGGCGAATCCCACCGCGTGCCGCCGGATGTTTTCCAGGCGCTCGCGGGGATTTCGCGGCAGCCGGATATGCTCCGCGAACCGTTGGAAACGAATCCGGTAACGGCCGTCTTCCCCCCGGAAACAAAAAAGGGTGTAAACGGGACATTGAAGCAGGTGGGCCAAGAGGTAAGGCCCCTGGGGAAAATCCGCTTCCCTGCCGAGAAAGGGCACCTTCACCACCCTGCCATCGCTGCTGACCGGAATCCGGTCCCCCACCAGCACCACGAATTCACCCGCCTGGATTTTTTCATGCAGGCGGATGGAAACCGCCGGCGTCATTTCCGTCACCTGAATCAAGGACATCTGCGGCGCGTGTTCCACCCCCTGGAGCAACCGGTTGAACTTTTCGGCATGCTTGGTGTGCACCAGAATATTGAGCCTGAGCCTGCGTCTTTCATCCGCCAGCGCCCTGCATACTTCCAGGTTGCCCAGATGGGCGGTAATGATGAGCGCGCCGCGTCCGCTGCGGAGAAGATCGAGAAACACTTCGCGGTCGGGAAACACCACCGACTTCATGTCGAAACGGCCGAGCCATACCACGATTTTGTCCAGCAGACATTCGGCGTAACGGAGAAAATGGCGGTAACCGGTCCTCCAGCCCGGTTCGATGCCCAGTTCGGGGGAGAACGCCGCAAGCCGCCTTAAGTATTCCATCGAGGCTTCTCTGGCACGCCGGTTGACGATGAAATAATACCCCACCACCGGATACAGAAACAGGCGGAAAAAAGGTCTTCCCAGAAGCAGATAGACCCCCAGAAGAAACCGCATCCCCCACAGGATGCCGCGCTCCTCCATCGTGGCCCAATGGGTGCTCATCGCTTACCGCCCAACAATTGCCGCCGCAACATGGTGAAGAACAAACGGGCATGCATCCGGCTGATGCGCCAATTGTCCTCCAACGGGCGGAAATGGGAAACCCCTTTCGGATCATAGCGTACCCGCGTCGGCAGCCAGACCATCGGCGCCCCCCGCCAGTGCAACCGCACCAGCACCTCGATGTCGAAGTCCATCCGTTCCCCCGTGGGTTCGTTTTCAAGCAGGGGAATCAGCCGCTCCAGGGGATAGAGCCGGAAACCGCACATGGCATCGGGTATGGCGAAGGACAAGGTGTTGATCCAGACCCACAGGTGGGTGAGATAGCGGCTGTAATAACGCCCTTTGGGAATAGAGCGGTCGAATACCGGCCTGCCGCAGATCACGGCATCGGGGTGCCGCCGCGCCGCCTGGAGAAAACGGGGCACGTCGCCAAGATCGTGCTGGCCGTCGGCATCGATCTGCAGAGCGTGACTGAAACCCAGCGCCCGGGCCTTGAACAGACCGGTCTTGACCGCCGCTCCCTTGCCGCGATTTTCCCGATGGCGGGTGACCAGCACCCCCGCATCCCCCGCCGCCAGGGCCGCCAGTCTGGCCGCATGATCCGGGGAACTGCCATCATCCACCAGCAGACAGAAAAGGCCGGATTCTCTCAGGCGGCCGACGATCCGGGGCAGTTTTTCGCTGTGGTCGTACACCGGGATCAGAACGCAGGGAGAAACGCTCAAGCCGGCCTCCAGTAGATTCTGCCGGAGCTGTACTCGGCGCAAGGGGTGGCATACCGGAATGCCAGACGGTCCCGCTCCGGATCATAATCCAATTGCAGGCTCACCTCCCTGCCGGGCAGCAGGAGCTGTTTGAACTTGATCGCCTCCATGTGAGCGAACGCACGATCCAGCCCGTATTCGGCGAGAAAAAAACCGGCCGCCCAATGGACCTGCACCACCCCGGGCAAGATCGGGCAGCCGGGGAAATGACCCTCGAACCACACCAGATCCCCCGGCAACCGCAGCGCCAGACGCATTCTGTCACCGCTTCTTTCCCGCCCCCGCACCTCCGGCCACCGGGGCGCGTCAGGCATGGCCATTGATCCGCATGAAACGGCGTCGCACAAAATACTCCCCGCCCATCAATGCCGCCATCAGGAGATAGGAAACCAAACCGTTGTACCAAGCCCACAACCCCATGTCCCCCGCCACCGCCGTATAGGCCGCGAAAGAGCCGTTGAAAAGGAAAAACCCGCACCAGACCCAGGTCACCTTGCGGGTGTAACGCACCCCTTCCGCCGGCAGAGCGGGGTCCATCAGGCGCGCCAGGCGCTCGACGGCGGAAGGGGGAAAAATCAACGACGCGGCGAACCAGAAAAGAAAAAAAGCGTTCACCATGACGGGATACCACAGCACCGCCCCGCCCCGGCCCCAGATCAACAACGCCGCCGCAGCGGCGACCGGAAGCCAGTCCGCAGCCCCTTTCCCGCGCCAGACGGCGCGGAGAAACGCCACCCCCGCCAGCATCCCCAGCAGCCAAAACGGGTCGAAGCGTCCAAGGGAATAGAACACCAGGAAAGGATAGGCCGCCGTCAACCCGGCCAGCACCCCCCACGCCAGTTTCCCGGAGGACACGGCCTAGCCCGATAGGAGCCGCCAGATGACCTCCACCACATCCCCCACCGTCACGATTCGCTTGAAATCCTCGGGAGGAATGCGCTTGCCGGTCAACTCATGCAGACGCACCATCAGATCCACCGCATCGATGCTGTCGATGTCCAGCTCCCGAAACGTCGTATCGGGCCCGACCGTGGCGGGATCGACCTCGAACATCTCTTCCAGCAATTGGCACAGGAGGTTGAAAATCTCTTCTTTGTTTTTCATGAACTCTGTTGCGTGTGGCGGATGAAATCGGCGAGGTTGGCGATGGAGGAAAAAATCCGCCGCACCTCGGGCGTGTCGGCGTCGATGGTGATGCCATAGCGTTTCTTCAAGGCAAGCCCCAATTCTAGCGCATCGATCGAATCGAGACCAAGGCCAGCCCCGAACAAGGGCTGGTGGCTGTCGATCTGCGAAGGCTCCAGGCCTTCCAGGTCGAATACCTCGATCATCAATCGCTTGAGTTCATTTTCCAACGGATCCACTGTCACGCTCCCAGGCTTCGAACCAGGACTCCAGACGACGGGTCAACCTCCGGCTGGCCAGGGACAGGGGCTCGCTGCCCCGCCGGGGAACGATCTCCTCGCCGACGGACACCTGCACCTGCGGCCGGGTGGGCGGCACATTGTACCATTGCTCGCCCTTTCCCAGCAGAGACGGACGGTAACGGAAATACACCGGCACCACCGGCACGCCCGCCTCCAGCGCGATCCGGGCGGCGCTGCGATGAAACCGGACCGGCACCCCTTCGGGCGTGCGGGTTCCCTGGGGAAACAGGATCAGCGAAGCGCCGCGCCGCAACGCCCGGACGGATTTCCCCACCACCTCCTCCGGCTGATCGGCGACCACGTGACCGCAACGGCGTATGGGTTCCCGCACCAACGGCACCCGCGCCAATCCCGGCTTGACGATGCAAACGGCGTTTTCCACCAGGGCGAACAACAACACCACATCCAGGAAAGAAGGATGATTGGCGACGATAACTCTTCCGGGAACCGCCAACCGCCGGGCGCCATCGATTCGGTAACGCCATATCCCCGTCAGCGCCATGAAGCGGATGAAAAAGCGGAAGGCCCGCCGGCTCAGCAGGCGCGCGTAGTCTTCACGCCGCCCCGCCGCCACCCGCCAGGCGGTGCAAGGATAGATCAGATACCAGAGTGACAACGAACCCAGTCCATAGACCAGATAATTCACCATGATCGCGAACAGACGCCAGCCCCGGTCAAGCATTTTCCACCGTCCAGATCCAATCCGCGGCAAGGCCCGGCAAACGCCATTGGCCGCTCGAATGCCCGAACCCCGCAATCATCTGCAACAAGGGATCGCCCTCCCCGCGAGCACCTCCCCCCCCTTTTCTGACCACGCTCAAGCGGCCGCCGCCCTCCCGCCACGGCCCCAGCCTGACGGCAAGCGCCATCACCCCGGGTGGATCAGGCGCGTAGCGGTGATAGACCGCGGGCAACGGCTGCTCGTGCCACACCACCAGCACCGCCGGGAAAGCCCCCTCTCCTTCGAGCAAGCCCGCCGCCTCCAGCAGGGCGGACGCATAGCCCTCCCCGCCCGGGGCGACCGCCACGTAAGGGGCGCGGCTGCCGGAAAGCTGGCTCAAAAGCCCGCCGACGGCCCCGTGCACCGACAAGGCGAAACGGCTCGGCGACACCTCTTCCCCCCGGGCGATCGCCGTCAGGATGGGAAAACAATGATGGGTTTCGCCGTGGAGGGAGCAACAGACCAGCGGCAGATTCCGCCCCCCCTCCATGCAGGGCCAGGCGGCGGCCACCGCCGCCCGGGCCATGGGCGAAAGCCTGCGGCGCTGCATCAACGGAATGAAGGAAACGTCCGGACCGGTTTCCCCCTCCAGCACCGCCCCCGTCGCGGCCCTGGCCGGCAGGGTGCGCAGCGGCGGCGGAACCCAGGCGCGCCAGCATTCGATCGAAAAACGCAGCGGCCGGGACATAACACTCAAGGGCGGCGGAAAATCAGGGCGGTATTGATTCCCCCGAAAGCGAAATTGTGGCTGGCCGCCCATTCGCAATCGATGGCGCGCATCCCCCCTCTGATATAGTCCAGGGGGGCGCAGTCGGGATCCACGCGCTCCAGGTTGAGGTTGGGATGGAAAACACCCTCGCGCATCATTTGCACCGTCACCCACGCCTCCAGCCCCCCGCAGGCGCCCAGGGTATGACCGGTGTAGCTTTTGAGGGTGCTGACCGGCACCCGCTCTCCATACACATCATGGGTGGCCCAGCTTTCGGCGATGTCGCCCTGCCGGGTGCCGGTGCCATGGGCGCTGACATAACCGATCCGGGCGGGTGGCAGGCCCGCATCCTCCAGCGCCAGCTCCATGGCGACCCGCATGGTTTCCCGGGAAGGCTGGGTGACGTGGGCGCCGTCGGAATTGGTGCCGAATCCCGCCACTTCGGCATGGATCCGGGCACCCCGCGCCAGGGCGTGTTCCCTTTCCTCCAGCACCAGGGTACAGGCGCCCTCCCCCAATACCAGGCCGTCGCGGTCCGCATCGAAGGGGCGGGGCGTGATCTGCGGCCGGTCGTTGCGGGTGCTGGCGGCATACAAGGTATCGAACACCGCCACCTCGGTGGGGCACAGCTCTTCCGCGCCACCGGCGATCATCATGTCCTGGAAACCGTATTTGATCGCTTCATAAGCGTAGCCGATGGCCTGACTGCCCGAGGTACAGGCGCTGACGGCCGGAATGATGCGCCCGCGCACCTGAAAGAACAGCGCCACGTTGACCGCCGTGGTATGGCCCATCATCTTGAGATAGGTGCCGGCATTGAGCGCACCGATCTTGTGCTCGAGCAACATGTAACCGAAATCGGCGATGGCGGGCGTCGATCCCACCGAAGAACCGTAGGCGACGCCGCAGCGCCCCGAGGACAACACAGGGTCCCCCAGCAGACCGGCGTCCTCCAGCGCCATCTCGCTGGCGCGCACCGCCAGCAGCGACACCCGCCCCATGCTCCGGGTCTTCTTGCGGGGATAATGGGCGGGCGTTTCGAAATCGGGCACCGGCGCCCCCAGGTGGCACTGGAGCCCTTCATAGACCTCCCATTCCGCCATTCGCCTCACCGCATTGCGCCCCGCCTCGAGCCGCCCGCGAACGGCCGGCCAATCGCTCCCCAAGGCCGAGATCCCCGCCATGCCGGTGATCACCACCCGCCGCATCAGCACAACCCTCCATTGACCGCGATCACCTGGCGGGTGATGTAACCCGCCTCCTCCGAGAGCAGAAACGCCACCAGCCCCGCCACCTCCTCCGGCGTGCCCAGGCGCCTTTGGGGGATCATCGTCTTGATTTCCTCCAGCGGCAACGCCTCCACCATCTCGGTGTCGATCAGCCCCGGCGCCACGCAGTTGACCGTGATCTGGCGCTTGGCCAGCTCCAGCGCCAGGGCCTTGGTGGCGCCGATGATCCCGGCCTTGGCGGCGCTGTAGTTCACCTGCCCCCGGTTGCCGATCAGCCCGGCCACCGAGGACAACGTCACGATGCGCCCGGGCCTGCGCCGCCGCACCATGGGCATCACCACCGGATGCAACACGTTGTAGAAACCATCCAGATTGCTGTGAACCACCCGGTCCCAATCCTCGCCCGTCAGCGCCGGAAACGCCGCGTCCCTGGCCAGACCGGCATTGCAGATCACCCCATAATAGGCGCCGTGGGTTTCGATATCGTGGCCTAGCGCCGCGGCCGCGCCTTCACGGTCGAGCAGATCGAAACACAGTTGCCGCACTTCCACCTCATGGCGCGCCTGGATTTCCCCGGCCAGCGCCGCCAACTGCGCCTTGCGGCTACGGCAGTGCAACACCAGATCGTAACCTTCCCTGGCCAGGCGGCAGGCGATCGCCCGGCCGATGCCGCGGCTGGCGCCGGTGATCAAAACGGTTTGCCGGTTCATGCGAAAGACTCCTGGTCGTTTTTCAGATAAGGCGTCAGATCGGGGGGAAGCAACACGTTCAGCCTGGCGCGGGCCAGTTCCCTGTCGGAGGCGATCACGCACTCGAACACACACATATGGTTGGCGGCCTCGAACAGCTTCTCCGCCCGCACGGTGAGCATCGAATCCGGCTCGAAGGCGGCCAGCCGGGCGTCGTAACGGCGGGTTCCCAGAAGCAGCCCCACCCTGATCGGCTCTCCCCGTCTCAAACAATGATAGCCCGACCACGCGGCGATGGTCTGGGCCATGTATTCCAGTCCCACCCAGGCCGGTACACGGCCATCGGCCCGGCAAAACAAACCGCCACGCCCGATCCGCACCCCGGTGACGGCCGAGTCCTCGCCGATCTCCAGCAACCGGTCGAGCAAACACATCGGCCCGCTCTGGGGCAGCAGGGACGTCATCGGATAGCGGGCGGGGTCGTAGGTCATGATTCGATGCGGCCCAAGATCACCGAGACGTTGGCGCCGCCAAAAGCGTAGGTGTTACTCATGCAGAAAGGTCTGGCCGGGTCAATTCTTTCACGGCCCCCGGTGAATTGCAATCGGGGCAGATCCCGATCCCGGCAGCCGTCCCAGCGATGCGGCGGCAGCGGCTTTTCCGGCTCCAGCAACGCCTGGACGCACAACGCAGCCTCCAGGGCGCCGCCCGCCCCCAGGCAATGCCCGGTCAAAGGTTTGGTGCTGCTGCATGGCGGACCGCGATCGCCGAAAACCGCCACCACCGCCAGAGCTTCCATCGCATCGTTCTGAAGCGTTCCGGTACCGTGAAGATTGAGATAGCCGATTTGGTCCGGGGCCAGTCCGGCGTCGTCCAGGGCTCCGGTCATCGCCAGGGCGGCGCCCTCTCCCGACGGGTCGGGGGCGGACAGATGGTAGGCGTCCGAACTCATCCCCACCCCCAGCAGCGCCACCGTTCCCGGTTCCCGCGACAGCACCAGCAGCGCCCCGCCTTCACCGAGCACGGTGCCGTCCCGGTTGCGGCTGAAGGGGTTGCAGCAGGTTCTGCTCAAGGCGCCCAGCGAATCGAAGCCCTGTACGGTGGTGGCGGACAACACCTCCACCCCGCCCACGAAGACCCGGTCGCACAGATCCATGCGCAGGAGACGGCGCGCCGAGGCCAGGGCCTGGGCGCTGGAGGCGCAACTGGAGGAAATGACATAGGCGGGCCCTTCGGCCCCCAGCCAGCGGGCGGCGAATTCCGCCATTCCGCCCAATTCCTGCTGCTTGTGGTGATAGCGCTCCGGCATGCGCCCAAGGCGGTGATAATGGCTCAAGGCTTCCTCGCCAGCCGCGATCCCCGAAGAAGAAGTTCCCATCACCACACCGATACGGGCCGGATCCACACCCCGGCGCCAGGCTTCCAACCGCTTCAGCAACGTCAGCAACAGACGGTTGCTGCGGCAATCGTACCGCTTCAGGTGGCCAGGCAAGGGCGTCAAGTCCGCATCGCCGACCAGAAACAGCGGCAAGGGTTCCGGTCCGTAACGGCCTGTGACCGGCGCCGCACCCGGTGTCGCCTGACACAACGCCAAAGCTTGAATACAGACCCGGCCGGCATCATTCATGGACATACCTTATTCAAAGGATTAACGAACACCAGCCCGGCTATCTGTTCGAGGAAAGGCAATGGTTCCGAACCGGAACCCCCACAATACATGTACCCGTTAAGTATATATCGCCTATGCACCTCAACCCGCCCCAAACGGCAGAAACCGGGCAATCGTTCGATAAGCTTTTTGCACCCGGCTTGATAACGCTGAATGGGTATGCGTTGATAGAAACGGCGCACCCTGTTGAAATTCGTTTTTTCCACAAACCCGGAAAACAACAGAGGAAATACACCATCATGAGCAAAGATAGCGTAGTTGCGTTTCGGAGACCATAGGAATAGTGGAGTCTTGCAAGCCGGCCGGAAACGATCTTCACCGAATCTTCATCATTCCGCCTTCTCCCTGTCACACCCCCCCGACATACTGAACCCTGTCATCCATCGATGAGGGCCCGTCCATGAAACTGCGCTACCGTACTTTGTGCCTGTCCGACATTCATCTGGGAACGAGGGGTTGCAAGGCCGAATATCTGACCGACTTTCTGCGTCACGTCCAGTGCCGGAAACTATACCTGGTCGGCGACATCATCGACATGTGGAGTCTGCGCAAGGGCGGCTGGTACTGGAGCGACACGCACAACGAAGTCGTCCGCCGGATTCTGGCGATGGCCAGGGAAGGCACCGAAGTCATATACATCCCCGGAAACCACGACGACTGGCTGCGCGGGCACCTGGGAACGGAATTCAACGGCATCCGGCTGGCGAAGCATGACATCCACACAGCCGCCGACGGCCGCCGCTATCTGGTCCTCCACGGGGACGAATTCGACACCTTGATCGTCTCCAACCGCTGGCTGCACCATCTTGGCAGCCTGACCTACGACACCCTGCTGGAAATCAACCGCTGGCTCAATCTGGCACGGGAATCACTGGGCTATCCATACTGGTCTTTCGCCGGCTTCCTCAAATCCAGAGTCAAGAATGCTGTCCGCTACATTACGGAGTTCGAAAACGCCTTGATCCACAATGCCCGGCGGCAGCAGCTCGACGGCGTGATCTGCGGTCACATCCATCATCCCCGGCTTCACCACGAAGCAAGCTACCTCTATGCCAACTGCGGCGACTGGGTGGAAAACTGCACCGCCCTGGCGGAAGACGACGAAGGCGCCTGGTCGCTGATCCATTGGGTCGAGGAAAGCGCCCATCTGCTGCGGGAAAATTCCCGCGGCGAACTGCCCGAGCAGGCATGAAGACCCCGATCCATAGCCCGGGGACTCACGCGGCGCGTCCGGCCAGAATGGTTCGACGGGCAAGCGCCGCCAACCGGCCACGGCTGCCTTTCTCCAGAGGCCGGTGCCACACCACGCGCACCGGCACCTCGGACAGGCGCAGCAAACGCCACAGGGAAGCGAGGAAATGATCGTCGCCCACGAACGGCGCGGCAACGGCCGCCTTCCCCAGATAGCCGATCTCCACGGGCTGGACCGGGCTTCCCGCCCGGACCGCGGCCTCGAACAGCCCCGCCTTGAAAGGCAGGACCGAATCCCCTCTCGTCGTGGTGCCTTCGGGAAAGATCACCACCCGCTCACCGGCTGAGAGGCAGCGGGCAATCTGTTCGATCGTCGCCGTCATCCCCCGCGCCCGCGCCCGATCGACGAACACCGTCCCGCCGCGGCGGGCCAGCACTCCCAGCAGCGGCCAGGCGGCCACTTCCCGCTTGGCCACGAAGGTGAGGGGCGATTGCGCGCCCAAAGCGATCACATCCAGCCAGGACACGTGGTTCCCCACGATCAGCGCCGGCGCATCCGAAGGCGCGCCCGCCACCTGAAGACGGAGGTTCAGAATCCTGGCCGCCCCCCGCAGCCAGCCGAGGCGGATCGCGGCGGCAAATCGCGGATCGAAAAGGGCGGCAAGCGGCATCACGGTGAAGGCGAATACGATTCCCCCCACAATCCAGAACAGCAGGGCGGCGGATTTCCCGCCAACCTCAAAGCAGCTCGCCCGGCCGGACCCCGCTGGAGATGAAACGTCTGGCATACCGCTCCTTCATATTGTCCAACGGCAGCAGGATGAACACATCCATGCAATTGAAATCCTCATCCCAGTAAGGATCGCCCAATACCCAGGCGCCCAGCCGCAGATAGGTCTGCAACAGGGGCGGAATACCGCAATCCCCCGTCGGGGCGCGCATTTCCTCCGGAACCGGGCGGCGGGAGGAGACGGCCAGCCACTGCGGTCCGCGCTGGCTATCGGTCAAATGACGGTAAAACGCCTCCACCGCGAAGCCATCGGGATTGGGGGGAATGCTGGCGCATCCCATCAGATAGGAAAAGCCGCGCTCGACAGCGTATCTGGCCAGCCCGCCCCAAAGCACCGAGAGCACCGCCCCGCCCCGGCAGCCGGGATCGATACAAGTGCGCCCCACCTCGAGCAGACGTCCGGGCAAGGTGGGCACCGCGCCCAGATCGAACTCGGTTTCCGAATAAAAGCCCCCGGCCCGCCTTGCCGCCGCATCGCTGAGCAGGCGCGTGGTGCCGACCACGCGGCCGTGTTTCCGGTCCCGCACCACCAGATGGTCACAGTAGGCGTCGAAACCGTCCCGGTCGATGCCCTCCCCCTTCAGGCGCGCCCCCATTTCCCCGGCGAACACCCGGTAACGAAGCGCGCACGCTTCCTCCACGGTTTTCGATTGCATGGCGACGAAGGCCTGAAACCGCCGCCTGGAGGCGGGCAGCCCTATGGATGATCGGGAAGCAGGCAGATCCCCTTGCATGATCGGCTCCGGTAGATTGAACATACGGCCGATCATAGAAGGCGCTTGTGACAGGGAAACGACAGAAGCTTGACCGTTCGATGACAGCCCCCTTGTCAAGGGATCGTAACCGGCCGGTCACGCGGCCGTCATGTGGGGAGGCTATTTTGAGCGGGTATTTCATTCACCGGGGTGAACACGATGCGACTGATTCAATCGATCCTGTCCTATGACGAAATGCTCTTCTTCTGGTTTCTGCAGCGCCGCAGTTACGCCGCCCTGGTCGCCGCCAGCCGCTGGGTCTCCCGCAGCGGCGACGGCTACTGGTACGTCCTGCTGGGTTTCGGCATCTACTGGTGGGACGCGGAACAGGGCGAGGCCTTCCTGACCACCGCCGTCGCGGCGTTCGCCCTCGAACGGCCGCTCTATTTCCTTCTCAAGAACACCCTCAAGCGCGGCCGCCCCCAAAGCCGGTTCACAGGTTTCCGAAGTCACATCATCCCCTCGGACGAATTCAGCTTCCCTTCCGGCCACACGTCGGCCGCCTTCACCACCGCCGTCCTGCTGGCCTGGTTCTATCCCGCCACCGCCTTCGCCGTCTTTCCGTGGGCCTGCAGTGTCGGGATCTCCAGAATTTTTCTGGGTGTCCATTACCCCGCCGACGTGGCCGCGGGCGCCCTCATGGGCAGTATTTGCGCCCTGTCGGGACTGTGGTGGGTGATGCTTTGAAGATTCTGTACGGCATCCAGGGGACAGGGAACGGCCACCTGACCCGGGCCCGGATCATGGCGCCGGCGCTGAAGGCAGCCGGAATCGAGGTCCAGTATCTTTTCAGCGGCCGACGGCGCCAGGATTTTTTCGACATGGAGGGTTTCGGTGACTGGTGGTGGCGGCGGGGCCTGACCTTCGCCAGCGGCAACGGGCGGGTCAGCCATCTGCGGACGCTGCTCAAGGCGCCGGACATGGCGCCGTTTCTCAGGGATGTGGCGGCGCTCGATCTGAGCGGTTTCGACCTGGTGCTCAACGACTTCGAACCGGTCAGCGCCTGGGCCGGCCGGGCGCGGGGAATCCCCGTCATCGGAATGGGGCATCAACAGGCTTTCTGTCACGACATCCCGAAATGCCGGGGAGGCTGGCTGGCGCGCCTGCTGCTGCGCGGGTACGCGCCCGCCCGGACACGGCTGGGGCTCCACTGGCACCCCTTCGGGCAACCGGTTCTCCCGCCCCTGGTGGAACCGCCGACCAGCTCAAAGATCCAGGGCGACCATATCCTGGTCTATCTGCCCTTCGAATCCCTGAGCGCTATCCGGGACCTCCTGACGCCCTTTCCACGCTGGCGCTTCAAAATCTATCACGGCGATGTCCGGGAGGCAGGACAGGACCGCCACCTGAGCTTTCACCCGTTCTCCCGCGCCAGCTTTCAACACGACCTGGCGGCCGCCTGCGGCGTCATCTGCAACAGTGGGTTCGAGCTGATCTCGGAAGCCCTGGCGGCGGGAAAAAAGATCCTCACCAAGCCGCTGGCCGGTCAATGGGAACAGTGCTGCAACGCCAAGGCGCTGCAACAACTGGGCTGGGGATCGGTCATGCGGGATCTGAACGCGCGCCAAGTAGACGAATGGCTGGGCTCGGAAAGCCGGGTCAAAATCGACTACCCCAACGTCGCCGAAGAGATCGCCACCTGGCTGAAAAACGGCCAGGATCGTATCGACCGGGCGTGGATCCGTGCCCTTTGGCGACGCACCTCGGTCAACGGCAAGCCACTGCGAACGGGGGGCTGAAAATCCGGCCCCGCTCCGGAAACGGATGCGTGGCCGCGAAACCTGCTCTCTCGGCCCCCTTCCAATATTTTGTCAAAATATTTTACACTCCTGGTGGAAACACAATTCAACCCAACAACATGATTACGCAATTACTTGATAAACAAAATATTTTCAAAAATGGCACGCCGTTTGCTATAAAAAATCGCGAGAGATTCATCATCTCCAACTTTTTTCATTATCAACACAAAAGAGGAAAACAAATGAAGAAAAACAGCCTTTTGGCACTGACTCTCACCTTGGGATTGGGCGCCGCCGGAAGCACCCAGGCGCTCGTCATCGACGATTTCAATGGAGACACCTATACCGGAACCGCTACCGCAATCACGTCGGTAGTCGCGGCCCCGGCAGGCAATTCAAGCAGCGGCTATACCCGGACGGTGGACATCACCTCAAGTGGCAACTTCACCGACGCTGCAATCAACACCGCCACCACCCCGGGAGTGTACGCCCACAGCCAAGGCGCTGGGGTGACGGGTTACTCTCAGGTCAATTTCAACCTGGGTGGAATCGACCTCACCGAAGGCGGCACGCAGAACGCTTTCACGGTGCTGCTTGACAGCGTCGATCTCAACGGCTTTATCGGCGTTATCGTCGACGGCGTTTCCGCTTCGCTGAGCACCACGAGCATTATTGTAGACAATGGTGGCGTTGTGCCTTCTTTCGCCGACTTCCTGTTCAGCGATTTCGCAGGCGCCGACCTGACCAACGTCTCCACCGTGTCGCTGTTTATTGACGGAACCGGCCAAGAGGCCCTGGACGCTTCCATCGACCTGTTCAGCACCACCTGCTCCGGGCTGTCCGCAAGCGGCGGTTCCGGTGTCAACGGCACAGCGGGAACCTGCACCCCCCCGCCTTCCGTCCCCGAACCGGGCATTCTTTTCCTGATGAGCGGCGCGCTGCTGGGCATGTTCGGTATCCGCAAATTCAAAGCCTGATACCGCTCCCCCATCACGGGTAAAAAAGCCCGGGAAGGTGTCGACACCTTCCCGGGCTTTTCTGTTTCAATTCCAGTGATCGACGCCCCACGATTCCCGACCTCAATCCCTGGAAATATTCAACCTGTGCCCCGCCACGCGCACCCGCTTGAGGGCGTTGATCAACGCCTTCGGCATCCCCGCCGGCAGCTCCACAGTGGTGTGATCCTCGCGGATGTCGATATGGTTGATATATTCTCCGTTGATCCCCACTTCGTTGGCAATGGCGCCGACGATGTTTCCGGGCTTGACGCCATGGCGCCGCCCCACTTCGAGACGGAACCTTTCCATGGCGATTTCCCGGCGGCGTCCGCGCCGGACATCGGCCCTGGCGGCACCGCGCCCCGGTCTTTCCCGTTCTCTCGACAATTTGTGTTGGGCGCGGGAATATTTCGGCACTTCCTTGAGCAGCAAGGGCGTATCCCCCTGTGCCATTTTCGCCAGCGCCGCCGCGATCTCCAGGGCGGGGACGTCGTGTTCCTGCTGGTACTGCTCGACCATCCCCATGAAGAAGTCCAGATCGCCCGCCGCCAGGGTGTCGGTGATCCGTTGCTTGAACTTTTGAATCCGGGTATTGTTGATCAGCTCGGTGGAGGGCAACTGCATCTCTTCGACTTTCTGCCGGGTGGCCCGCTCTATGTTGCCCAGCAAACGCTTCTCCCTGGGCGAGACGAACAGGATGGCGTCGCCAGTGCGTCCGGCCCTGCCCGTCCTGCCGATCCGATGCACATAGGATTCGGTGTCGTAGGGAATGTCGTAATTCACCACATGAGTGACCCGGTCCACATCGAGCCCGCGGGCGGCCACGTCGGTGGCGATGAGAATGTCGATCTTGCCCTTTTTGAAATGCTCGATGGTCCGCTCCCGCAGGGCCTGGGACAGGTCGCCATTGATGGCGGCGGCGGAGAAGCCGCGCGCCTCCAGCTTCTCCGCCAGTTCGACGGTGGCGGACTTGGTTCTGACGAAGACGATCATCCCGTCGAATTCCTCGGCTTCGAGAATCCGGGTCAGGGCATCCAGCTTGTGGGTGCCGTTGACGAACCAGTAGCGTTGGCGGATGTTCTCCGCTGTCGAGGTCTTGACCTGGATGGTCACCTGCTCCGGATCGTCCAGGTGCTTCTGGGCGATCTTGCGAATCGCCGCCGGCATGGTGGCGGAGAACAGGGCGATCTGTCTCTGCTCGGGGGTCTGCTCCAGAATCCATTCGACATCGTCGATGAAACCCATACGCAGCATTTCATCGGCCTCGTCGAGCACCAGGCAGGAAAGCGCTTCCAGCTTCAGGGTGCCCCGGCGCATGTGGTCCATCACCCTTCCCGGGGTGCCGATGATCACCTGAGGGCCGCGCTTCAGCTGCCTGAGCTGGGTCTTGTAATCCTGCCCCCCGTAGATGGGCATAACATGAAAGCCCTCGAGACCGGAGCCATAGCGTTGAAAGGCCTCCGCCACCTGAATCGCCAATTCCCGGGTGGGCGTCAGAACCAGTACTTGGGGCAGCTTGCGCGCCGGGTCGAGACGGCTGAGCAGTGGCAGGGCGAAGGCGGCGGTCTTGCCGGTGCCGGTCTGGGCCTGACCGATCACATCACGGCCTTCGAGCATGTAAGGGATGATTCGCGACTGAATCGGCGAGGGGGTTTCGTAACCCACCTTTTCGAGAGATTTCAGGACGGAAGCAGAAAGCGCCAGATCGGCGAAGGAAACAGGGGAAGTAGCGGACATGAAAAAACCTGCGGGGTAAGAAAATGGAAATTCGGCCTTGGACCGAAACTTATCCACTTTAACACGAAAACAAGACCGAAATCTCGGTTTGCAAAAAAACAAGGCAATCGCATGACCGCAGCTTCCCCGCTCACACTCGATTTTGCACGGCCTTGAAGCCCCTTTCCCGGAGGGAGAAGGGAAAAACCGGTTCGTGCGATTACCCTGCAAAAAAAAGCGCGGAACCACCACGATCCCGCGCTTTTCGAAGCGAGAGGCCAAAGTGGCTTAGAACATCACGATGGCATCGACGGCGAACACGAACTGATTCCTGGAATTATTGTCATCGTAAGGCCTGGTGTTCTCCGCCCAGTCGTAACGGAATTCCGGCCGCACCTTGAACCACTTGACGGGAGTGATGTTGATCCCCGCGGTCATTTCATAGAAATTGGTGCTCTTGCCGGCGACGCTGGTGGGAACCCGCACGCCGTCCTCGTCCCGGAACCATTCCATCCGGGTACCGACCGCGAACATGTCGTTGATGTCGTAGGTCAGATAACCATTGATGCCATACCAATGGGCCACGTTGTCGGTACCCGGCATTTCCTGCCATCCATGGTCGTGCTGCAGGGTGAAGTGGAAGTTGTCGGTGATGTCGTAACCGAGCACAATGCTGTAGAGGGAGCGGTCGTCGTCGCCGTTGGTGCCATTGGCGGCGCCGGTGATGGCGGTCAATGCCAAAGACAGGGCGCCCGCGCCCTCCACGCCGTTTTCCCAGTTGAGGCCACCGATGAAGCTCCAGGCATCGTCGATATCCCAGGTCAGGCTATCCCAACCGTTGACCGCCCCCACGGTGATGCTCAGATTGTCCATGATGGGGGTGGTGAAGAGCGCGCCGGTATGGGTGAACGGCTCCCCGTACTGCATGGTGTAGGCATGGGAATAGAAGAAGTTGTCCGGCGCGGTGACCACTTCGTTGCCGATGATGGTGTAGAAGTGCCCCAGCTTGGCGGTGATCCCGTTGAAAATCGGCGCGTAGACTTCGAGATAGGCCTGCGGCAGCGCCATTTTGTTGATGTTGTTCATCGGGTCACTGGTATTCCCGACCCACTTCTGTTTCCCGCCATCGCTGATTTCAAGGCCTACCGCCTGAGTGAAGGGACTGTCGCTGCCGTACATGAAGTCGACACGGCCGCCGATGTCCCAGGAATCCCCGCCGGCATCGACCGCCCGCTCCACGAACACGTTGATCTGATTCAGCAGAACCCGGTCGTCGCGCCAGTTGAAAGTGAGCGGCGTATTGAGGTTGTTCCTGGGGTTGTTGAAGTTGTGGGTGTAGCCGAAATCGACCCATCCACCGGCGGTCAATCCCAGGCTCTTCATGAACTGGGTTTCGTTGATGTCGACCCCGGTCACCGCCTCGACCACGCCATCGGCGGAACCGATCCTCCCGGGAAGGAATCCCTCGGCGTTCGCCCCGGTGGTGGCCGCCGCCACGGCCGCCGCCACCAGGGTCATCCGGAAATGCTTGATGTGCATGATTTATCCCTCTTCTTGGAATTTGCAACACTGTAAAATATAGACAACATTATGTTGCATGTAAACAAAATATAACGAATTGTTGTTTTATTTCGTCAGCGCCCACTTCCGGTGAACTCCGGATAGGCTTCCATCCCGCATTCGGAGAAGTCGGCCCCGTTGTATTCGTCCTCTTCGCTCAACCGGATACCGAGCAGCGCCTTGATGACGAACCAGACGATGAAGCTGGCGACGAACACCCAGGCCAAAATAGTGACGATCCCGATCAACTGGGCGCTCAGCTTGGCGTCCGGGTTGGTCAGGCAGACCGCCAGCAACCCCCAGATCCCCACGACCCCATGCACCGACAAGGCGCCTACGGGATCGTCGATCTTCAGCTTGTCGAAACCGACGATGGAGAACACCACCAGCACCCCGCCCACGGCGCCGATCAGCGTCGCCGCAAGAGGCGCGGGCGTCAGCGGCTCGGCGGTGATCGCGACCAGCCCCGCCAGGGCGCCGTTGAGCATCATCGACAGGTCGGCCTTGCCGAACAGGGCCCTGGCGGTCAGCAGAGCCGCCACGGCGCCACCGGCGGCCGCCATGTTGGTGTTGACGAACACCTTGGCGACGGCGTTGGCCTCAGCCACATCCGACACCTTCAGCTCGGAACCACCATTGAAGCCGAACCAGCCCAGCCACAGAATGAAGGTTCCCAGGGTCGCCAGCGGAAGATTGCAACCGGGAATGGGGTGAATCTCGCCATCGGGGCCGTATTTGCCCTTCCTCGGCCCCAGCAGCAGCACCCCCGCCAGAGCAGCCGTGGCGCCACACAGATGCACCACCCCGGAACCGGCGAAATCAAGAAAACCCAGGCCATCGAGGAATCCCCCGCCCCACTTCCAGTAACCTTGCATGGGATAGATGAAACCGGTCATCACCACCGCGAACAACAGGAACGAAAACAGCTTCATCCTTTCCGCCACCGCGCCGGACACGATGGACATGGCGGTGGCCACGAACACCACCTGGAAGAAGAAATCGGCCATCACCGAGTAATACACTTCCCCCTCGCTCTTGAGCACTTCCTCCAGGGTGTGATCCTCGCCGATCAGGAAGCCGATTCCCGGCCAGACGGAATTCACCGCCTCGCCCGGATACATGATCTGATATCCCACCAGCATGTACATGATGCAGGCGATGGCATACAGCGCCACATTCTTGGTCAGGATCTCGACCGTGTTCTTGGAGCGGACCAGGCCGGCCTCCAGCATGGCGAAACCCGCCGCCATCCACATGACCAGCGCCCCGGTCATGAGAAAATAAAAAGTATCCAGTGCGTAACTTACTTCTATCAGCTTTTCCATTTTGTCTTCCTCTTGTTATTTGCCGTCACCCCGGGAATCAGATGGCCTCCGCGCCCGTCTCCCCGGTCCGGATCCGGATCACCTCCTCCAGGGGCGTGACGAATATTTTGCCATCGCCGATCTTGCCGGTGCGGGCGGAATTCTGGATCGCCTCCAGAACCTGATCGACCAACTCGTCGGTCACCGCCACCTCGATCTTGACCTTGGGCAGAAAATCCACCACGTACTCGGCCCCACGGTACAGTTCGGTATGACCTTTCTGCCTGCCGAACCCCTTGACCTCCGTCACCGTGATGCCGGCCACCCCCACGTCGGACAAAGATTCCCGAACGTCATCGAGCTTGAAAGGTTTGATCACTGCTGAGACTAGTTTCATTATGCTTATCCCCCACTAAATGTTGGTTGCAACCTACACTCAGGCATTTCCTGTGCCAAAAATGCTCCCAACCAAAACACGCCAAGCCGGAAACGACAACCTTCATTGCCCCGAACGCATCCGTCACCACCCCACCCCAGCACCCTCCGCCGAACGCCCTGGGGCAAGCAATGCACTTTTCAGGTGTAATATGCACTAATATGGTGCAGACAATGCGATTCACCCCCAAATCCGACCCATCTTCATAATGTGGCGCGATCCTTGCTTGATTCAGGTACATATGAATTCCGAACAGTTTCATCAGCAGATTCTCGAGCACTTGAGCCACGCGGTGCTGGTGTTCGGCCGCGACAAGCGGCTGCGCTACCTCAACCCCGCCGGCGAGATGATGCTGGCCATCAGCGCCCCCAAGGCCCTGGGAATGGAGGCGGCCGCCCTGATGCACGGCAACGGGAAATTCGTCGCCGACCTGGAGACCACCTTCGCCACCGGCGCCCCAAGGGTGGAACGCAACCTGGCGCTCCCGGCCGGCGGGCGCACCGTCAGTGTGCATTGCAGTCTGACCCCGATGCTGGAGGGGGAGGATGTTTGCGCCGTCATAGTGCAGATCGAGGAAGTGGAGCACTACCAGCACCTGTCCCGGGACGAACAGTGGCTGGCCCAGCAGAACGCCGTCCACCAATTGCTGCGGGGACTGGCCCACGAGATCAAGAATCCGCTGGGGGGATTGAGAGGCGCGGCGCAACTTTTGAGCAGCGAACTGCACGACCCGGAGCTGCTGGAATACACCTCGGTGATCATCGCCGAGGCCGACCGCCTGCGCGCCCTGATCGACCGTCTGCTGGCGCCGGATCAACCCCCGCGAAAAAGCGAACTCAACATTCACGAAGTGCTCGAACGGGTGCGCCAGGTGCTGGAAGCCGAATACCCCGGCCTGGTCTTCCAATGCGACTACGACCCCAGCCTTCCCCCGCTCCACGGCGATCCCGACCAGCTCATCCAGGCGTTCCTCAACGTGGCGAGGAATGCCGCCCAGGCGATGGAGGGAGAGGGAGAGATCACCCTGCGCACCCGGATCCAGCGCCGGGTCACCATTCACCAACGCCTGCACAGGCTGGTCCTGCGTATCGACATCATCGACCAGGGCCCCGGGATACCGGAAAAGCTGCTGGACCAGATTTTCTACCCCATGATCACCGGCCGCGCCGAAGGCACCGGACTCGGGCTGACCATCGCCCAGACCCTGGTTTCGCGCCACGGAGGCATGATCGAGCACCAGTCCGAACCCGGCCAGACCTGTTTTTCCATCTATCTGCCACTGGAGAAGAATGATGCCCCGTGAAATCTGGGTAATCGACGACGACCAATCGATCCGTTGGGTTCTGGACAAGGCCCTGAGCAAGGCGGGCTTCAAGGTCTGCACCTTCAGCGACGCCTCGGAACCCGAACTGCTACTCCGCCAGACCCGCCCCGACGCCTTGCTGACCGACATCCGGATGCCCGGCATCGACGGACTGGAACTGTTGCGGCGGATCCAGCAGCGCTGCCCCGACCTGCCGGTGATCGTCATGACGGCGCATTCCGATCTCGACAGCGCGGTGGCCTCCCTTCATGGCGGCGCCTTCGAATACCTGCCCAAGCCTTTCGACCTCGACGAGGTGGTTCAGGTAGTGCAACGCGCCTGCCAGAACCGGGGCACGGCGGAAACCGAATCCGAGCACGGCGGCCCCACGGCGGAAATCATCGGCGCCGCCCCGGCGATGCAGGAAGTCTTCCGCGCCATCGGCCGCCTTGCCCGGTCGCACATCACGGTACTGATCACCGGCGAGTCGGGCACCGGCAAGGAGCTGGTCGCCCGCGCCCTGCACCGGCACAGCCCCAGATCCCAGGCGGCGTTCATCGCCCTCAACATGGCCGCCATTCCGAAGGATCTTCTCGAATCGGAACTGTTCGGTCATGAAAAAGGGGCCTTCACCGGCGCCCAGCAACGCCGCATCGGCCACTTCGAACAGGCCGACGGCGGCACCCTGTTCCTGGACGAAATCGGCGACATGCCGGCGGAACTCCAGACCCGCCTGCTGCGGGTGCTGGCCGACGGCGAATTCTACCCGCTGGGTTCCCACACCCCCCGCCGGGTGGATGTGCGCATCATCGCCGCCACCCACCAGAATCTGGAAACCCTGGTGGCCGAGGGGCGGTTCCGCGAGGATCTGTACCACCGCCTCAACGTCATCCGTATTCACACCCCCGCCCTGCGCGACCGCCGGGAAGACATTCCGTTGCTGTTGCGCCACTTCCTCAAACGGGCGGCGGAAGAGTTGAGCGTCGAGCCCAAGACGCTGCTTCCGGAAGTCGAAGACTTTCTCAGCCACCTGGACTGGCCCGGCAACGTCCGCCAGCTGGAGAACGTCTGCCGCTGGCTGACGGTGATGGCCCCCGGCAGCAGGGTCCACAAGGAGGACCTGCCGCCGGAACTTTTGCATTCCCCTCTGGCCTATCCACAACAGGAAACCGCCCAGGAGGATCAAGACTGGCGTCAACGGCTCGCCCAATGGGCGGCCCGGGAGCTGAGCGAGGGAAGACGGGACGTGGCCAAACGCGCCATCGTAGAGGCCGAACGCATCCTGATCTCCACCGCCTTGCGGCACACCCGGGGGCGCCGCCAGGACGCCGCCCGCCTGCTCGGCTACGGACGCAATACCCTGACCCGGAAGATCAACGAGCTGGATCTGGAAGAAGACGAACCGGCCCTGACGTAACAGCCGCTCAACATTGAGGCACGGTCATTTTTTTACGCACCAATACAGGGCAACAAAAAATCCCGTCCGGCCACACCCCGCACGGAGTGATCATGAACCACAGCGACAGCGATCATCCTTCATACCCGAAATTGAATGGCATGATTAGTGCTTAATTTACTTCAACTTTTTTAAGATTATTTTGAGAACAGAAGGCAAACCCATGCAACGCAAAAAACTCGTCATCATCGGCAATGGGATGGTGGGTCACAATTTCATCGAAACCCTGGTGCAGACCGAGGCGGCCGGAAAGTTCGAAATCATCACTTTCTGCGAGGAACCCCGGCTGGCTTACGACAGGGTTCACCTGACCGCCTATTTCGAGACCCGCAACCCGGACGACCTGGCGCTGACCACCGGGGAATTCTACCGTCAACACGGCGTAACGGTGCATGTGGGCGACAAGGCGGTCGAAATCGACCGTGGCCGCAAGGTGGTGCGTTCGCAAAAGGGCATCGAGGTGCCTTACGACATCCTGGTGCTGGCCACCGGCTCCTTTCCTTTCGTACCCCCCATTCCCGGTCACGACAAGGAAAATTGCTTCGTCTACCGCACCATCGAAGACCTGGAAGCCATCACCCGGGCGGCCGCGGAAAGCCGGATCGGCGCCGTGGTCGGCGGTGGCCTGCTCGGCCTGGAAGCCGCCAAGGCCCTCAAGGATCTGGGACTGGAAACCCATGTGGTGGAATTCGCCCCGCGCCTGATGGCCGTTCAGCTGGACGAGGACGGCGGCGCCATGCTGCAGCGCAAGATAGAAGACCTGGGCGTGGGCGTCCACACGAACAAAAACACCCAGAATATCGCCGACGGCAAATTCCAGCGCCTGAAAATGGAATTCGCCGATGGCGAAACCCTCGAAACCGACATGATCGTGTTCTCGGCCGGCATCCGCCCGCGCGACGAACTGGCCCGCCAGGCGGGGCTGGAAATCGGCCCCCGGGGCGGAATCGTCATCGATGATCACTGCCGCACCTCGGATCCGGACATCTTTGCCATCGGCGAATGCGCGTTGTGGAACGGCCAGATCTTCGGCCTGGTCGCCCCCGGATACCAGATGGCGCGGGTGGCGGTCGAAGTGCTGAACGGCCAAGATGCCCGCTTCACCGGCGCCGACATGAGCACCAAGCTCAAACTGATGGGGGTGGAAGTGGGCACCATCGGCGATTCCCACGGCCGCACCCAGGGCGCTCAAAGCTACGTCTACAAGAACGAACACGACGAGATCTACAAGCGCCTGATCGTCAGCGAGGACGGCAAGCATCTCCATGGCGCGGTGCTGGTGGGCGACAGCGGCGCCTACGACACTTTGCTGCAATACTATCTCAACGGCATCGAGCTCCCCCAACCACCGGATTCCCTCATCCTTCCCAGCGTGGAAGGCGCCGGCGCCGGCCTGGGACCCGACGCGCTGCCGGATACGGCCACCATTTGCTCCTGCCACAACGTCACCAAGGGGCAAATCGTCCAGCTGATCGACAACGGCGTCGTCGCCCTGAGCGACATCAAGGCGGAAACCAAGGCATCGACGGGCTGCGGCGGCTGCGCCGCGCTCCTGAAGTCGGTGGTGGACAACGAACTGGAAAAGCGCGGACTGGAAGTCAAGAAGGATATCTGCGAACACTTCCCCTACAGCCGTCAGGAACTGTATCACCTGATCCGGGTGGAGCAGATCCGCACCTTCGACGAGCTGCTGGAGAAACACGGCCGCGGCCTGGGGTGCGACATCTGCAAGCCGGCGGTGGGCTCGATCCTGGCTTCCTACTGGAACGACTACGTCCTGTCGGACAAGTACTTCAAGCTTCAGGACACCAACGACTTCCGCCTGGCCAACCTGCAAAAGGACGGCACCTACTCGGTGGTGCCCAGGGTGCCGGGCGGCGAGATCACACCCGGGCAGCTCATCGCCATCGGCGAGGTGGCGAAAAAGTACCATCTCTACACCAAGATCACCGGCGGCCAGCGCATCGACCTGTTCGGCGCCCGGCTGGAGCAGTTGCCCCACATCTGGAAGGATCTGATCGACGCCGGCTTCGAAAGCGGCCACGCCTACGCCAAGGCGGTGCGCACGGTCAAGTCCTGTGTCGGCTCCACCTGGTGCCGCTACGGCGTCCAGGACAGTGTCGGCATGGCGATCCATCTCGAGCACCGCTACAAGGGCATCCGCGCCCCCCACAAAATCAAGCTGGCGGTCTCCGGCTGCACCCGCGAGTGCGCCGAGGCCCAGTGCAAGGACATCGGCGTCATCGCCACGGAAAAGGGCTGGAATCTTTACCTGTGCGGCAACGGCGGCATGAAGCCCCGTCACGCCGACCTGTTCGCCACCGACCTGGACGACGAAACCCTGATAAAATACATCGACCGCTTCATGGCCTTCTACATCCGAACCGCCGACCGGCTGCAACGCACCGCCACCTGGCTGGAAAACCTGGAAGGAGGCCTGGACTACCTGAGGGAAGTCATCATCGACGACAAGCTGGGGATCTGCGATGAACTGGAGCAGCAGATCCGGCATCTGGTCGAGACCTACGAGTGCGAATGGAAAAAGACCCTCGAGAACGAGGAGATCTTGAAAAAGCGCTTCCGCTTCTTCGTCAACTCCGACAAGAGCGACGACAACGTCATCTTCATCGAGGAAAGGGGACAGATTCGCCCGGCCACCGAAGAAGAGAAAAAACAATTCAAGGGGATTCCCATCGACCTGGAAGAGGCTTCCTGAGTTTGACTTACCGGAGAGGCGCGGCTTTGAAATTGAATTTTCCTCCGCGCCTTTGCGGTGAAAAACCCGATCAAAGGACCGACATGACCGAAACCACTGCATCACGAACCGAAACCTGGGTCGACGTCTGCGGCGTCGACGACCTGGAGCCGGACGCCGGCGTTTGCGCCCTGGTGGCTGGGCGCCAGATCGCCATCTTCCACATTCCCGGACTGAAGGCCGTCTTCGCCCTCGGCAATTACGACCCATTCAGCCATGCCAACGTGCTTTCGCGCGGGCTGACCGGAGACATCGGCGGAGAGCCGGTGGTCGCCTCGCCCGTCTACAAACAACACTTCAGCCTCAGAACCGGCCGCTGCATGGAGGACGAGCATCTCTCCGTCCCCACCTACCCCGTCCGGATTCACGATGGCAGAGTCCTGATCCAGATACCCGAGCAGGGAGAAGACGCATGAGCGCCCATTCGTATTACATCGCCGACGCTTTCACCCGTCAGCCTTTCAGCGGTGCCCAGATCGGGGTGTTCCCCGAAACCCGGGGACTGGACGACCTCCAGATGCTGAAACTGGCCGGAGAACTGAACCTGCCCCAGACCATCTTTTTGCAGCAGGCAGGAAAAGAAGCCGATTACCGGGCGCGTATTTTCAACCCCCGCCGGGAAATGAACTTCGCCGCCCAGGCCATCGTCGCCGCCGGTTACGTCCTGGAAAAAACCGCGGGGGTCGCCGCCGATTCCCCCAACACCACCCTGACCATGGCCACCCGCCGCGGGGTACTGCCGATCCATTTCATCCGCGAAAACGGTCAACTTCGCCTGGTCACCTTCTCCATGACCACCGAACCTGTGGTCGACCTGTTCGCCCCTCCGGCCGAGGAACTGGCCAGATTCCTGAATCTGAAAACGGCGGAAATCGAAACCAAACGCTTCACGCCCCGCATCGCCTCCTGCGGCCGGCCATTCCTCATCGTGCCGCTGAAAGACAGCGAAGCGGTACACCGGGCCCGTTTCGATTTCAAGACCTGGGCCGAATCCACCGCACCAGCGACCGCCGCGCAGGAAATCCTTCTGTTCAGCCCCCGCACGCACCGGCCGGAGGTCGACTTCCACTGCCGCCTGGTCGGACCCGAGATCGGCCCGCGGGAAGATCCGCCGGTGGGCGCGGCCATGCCGGCTTTCTGCGGCTATCTGTGCTCACACCCGCACATCCGCAAGGGAACATATGTCTTCACCGTTCAGCGCGGCGCCGAGGGCGCCCGCCGCAGCCTGCTCAATCTGGAAATGGACCACAAGGGCAGCGACCGGCTCAATCTGCGCATCGGCGGGGAAGCGGTGGTGGTCGCCGAAGGCAGGATTCACCTTCCTTGAGCAAGGACAGCAATACAGAAGGTACTTTTCCCCGCCCGCGCCAGGCTGGTATAGTCCTATACGTTTGTACCCCGGCGCGCCCATTTCGCACCAAAAAGGTGCAAAATGGTTTCATTCGGCACGGCAGCTTCGGATTCATCGGCTGGCATTCTAATTGCATATACAGAGTCAATAATGTTTGTTATTCCTAGGTGCACTCCATGAGCCACTTGTTCGATCGCCTCAAGTTCTTCAAGACAAAAAAACAAACCTTCTCCGATGATCATGGCGTCGTCACCGGCGAGGACCGCCAGTGGGAAGACGCCTACCGCAACCGCTGGCGCTTCGACAAGGTGGTTCGCTCCACTCACGGGGTCAATTGCACGGGTGGTTGCTCCTGGAACATCCACGTCAAGAACGGCCTGGTGGCCTTCGAGATCCAGGCCACCGACTATCCCCGCACTCGGCCGGACCTGCCCAATCACGAGCCGCGCGGTTGTCAGCGTGGGGCCAGCTATTCCTGGTATCTCTACAGCCCCCACCGGGTCAAGTACCCCCTGATCCGCGGCCGGCTGCTGGATCTGTATCGGGCCGAGCGCCAGGCCGGCAAGGATCCGGTGGCAGCCTGGGCGGCGATTCAGGCCGATCCGGAAAAGCGCCAGCTTTACACCGCCGTGCGGGGGCTGGGCGGCTTCGTGCGCGCTTCGTGGGACGAGGTGGTGGAGATCATCGCCGCCGCCAACGTCTACACCATCCAGAAATGGGGCCCGGACCGGATCGCCGGCTTCTCCCCGATCCCGGCCATGTCGATGATCTCCTACGCCGCCGGCACCCGCTATCTTTCGCTCATCGGCGGCGCTTGCCTGTCGTTCTACGACTGGTACTGCGACCTGCCCCCTTCCTCGCCCCAGGTCTGGGGGGAACAGACCGACGTGCCGGAGGCGGCCGACTGGTACAACTCGGGCTACATCATCGTCTGCGGCGCCAACCTGCCCATGACCCGCACCCCCGACGCCCACTTCTATTCCGAAGTGCGATACAAGGGCACCAAGGTGGTCGCCATCGCCCCCGACTACGCCGAATACGTCAAGTTCGCCGACCTGTGGATGCCGGCCAGACAGGGCACCGACTCGGCGGTGTTCTTAGGGATGGCCCACGTGGTGCTCAAGGAATTCTTCGTCGACAGACCGACGCCTTATTTCCTGGAGTACGTCCGCACCTACACCGACATGCCCATGCTGGTACGCCTGGACGACCGCGGCGACGGCTACGTCCCCGGCCGTTTCCTGCGCGCCGCCGATTTCGACGATTCCCTGGGGCAGGACAACAATCCGGAGTGGAAGACCGTGGTGTTCGACGAGAACACCGGCAACCTGGTCGCCCCCACCGGCTCCATCGGCTTCCGCTGGGGCGAGGAAGGCAAGTGGCACCTGGAACCCAAGGACGGCGCCACCGGGGAGGACATCACCCCGCAACTGAGCCTGGTGGGCAACCCCGACGAGGTGGTCGAGGTGCACTTTCCCCGGTTCGACAACGGGGATAAGACCATCGCCCGCAACGTGCCGGCGCGCCGGCTCACCCTGAACGGCGAGGAGGTACTGGTGGCTACGGTGTTCGACCTGCAACTGGCCCAATACGGCGTCGACCGCGGTCTGGGGGGCGAGGCGGCGAAAAGCTACGACGACGACCTGCCCCACACCCCCGCCTGGGCGGAGAAGATCTCCGGCGTCAAGCGCGCCGACATCATCCGCACCGCCCGGGAATTCGCCGACAACGCCGCCAAGACCCGCGGCAAGTCCATGGTCATCCTGGGCGCCGGGGTCAACCACTGGTACCACAACGATATGACCTACCGCTCGATCATGAACCTGCTGCACCTGTGCGGCTGCGTGGGTCAGTCGGGCGGCGGCTGGGCCCACTACGTGGGTCAGGAGAAGCTGCGTCCCCAGGCCGGCTGGGCCCCCATCGCCTTCGCCCTCGACTGGTACCGGCCGCCGCGGCAGATGAACGGCACCAGCTTCTTCTACTTCCACACCGACCAGTGGCGCTACGAAACCCTGGCCGCCGACGAGATCATGGCTTCCACCGCCAGCGGCCGGTGGCGTGGCTACACCCTGGCCGACTACAACGTCGTCGCCCAGCGCCTCGGCTGGCTGCCGTCGGCGCCCCACTTCGACAAGAACCCGCTGGCGATCGTCCGCGAGGCGGAGAAGGCCGGGGCCACGACCGAGGAGGAAGTAGCCCAGTACGTCGCCGGGCAGCTCAAGTCCGGCAAGCTCAAGTTCGCCTGCGAAGACATCGACGCCCCGGAAAACTTCCCCCGGAATCTGTTCGTCTGGCGCGCCAACCTGCTCGGCACCAGCGCCAAGGGGCACGAATATTTCCTCAAGCACCTGCTCGGGGCCCAGAACGGAGTGCTGCAGGACGTCCGGGAAGAAGCCCGGGGCAAGGAAATCGAATGGCGCACCCCGGCGCCGATCGCCAAGCTGGATCTTTTGGTGGACATCAACTTCCGCCTCAACTCCACCGGCGCCTATTCGGACATCATCCTGCCGACGGCGACCTGGTACGAGAAGAACGACCTCAACACCACCGACATGCATCCCTTCATCCATCCGCTGACGGCGGCGGTCAATCCGGCCTGGGAGTCCAGGAGCGACTGGCAGATATTCAAAACCATCGCCAGGAAGTTCTCGGAACTGGCGGAAAAACACCTGGGCACGCAGAAGGATCTGGTGGCGGTGCCGATGATGCACGACACCCCCGCCGAAATCGCCCAGCCTTTCGAAGTCAAGGACTGGAAGAAGGGCGAGTGCGAGCCGGTGCCGGGCAAGACGATGCCGATCCTCAAGGTGGTGGAACGCAACTACGCCGACACCTACCGGAAATACACCGCCCTCGGTCCCCTGCTGGACAAGCTGGGCAACAACGTCAAGGGCATCGACTGGGACACCGGCGACGAAATCGAAAAACTCAAGGTGATCTGCGGCACCGTCGAAGAGGAAGGCGTCAGCCAAGGGCGGCCGTCGCTGGCCGAGGACATCGCCGTGTGCGAGTCGGTCATGACCCTGGCGCCGGAGACCAACGGCCACGTGGCGATGAAATCGTGGCGGGCGCTGGAGAAGAAGACCGGCCGTAAGCACACCCACCTGGCCGAAGCCCGCGCCGAGGACCACATCACCTTCCGCGACATCGTGGTCCAGCCCAGGAAGATCATCACCGCCCCTACCTGGAGCGGCATCGAGTCCGAGGAGGTGAGCTACACCGCCGGCTACACCAACATCCACGAGTACATCCCGTTCCGCACCCTCACGGGGCGGACCCAGTTCTACCTGGATCACGAGTGGATGCGGGAATTCGGCGAGGGGTTCTGCACCTACCGCCCGGCGGTGGACCTCAAGGCCACCGGCCCCCTCAAGGAACGGCTCCGGGACAAGCCGCACCTGGTGCTCAACTGGATCACCCCCCACTCCAAGTGGGGCATCCACAGCACCTACAACGACAACCTCAGGATGCTGCATCTGTTCCGCGGCGGGCCGGTGGTTTGGGTGTCGGAGGCCGACGCCCGCAAGATCGGCCTCGAGGACAACGACTGGGTCGAGGCGGTCAACGCCAACGGCGCCACGGTGGCCCGGGTGGTGGTGAGCCAGCGCATTCCTGAGGGGATGGCGATGATGTACCACGCCCAGGAGAAGATCGTCAACGTCCCGGGCTCGGTGACCACCGGCAAGCGCGGCGGCATCCTCAACAGCGTGACGCGGGTGACGGTCAAGCCGACCCACATGATCGGCGGCTACGCCCAGTTCAGCTACGGCTTCAACTACTACGGCACCGTCGGCTCCCAGCGCGACGAGTTCGTGGTGCTGCACAAGATCGCCGACGAGGAGGTGGACTGGCTGGAACGGGAGCTGACCCCCGAACGGGAAGCCCAGCTCAACCCCGAAGGCGTGCCCGCCGGGGCCTATCCCGCCATCGAGCCCGGCTTCGAGGAAGCGCCGGAACGGGAGCCTGAGGTGGAATTCCACGGAAAGTAAGCTCACCGCAGAGGCGCAGAGGGCGCAGAGTTTTTTTAAAAATAAATTTTTTCTCTGCGCCTCTGCGGTGAATCCAGGCAAATGGAAATCAACCAGATCACTCACGCTGTCATCGGCACCGCGATGGAGGTTCACAAGGCGCTGGGACCGGGACTGCTGGAATCGGCCTATGAAACCTGTCTGGCCCACGAGATGAATTTGCACGGCATCCCCTACCGGCGCCAGCATCCGCTGCCGGTCGGTTACAAGGGCAAACGCCTGGATTGCGGTTACCGGCTCGACTTTCTCGTGAACGACAAGGTGGTGGTCGAGCTGAAAGCGGTGGATCGGCTTCAACCGATACACGAAGCCCAGGTGCTGACCTATCTGCGTCTGGGGGAATGGCCGCTGGGCCTTCTCATCAATTTCAACGTTCCGGCCCTCAAGCAAGGTATCCGCCGGATCGTGCTGAATCTGGAGGAATGAAAGTGAAACATCTCTGCGTCCTCTGCGTCTCTGCGGTGAATTCAAGAGGTCAATCATGAAAGTACGCGCCAATTTCGCCCTCGTCTTCAACCTGGACAAGTGCATCGGTTGCCACACCTGTTCGGTGACCTGCAAGAACGTCTGGACCAACCGCAAGGGGGTCGAGTACGTCTGGTTCAACAACGTCGAGTCCAAGCCCGGCATCGGCTATCCCAAGCACTGGGAGGATCAGGAGAAGTGGCACGGGGGCTGGGAGGTCAAGGATGGCAAGCTTCAGCTCAAGTCCGGCTCGCGCCTCAAGCGCCTGGCCAACCTGTTCGCCAACCCGGACCTGCCCACACTGGACGACTACTACGAACCCTTCGATTACGACTACGCCAACCTCCAGAACAGCCCGCTGCGCGAAGCCGCGCCGGTGGCCCGTCCCTATTCCCTGGTGGACGGCCACGTCCTCGACAAGATCGAGTGGGGCCCCAACTGGGAGGACGACATGGCCGGCGAGTTCGAAAAGCGCAGCCGCGACGTCAACTTCGACGCGGTGGAAAAGCAAGTCTATGCCGAGTTCGAAAACTCCTTCAACCTCTATCTTCCCCGGATCTGCAACCACTGCATCAATCCCTCGTGCGTGGCCTCGTGCCCGTCGGGGGCGATGTACAAGCGCGAGGAGGACGGCATCGTCCTGGTGGACCAGAACCGCTGCCGCAGCTGGCGCATGTGCGTCTCCAACTGTCCCTACAAGAAGGTCTATTACAACTGGGAGTCGGGCAAGGCGGAGAAATGCACCGCCTGCTATCCCCGGGTGGAGGCGGGACTGCCGACGGTGTGCTCGGAAACCTGCGTCGGCCGCATCCGCTACAACGGCATCATGCTGTATGACGCCGACCGCATCGCCGAGCTGGCTTCGGTCGAGGATCCGAAGGACTTGTACGAGGCCCAGCGGCAAATCTTCCTCGACCCCAACGATCCGGCGGTGATCGAACAGGCCCTGAAGGACGGCATCCCCCAGTCCTGGATCGAGGCGGCCCAGAAGTCGCCGATCTGGAAGCTGGTGATGGAATACGAGGTCGCCTTCCCCCTGCACCCGGAGTTCCGTACCCTGCCGATGGTGTGGTACGTTCCGCCGCTCTCCCCGGTGCAGGCCCAGATCGACCAGGGGAATCTGCCGGTGCACGAGGACGGCGTGATCCCCAAGGTGGAGGCGCTCAAGCTGCCGGTCCGCTTCCTCGCCAACTTTCTCACCGCCGGCAACGAGGAGCCCATCGTCCGGGCCCTCAAGCGGATGCTGGCGATGCGCAGCTACATGCGCTCGGTGACGGTGGAAAACGCCCCCAACCCCAAGGTGCTGGAAGAAGTGGAGCTGAGCGAGTCCCAGGTGAAGCAGATGTACCACCTGATGGCCATCGCCAATTACGAGGACCGCTTCGTCATCCCCACCGCCCCGGAATACCAGGCCCACGAGGACATCTACGCCTTCCAGGGGCAGATGGGCTTCTCCTTCGGCAACGAAGGCTGCAGCGTCAGCGCCTACGAAAGCGGTTGCTCGCTGTTTCCGGAAAAACGCAAGGGCGTGGCCCAGCCGATCACCTTCACGCCCAAAAGTCAGATCAAGGCCAAGGCCACCAAGGTGGAAGGATGACCGCCGAAACGCTCGCCGCCCCGCCGCTGCAGTACCGCCTGCTGGCGCGGTTGCTGGACTACCCGGATCAGGAGCTGGCGGCCCATCTGGACGAGGCCGAGGCCCTGCTGGCCGAGCTGCCGGATGATGCCCGCCAAGTCATCGGGGATTTCATCGCTTGGGCGAAGGGGCAGCACCTCACCGACTGGCAGGCGCAGTACGTGCGCACCTTCGATCTGACCCCGGACACCAGCCTGCACCTGACCTGGCACCTGTTCGAGGAGCAGGACCGCCAGCGCGGCATGACCCTGGCCAATCTGGCCGAGTTCTACAAGAAGCAGGGGCTGGAGATCGACCGCGGCGAATTGCCCGACTACCTGCCGCTGATCCTGGAATACGCCTCCAGCCTGCCCCAGGGCCAGGGGGCCATGTTCTTGCAGCAGTGCCGCCAGGCGCTGGAAGTGCTGGCGGAAAACCTGGCCAGGGCCGAAAGCCCTTATGCGCCTTTGGTCGGTTTGTTGATTGAATGAACTCACCGCAGAGACGCAGAGTACACAGAGTTTTTTTTGGGAAAGCCATTGAGTAAGGAATACTCCTGAAAAGAGATTCCTGACCTTATCCCAAGGAACATGAACAGAAAAAATTTTCTCTGCGCCCTCTGCGTCTCTGCGGTAAAAACACGGAAAATCAGGAGAAACCCATGACGTTTTCGCACTTTCTGTTCGGCATCTATCCCTTCATCGCCGGGACCGTGTTCCTGGTGGGCAACGTGTTGCGCTACGACCGCGAGCAGTACACCTGGAAGGCCGACTCCAGCCAGTTGCTGGAAAAGGAACAACTGCAGAAGGGCAGCCGTCTGTTCCACGCCGGCATCATCATGCTGTTCTTCGGCCATTTCATCGGGCTCCTGACCCCGCACCAGGTGTTCCTCGGCCTCGGTATCTCCGACATGGCCCACCAGATCATCGCCATCGCCGCCGGCACTCTGTTCGGCACCCTGTGCATAATCGGCGGGGTGATTCTGTGGCGGCGGCGCATGTACCACCCTCGGGTGCGCGCCACCTCACGCTTCATGGACATCTTCATCCTCGACTGGCTGCTGATCACCCTGAGTCTGGGCCTGTTGACCATCCCAGTGTCGGTCTACCACGCCTTCCAGGGGGACGCGGACATCATGGTCAACCTGGCCGAATGGGCCCAGGGCATCGTCACCTGGTCGCCGCGGCCGGAACTGCTGGACGCAGTGCCCTTCATCTACAAGCTGCACCTGTTCTTCGGCTTGACGGTGTTCCTGCTGTTCCCCTTCACCCGACTGGTCCACATCCTCACCATCCCGATCAACTACCTGTGGCGGCCGTATCAGGTGGTGCGGACCAAGTTCGTGCACTATCTGCGCTGATCAGCGAAACAGCGGCGGATCGTCCGAAACCTGGCGATTGCGCAAGAAGGCCACCTTGCCCAGCCAGGTTTCGATACGGTCGGGCACTCCCAGCAGATATCCCTGACCGTAATCGATATCCATCCGCCGCAATATCTTCAATTGGCCGCTGTTCTCGATGAACTCGGCGACGGTGGCCAAACCCAGCTCCCCCGCCATTTGTTGAATGATGCGGATGATCCGTTCGTCGCTTTCCCGCTCTCCCAAATGCCGCACCAGCGAACCATCGAGCTTCAGATAGCGCACTCCCCCCTCCAGGGCCAGGTCGATCACCGATTGTAACGACGAATAACCGATGCCGAAATCATCGATGGCGAAAGTCAAACCCTGCTCCCGATGCAAGCGATGCAGCAAGGCACTGTTATCGAACAAGACCTGCTCGGTCAACTCGACGACGACATGCAGAGGCGGCAGCGTCTTTTGAATGGCATCGGTCAGAAACCGGACATAGTCGTCATCCTCCAAGCTTGCGGAGGAAACGTTCAAGAAGACACACGTCGTCAATCGCGACATCAACGCCTGGTTGGCGATCAGCTTCTCCAACACCAGACGATCGAAGGTTTCCACCAATCCCAATTCGATGATTTGCTCGATGAAGAGGCCTGCGCTCAAATAATCTTCCCCGTCCCGAAAACGGCCCAGAATTTCGAAAGCATGGAGGGCTCCCCCCTCGTCCAGCCGAATCAATGGCTGGACGAAAATTTCCAGTTGATCGGAGCGCAACTTGCCACGAATATTGATACTCTGCTGATACTGGTTCCCGATCCAGGTCATCATGGCCCGGGAATCTTCCGGCGTATCGAGGATGCGTCCATGATGCTGATGCGACAACCGAGTAAGATAAGTGATCACATAGTGCATGTTCTCCGTCGTCAGCACCTTGGCCTCGTCGAGCAGCGTACCCACGGCACGCACTGTCAGCGGATACGGCAGTTCCTCCGCCTCGACCCGTTCTTTCAGACAGGCGTCGACCTCTTCGAGCAACCGCTCCACCCGCTCCGTTTCGACACCATAACACACCAAATAGAAGTCACCGGCAATACCGCGGCTGAACACCATCCACTCCTGGCAACACTCGAATACCTCTTCCAGGCACCGTTCCAACAGGGCAATGCGCCGATCTCCCGCCTCCACCCCGTACAAACGATTGATCTTGCCCAGTCCCTGTAAATTGAGCACGCACACGTATTTGGCGTTGGGAAGGTAAAGCAAAGCCTGGATGAAATTGAAAAACGTATGCACCCGATTGGTCTGGCTCTCGAAATAGAGCGCGCTCAATAGATTCAGCAACTCTTGAAGCGACTGGCGCAATTCCCGATAAAGCAGGTAAGCGCTTTCGTAACGACCGTCCACCAACATCGCGTACAGGATACCCGCCTTCTGGTATAAGAGGCGGTGGGTATCTTGCAACTGCTCACACACCTTCATGTCGAGACAAATCATCAGGCTCTCCGGATAACGCAATGCTTTGGTGAACTCGCTGTCCTTGGCCGTTTCCAACGGAAAATCCCCTAGATCGGACAAGATGCCTCGATTGATCCCACTCAACCATTCAAGACAGAGACGGATCAAAATCTTGTTTCGAATCTGAGCATTCCTCAAGAACACTTCCTGGCGGGCGGCTTCTTCGAGATACACGCGGGCGGCGGCCTGTTTGGCCGCGGAACACCGCCGATTGAGCGAGGCGAACAACGCCAACGCCTCGGCGGTGGATTCCGCACGAACCTGGGCTTCGAGTCGGACGATCTCGTTTTTCAAGTGGTTGAACGTTCCCAGCAGTAGATCGAACGGCAAATTCAGCGCCAGATAACAACGACCGATCCTGGTGCCATCGACGTTTCCTTCAAGGGCGGAACGAATGAGGGTCTCGTGGGAACGATGCAACATCGCCACCTCCTCCGAATTCAGCCGTTTCTCGACTTCACCGTATTCACGCTGAAATTCGGTCAGAGAGGTAAACAACGCGTCGATTTGCTGCTGGCTCAACTGAATGCCCGTCATCGATGAAACTCCAGATACCATTACTCGATTTCTTGTATCATAGTTAATAACCTCGTACCAAGTGGCAATTTGTGAACCGACCCCCAGACACATCCATAAACCAGACACCAGCGACCGCAGCCGACGCCATGAGCACCGCCGTTTCCCAAATCGCCAGACACTGGACCTATCGGGATTACCTCCGGCTGGAGGACGATCAACGCTATGAAGTCATCGAAGGACAATTGATCATGGTTCCCGCTCCTTCATCTTTTCATCAATGGTTTAGCCATAACTTGGAAATACTGCTGACTGAATTTGTCCGCGAACACAAACTGGGTTACGTCTTCGATGCCCCCATCGACGTGATTCTCGACGAGAACAACGTGGTCCAGCCGGATCTTCTCTTCATCGCCAAAAGCCGGCGGGAAATCATCCGGGAGCGGGGTATCTTCGGGGCGCCCGATCTGGTGGTGGAGATCGTCTCCCCCTCCTCGGTGGATCGCGATTACCACACCAAGCAGCGCCTCTACGAACGGTTCGGGGTGCGGGAGTACTGGCTGGTGGATCCGGGCAACCGGGCCGTGGACGTGCTGGGCCTGAGCGAAGACGGTTACGCCTCCGTCAGTTTCGCCTGCGAAGACGGGCGGGTGACCTCGAACGTCCTGGCCGGCCTGAGCGTTGCGCTTGCCGACATTTTCCAGACCGACCTTTGATGCAGATCCGTTTTCACGATCCGGCCAGCGATTTTTCCGACGGCCTCGCGGTCATTCGCGCCTACCACGACAGTCTGCTGGCACAGGGCCGCCGCCTGCTCGAACTGGTCTCGGAGATCGAAGCCCACGGTCTCGACCCCGAGCGGGCCAATCGCTTGGCGGAACTCTACGCCTACTACCAGCGCGCCAACGCCCTCCACCACCAGGACGAGGAACGGGCGCTGTTCCCCGCCGTGGTGGGGCAGGATCTGCTCATCGACGGCATGATCGAACGCCTCGGCCTCGACCATGAGGAAATCGAGGAAGCTTGGCGGGTGCTGGAAATCGACCTCAAAGCGATGCTGGCCGGCCATCCCGCGCCGCCCCAACTGGGAGAAAAGACCGCCCGTTTCGAGAAACTCCAGCGCGAACATCTGTTGCGGGAAAACGAAGACTTCCTGCCCCGGCTGGAACGAGTGCTGACCGCGGAGCAGCGCGGAAAAATGGGCCATTCCATGGCCGCCATGCGCAGGAAAGCCCGCTGACCGCCCCCTCCCCTCACACCGAAACCAACTCATAGCGGAACACTATCGCAACTGCGTTCGGCGTCACAGCGACGAAGGCCAGATCGTCCCGTTCGGCAAACACGGATATGAAGATGAAAAACATCCACAACGAATCTATAATTGTTGCGGGACAGCAAAGTTTATAAGCAATATGGCAACATATCTTTCGAAAACCAAGCCGCTCTGTCGTGGTCTTTTGCTTTGGATCATCCTTTTGGCCACCCCCGCGGCCCTGGCCGATTCGCCCCCCGAAGCCGTCAGGCAGATAGGACAGCGCTGGGACACCATCACCTATCACTGGCCCAAAAGCCGACGCGAACAGGGGTTGACGCAACTGCTCTCCGACATCCACCGTCTCGAGCGGCGTTATCCCCGGCAACCGGAGCTACTCATCTGGGAGGCCATCGCGCTGGTCACCCGGGCGGGCATATCCCCCAGCCTTGGCACGCTCGGCGATCTGGACAAGGCCCGAAACCTGCTGCTGCAATCCATTGAAATCGATCCCACCGCGCTGGACGGCGCCGCCTATCTGACCCTGGCCTGCCTCTATTACAAGGCCCCCGGCTGGCCGTTGTCATTCGGCGATGACGAAAAGGCGGACGCGTATTTCAAAAAGGCGCTGGCCCTGAATCCCGACGGAATAGAAAGCAATTACTATTACGGCCATTTTCTGAGCAAGACCGGCCGGACACACGAAGCCATGGCCCACTTTCAAAAGACCGCCATGTTGCCTTCAGACCCTACTCAGCCTTATCTCTCGCTTCATCTGAAAAAGAAGGCCCGTCAGAAGCTGGCCAAGCTCGTGGCCCGCTCCGATTATTGATAAAGGGAAACCCGGCTTCCGCAAGCGGGAGCCGTCAATCGCCGGACACCAGCGCCTGCAGTTCCGGAAGGCAACCGCCGCATTTCCGGCCGGCCCCCAATAACCGGCCGATCTCTTCCACCGAAGCATGACCTTGTTCGATGGCTTGGCGTATCTTGGGCTCCGAGACCTTGAAACAAGCACAGACGGTGTGATCGTCGCAGATCTCCCCGCCGCTGCGGCCAAACAAAAGACTCATTCGCTCGTCCTTGCTCAAACCTTCGCGCTCGAACAACTCGATCAACCAGTCCCGGGGGGGCACCTGGGGATCACGGCTGATATAGACACACGCTACCAGCTTCTCTTCGTCGAGTACGGCGGCACGATACTGATTGCGCACGCTGTCGTGATACTCGATCCACACGCCCCGCTCATCCTCCAACAATTCCCGCGCCCGTACCGGCCACGCCCGGGGTTCGTCATTGCCCGCCACCTCATATCGCCACAGGGACCGCCCCAACCGTACCCTGGCCCAGTAGAGAGCGTATTTCAACTGAGGGTGCAACGCCACCCGGGTGATGTAGAAACCGAACCATTCACAGCGGCAAGGACGTATCGACACCGGCTGATGTTTGAATTCAGGCTGACCGGAAAGGGGATCGACGAGGTTTTCCAGCAGGGTATTGACCCGGCCCTGGTTGGTATGGAAATCGTTCCAGTGCATGGGAACGAACAGGCTGCCGGGGCGTTGACGCCGGGTCACATGAACCCGCAGCAATATCTCCCGACCATTGTGACCGCGCACCCACGCCAATTCCTTATGACGCAAACCCACGCTTTCAGCGTCTTCGGGATGGACCGCCACGAACGGTTCCGGCGTGTGGCCCGCAAGCCGCGGGGAGGCCCCGGTCCGGGTCATGGTATGCCACTGGTCGCGAACGCGGCCGGTATTGAGTACCAGGGGACGGCTGGATTCCGGCAGCCTTGCCGGCCGACGCGGATCGATGGCAATGAAGCGGGCCCTGCCATCGTCGGTGGGAAAGCGTCCATCGGTAAACAGCCGCGGCGTGCCATCGGGAAAGGCGGCCGTGACCGGCCAGGGAACAGGGCTCAAGCGATCGTATTGGGCATCGCTGAGTTCCGCCAGGCCACTGATGTCGAACAAACGCCTGCCATCGTTTTCGAAACCGGACAAAGCCGCGTGCTCACGAAAGATCGGGGCCGGCGAATCGTAGGCGAAAGCCCGCCCATACCCCATGGCGCGGGCAACCCCGCTGACGATCCACCAGTCCGGGCGGGCCTCGCCCGGCGGATCACGGAAGGCGCGCTGGCATGAGATCACCCGGGCGGAATTGGTCACGGTACCATCTTTTTCCCCCCAGGTAGCCGCCGGCAGCAGGACATCCGCCAACACCGCCGTATCGGTGCTCCGCACACATTCGGAAACCACCACGAAGGGGCAACATTCCAGCGCCCGCCGCACAGAATCCGCGTCGGGCATGCTGACAACCGGATTAGTCGCCATGATCCAGACCGCCTTGACCCTGCCGTCCCGGATCGCATCGAACAGCTCCGTGGCCTTCAACCCCGGGCTTTCCGCCATGACAGGCGCCTGCCAGAAGCGTTTCACCCGGTCGCGGTCCTCCTCGTTTTCCAGCGCCATGTGGGCCGCCAATTGGCTGGCCAGCCCCCCCACCTCGCGCCCGCCCATGGCATTGGGCTGACCGGTGAGGGAAAAAGGGCCGGCGCCGGGCTTGCCGATGCGACCGGTGAGCAGATGACAATTGATCAGCGCATTGATCTTGTCCACCCCGCTGGTGGATTGATTCAATCCCTGGGAATAGGCGCTCACCACCCGCCCGCTCGCGGCGAAGCGGCGATAGAACAAGGCCACATCCCCGGGATCCAGCTCGCAGATCCGCGCCACGGTGGCGATGTCGGGAGAACTGTCGCGCGCCGCGAGCACGGCCGCCTTCAGCCCTTCGGTGTGCCCGGCGACGAACCGCTCATCCATATGACCGTGATCGTACAGATAGATCAGGAGACCATTGAACAGGACCGCGTCGGTTCCGGGTTTGATGGCCAGATGTAATCCGCCCAGGGAGGTGGTATAGGTCCGGCGCGGATCGATGGTCACCACGAACCGCTCGCCAGGCGCCTGAACCAGACGCCTGAACAGCACCGGATGACACCAGGCAAGATTGCTGCCGGTCAGCACCACCATTTCCGCCTGCTCCAGATCTTCGTAACTGACGGGTACGCAATCCTCACCGAATGCCCGCTGATGGGCCACCACCGGCGAGGACATGCACAACCTCGAATTGGTATCGATGTTGGCGGCGCCCAGAAACCCCTTCATCAACTTGTTGGCGACGTAGTAGTCTTCCGTCAGCAATTGCCCCGAAACGTAGAAAGCCACGGCTTCTGGACCCTGGTCGGCGATGATTTGACGGAATCTCCGGGCGATGGTCGACAACGCCTCGTCCCAACCCACCCGCCGGCCGCCGACCCGGGGATGGAGCACCCTTTCCGGCAACTCGACGGTTTCTGCCAGCGCACTGCCCTTGGAACACAACCGCCCCAGATTGGAGGGATGGGAAACATCCCCCTCGACCTGCAACGGCAGCCCCCCGTCGCTGGAAACCCGCACCCCGCAACCGACACCGCAATAGGGGCAAGTGGTGAGACATGGAAGAAGCGTTGAAGTCATGAGCTGTCACCCGCAAAAGGCTCTAATTTACCATCAAGGTTGGCGACAAGCGAAACGATCCGGGCAGAACCTCAACACCTATCGGTTTGCCTTTTCGAGGTCCGGGAAGGGTCTGCCGGCCCGAAATTCGTCCGTAAATTTAGGCCCGGCGTGGCCCTCCCTGGCCGCTGACGGACCCTTCCCCGCCCCCTCCGACAAAAGTGATAGGTGGCAAGAGCCAGGACACCTGGATACCCGCCCCAAATGCACCATAATAGTGCATGTGCGGTTGAACCTCTCCATAGGCATGACGCTCCCTTCGCAGGGAAATCGCTTATCCGCCCCCTCCCCCTTTGGGACAGGTAAGCCTGAACGAGAAAAACGGCATGCATGCGATTGCCCTGCCTCCAGCCATCGATAAAAATGGCATCATACTTGCTTGGAAATATTTGACATCAACTTCAGCAAGAGACATTCCACCCATGAGCGATCGTTTCAAGTTTCTCTCATTCAGCGGCAGGATTCGTATCCTGCACCTGACCTGGCTGGCTTTTTTCATCAGCTTTTTCGTCTGGTTCAACCATGCGCCGTTGCTCTCTTCCATCCGCGAGGTCTTCGGCCTGACACCGCAGCAGGTCAAGTCCCTGCTGATCCTCAACGTCGCCATGACCATCCCGGCGCGGATCGTCATCGGCATGTTGGTGGACCATTTCGGCCCCAAGCGGGTCTACTCCGGTCTGCTGTTCCTTTCCAGCTTCTTCTGCTTCGCCTTCGCCTTCGCCCAAAGCTACGAACAGCTGGCACTGACCCGCTTTCTGCTGGGCTTCGTCGGCGCCGGTTTCGTCATCGGCATCCGCATGATCAGTGAGTGGTTCCCGGCCCGCGAGGTGGGGTTGGCCGAGGGCATCTACGGGGGCTGGGGCAACTTCGGCTCCGCCGCCGCCGCCATGACCCTGCCTTCACTGGCGTTACTCTATGGTGGCGAGGATGGTTGGCGCTACGCCATCGCCACCACCGGCGGCGTCGCACTGATCTATTCCATCGTCTATTTCTTCTCGGTTTCCGACACACCCAAGGGTTCGACCTACTTCAAGCCCAAGAAGACGGGGGCGATGGAAGTCAGCTCGGTGGGCGACTTTTTCTTCTACTTGTTCATGAACCTGCCGCTGTACCTGGCCCTGGCGCTGCTGACCTGGAAGCTCACCAATCTGGGGCTGTTCACCGCCGCCCTGGCAAATGTGCTCTATATCGGCCTGAGTCTGCTCTACGCCTATCAGATCTACCACGCCATCAAGGTCAACCACCGGGTGTTCAAGGAGCCGGTCGCGGAATTCGACCGCTACAAATTCAAGCAGGTGGCGATTCTCAATCTGGCCTATTTCATCTCCTTCGGCTCGGAACTTGCGGTGGTTTCCATGTTGCCCCTGTTCTTCAAGGACACCTTCGGCCTCAGCCAGGTGATGGCGGGGATGCTGGCTTCGGGATTCGCCTTCATGAACCTGGTGGCCCGGCCCAGCGGTGGGCTGTTCAGCGACAAGTTCAGCCGCAAGGTGACCCTGCTGATCCTGCTGACGGGGCTCGGCATCGGTTATCTGACCCTCAGCCGCATCGACAGCAGCTGGCCATTGGTGCTGGCCGTCGCCGCCACCATGATGTGCTCCTTCTTCGTCCAGGCGGCCGAAGGCGCGGTATTCGCCATGGTGCCGCTGATCAAACGCCGCCTTACCGGCCAGATCGCCGGAATGACGGGGGCCTATGGCAATGTGGGGGCAGTGGTGTTTTTGACCATCTACTCTTTCGTGGACGCCCACACTTTCTTCCTGGTGATCGCCGGCGCCTCGCTGGCGGGCATGCTGGCCGCCCTGTTCCTGGACGAGCCCAAGGGACACATGGCCGAAACCCTGCCTGACGGAACCGTCCAGATGATTGAGGTCGAATAGGACAGATTCGCTGGCTTGCTCCATACCCTCCCCTGTTGAGCGCAGGCAGGCATGCTGCCTGCGCCGTTTTTTTACGGAATCCCCCATGGCTGAATTTGAACTGGAAATCGGACAATATTCGGAAACCGGGCGCAAGCGGGAAAACCAGGACTCGTTCGGAATCCTGATTCCCGACGAACCGGAGATCACCTACAAAGGGATCGCCGCCGTCATCGCCGATGGCGTGAGCGGCTGCGAAGACGGCAAGATGGCCAGCGAGAGCTGCGTCAAAAGCCTGCTTCACGATTATTACGCCACGCCGGACTCCTGGAGCGTCAAACGCTCCGTGGAAAAGGTGCTGCTGGCCACCAACCGCTGGCTCCACGGCCAGGGGAGCCAGCCCGGCACGTTGGCGAGCACCCTCAGCGCCCTGGTCGTCAAATCCAATACGGGGCACCTTTTTCATATCGGCGACAGCCGCATCTACCGGTTGAGAAAAAACCGGCTCGAGCAGCTGACCCAGGATCACAGCTGGGGCAGCGGGGAAAACCAATATCTGTCGCGGGCCATGGGCATCGACCTGCGGCTGGACATCGATCACCGCACCCTGCCGATAGAGCCCGGCGACGTCTTCGTCTTCACCACCGACGGCGTCCACGAATTCGTCCCCGCCGAAGCGATCGTCGACGCCATCCACAGTCACGACGACCTGGCCGCGGCCGCCGAAACCCTGGTACGGCAGGCATTCGAGGCGGACAGCCCGGACAACCTCACCTGCCAGATCGTCCGCTTCAACCGTCTGCCCGTTCCCACGGAGCAGGAGGTGCTGCTCAAACTCTCCGAGCTGCCCTTCCCGCCGCTGCTGGAAGCAGGGATGAAACTGGACGGTTACCGGATCGTGCGGGAAATCAGCGCCAGCAAACGGGTCCAGATCTACCAGGCCATCGACGAAGAAACCGGAGACCCGGTGGTGCTCAAGACCCCCTCGCCCAACTTCGAGGACGATCCGATCTACATCGACCTGTTCTCCCATGAAGAATGGGTCGGCAGCCGCATCGACAGTCCCCAGGTGATGAAGGTCTTCAAACCCCGCCGGCGGCGCTCCTACCTCTATCTGGTGAGCGAATACATCGAAGGGGAAACCCTGCGCCAATGGATGGATGAACATCCGGAACGCGCTTTCCAGCAGGTGCGCGACCTCGTCAACCAGATCGCCAGGGGATTGATGGCTTTCCACCGTCTGGAGATGCTGCATCAGGATCTGAAACCGGACAACATCATGATCGACCAGAGCGGCATTCTGAAGCTGATCGATTTCGGTTCGGTCAAGATCGCCGGCCTGGAAGAGATCAGCAGCCCCCTGGAGCGCATTCACCTGCTGGGCACCAAACATTACGCCGCGCCGGAATATTTTCTCGGTTATGCCGGCAGCCAGCGCTCGGACCAGTTTTCCCTCGCGGTCATCGCCTACGAACTGCTCACCGGCCACCTGCCCTACGGGGAGAAATACGGAGAAGGCAACATCACCCGCATCCGCTACACCTCGGCCCGCTCCTGGAACCCGGAGATTCCGGTCTGGATGGACCGGGCGCTGGAGAAAGCGCTGAGCGTCGATCCGGACAAACGCTACGAGACGCTCACCGAATTCCTCCACGATCTGGAGAAACCCAACCCCCGCTTCCTGCAACAGGACCGCCAACCCCTGATCGAACGCAATCCGGTGGCGTTCTGGCGCGTCCTGGCGACGATCTCGCTGGGGGTCAACCTCATCCTGGCGGTGCTGCTGCTACTTTGAATTCGCCCCGGCTATCGGCTCCGGCGGTTCAGGGGCGCCATCAAATGGATGAACCGGCAAAGCAGGGAAACCCCCACCGGATCACCCACCGCCAGGCGGTTCCGCTCCGCCACATGCAAGGGCAGGTCCAGATGAAGACGTTTTTCGGGGGCGGCGACGGGCGCCAGCACGACCTGGGCGCGGCCGCCGAAACGGACGATCTCGACGATATGCCCCCGCACGGGGTTCTCGCGCACGCCGCGCGAAGGCCGCCGGCGTGAATGCAGCAGCAGCCCGGCTGGGGGAATGCACCAGTCGACCGTGGCGTCGACCTGGATGGATTCGCGCCACGGGGCTTCCAGTTCTCCCCCTTCCCACCTCAGACGGCAGCGGCCCCGTACCCTGTCCACGGCGATCACCCGCCCCCGGAAAAGATTGCGTATGTCCACCAGCCGCGCCGCCTCCGCATCGACGGGACGCAGCATGACCTCGGACGGCGATCCCTGCTGCAAAATCCGGCCCCGGTGGATCAGCGCCATCCGGTCGGCCAGCATCTCGGCCTCCTCCAGGTCGTGGGTGACCAGAATCATGGGAATCTGCAACGTGCGCTTGAGCTCGGCCATCTCCAGCCGCAAACGCCGGCGGGTGACCTGGTCCACCGCCGAGAAGGGCTCGTCGAGCAGAATCACGGCAGGGTCGCGCATCATCGCCCTGGCCAGCGCCACCCGTTGCCGCTGGCCGCCGGACAACGCATCGGGGCGACGATCCTCCAGTCCCGCCAGATGAACCCGCCGCAACCACCGGCGCGCCTTTTCCCTGGCGCGATCACCGGGCAGGCGGCAGGCCAGCGTCAGGTTCTGCAACACCGTCAGATGGGGAAACAGGGCGTAATCCTGGAAGACGAACCCCACCCGCCGGCGCTGCGGCGACAGGGCGATTCCGAGGGCGTCGTCCAGCCACACCTCACCGCCGCACACGATCCTGCCGGCGGGATGGTGCAGGCCGGCGATGCAGCGCAGCACCGAGGTCTTGCCACTACCCGAAGGCCCCACCAACGCCAACAGCTCACCTTGGCCGCAATGGAGCCCGACTTCCAGGGGAATCGGGCGGAGCTGGCGGATGTCGACCTGCAACCGCTTCATCGCCGCCGTTCGACGGCGAACACCGCCATCACCGCGATCAGGGAGAATCCCAGAAGAAACAGCGACATCCTCGCTGCGGCTGCCTCGTCGAAAGCCTGCACCCGGTCGTAGATGGCCACCGCCAGCGTCCGCGTCCGCCCCGGCATGTTCCCCCCCACCATCAACACCACCCCGAATTCCCCCAGGGTGTGGGCGAAACTCAGGACCAGGGCGGACAACAGCCCCCCCCGCGCCAGGGGAAGCTCGATCTTCCAGAAGGTGCGCCACGGCCCCAGCCCGCTGCACCAGGCAGCCTCGCGCAGCTGCGGGGGAATCGCCTGGAAGGCCCGCAGCAAGGGCTGGACGGCGAAAGGAAGGCTGTAGACGAGGGAAGCCAGCACCAGGCCGGGAAAGGAAAAGACCAGGGTGGCGCCGGTCGTCTCCATGAGCCAGCGTCCCAAGGGGGCACCGGGATTGAAGAACGACAGAAAATAAAATCCCAGCACACTGGGCGGGAGCACCAGCGGCAGGGCGATCACCGATTCGAGTACCAGACGGCCGGGAAACCGCCGCCAGGCCAGAAGACGCGCCAGCAGCAGCGCCAGAGGAAGCAGCAAGACCACGGTCCACCCGGCCAGCCTGATCGAAACCCAGAGCGCCTGCCAGTCCATCAGCGCCGGCCCGCACCGTCCCCGGAAGATGGACACGCGCCCACGCTTTCCGCCTTCATTTCCGTGGCACAGCTCCCAAGACGGTCACGAACGAAGGTGTAGAAAGCATGCTCGGCGGCGGTGGCGCCGCACAGAAGAACCATCGTCAAGGGCGTCGGCCGGTACAGGCTTCGTTCCACCGCCACCCACCGCCCCCGTTGCCCGAAGGGAGCGGATTGGACGAGATGGCGTGGCAACAGGGCCGCATCCACCGCCCCTGAAAGCGCCATCTGCGCCGCCTGGGCCGCGCTCTCGCCATACACCACCCGTCCTTGCAGTGGCTGCCATACACTGGCCTTCTCCAAGGCATGACGGGCCACTCTGCCAAAAGGGGCCACCGCCGGATCGGCAATCGCCAGATGGCGCGGGGGCGATCGTTTCAGCCCCATGAGGGAAGCATCGAGTGGAACCTTGGCGCCCTTCGGCACATACAGCACCAGATATCCCTCGCCGATGACCACGGGTCCTTCGCAAATACGCCCATCCCGCTCCAGAGGCCGCAGAAATTCCGGCGCCGCGCTGAAGAAAAGCGCGTAGGGCGCGCCATGGCGAATCTGCTGCACCAGCGTTCCCGAAGCGGCATAGACCAGACGCACCTCGGCATCGCGGACGTGCTGCCGGTAATCCTGGCGTACTCTTTCCAGTACCGGCCGCAGGCTGGATGCCGCCGCGGCGGTGATGGTTGCGGCAAAGGCCGGAAACGGGCGGAAAAGCCACCACAAGAGGCCGATCACGACGACGACCATACACCGGCGGAACCCCCCGCCCCGGTAGACGATCACCGAGGATTCAGACAATGGCCGCGCTCCCCATGAAAACCATGGGCACAGAACCACCCACTCCGGTTGAATTGACATCCTCCCCTCCCTTTAGGGAGGGGATTCCTTCCTGCCACCACGCCTGGGCGGGCGTTAGATCCTGCCAAAGCAGGACTCGCCGAAAATTTCGGCGAACAGGCGATCCGGGCTGTGGCTGGAAAGCCATCCCTCCAGCCACCCGGCGGAAGCATCCGCCGTGTCCCACCCTTCGTCGCGCAACTTTTCCATCCCGCGCGAGAGGATGTTGTACGCTCCCACCTGATCGGCATGGGCGCTAAAGCCGCATTCCACACACCGGAACGTCGGTTGGTCGGGCCGGTTGTCCGGATCGGTGTGTCCGCACCGGGGGCAACGCTGGGAGGTGTGGTGCGGCGCCACCTTCACCAGCATCCCACCCCGCCAGGACAGCTTGTACCGAAGCATCTCCACCAGCATCCCCCAGCCCTGGTCCAGGATGGACTTGTTGAGACCCGATTTGGCGCGAACGTTCCGCCCTGGTTCGTCCACCGTCCCCCGGGCGCTTCGGGTCATGGACCGGACCTTCAGATCCTCCACCACGATGACTGCGTGGTTCTTGCAAAGCCTCGTGGTCAGTTTCTGAAGCAGGTCGTAGCGCACGTTGGCAATGTGTTCGTGCAGCCGGGTGATACGGCGCTTCTGCTGGTACCAGTTCCTGGAAAACCGTTTCTTCCGGGAAAGCTTGCGTTGTTCCCAGACCAGTTTCTCTTCGAAACGGCGCAGGGGGAAAAGTGGATCGATCCGCGTTCCGTCCACCAGGGTGGCGAGGTGCTTCACCCCAAGGTCCAGGGCGGTGATCGAAAGCTTGGACAAGGGCAGCTCCTGTTCCACCTCCACCTGGATGGACACGTACCAATGCCCGGCCCTTCGAGTGACGGTGGCGTTCTTGACCATCCCTTCAATCTCTCGCGTCTTTCGGAATTTCACCCGGCCCACCTTGGGCAGAAAAATTTTCGGAAGCCGCCTTCTGCCCGCCTCGTCCCAAACTCGAAGGTCCAGCTTGATCTGGTTTGGATCGGGATAGCGCAAGGAGTCGTGAACGCCCCGTTTCCTGAAAGCGGGAAAACCCTTGGGATTGTTCCGATCCAGCCCTTCCCAAATAGCCTGATCCAGCCGCTTCAACGCCTGCTGCTGGGTATGGACCGGCCCCTGGCGCAGAAACCCGTATTCTTCACTGGACCGCCACAGAGTCAGGTATTTGGCCAGATCGCCATAACGAAGCAGCGGAACACCCCCATCCAACCGGCGCTTTTGCAGCTCCAGGGCCTTGTTCCAGACGAACCGGGCCTGGCCGCAGAACTGGTGCAGTAACGCCTGTTGCGCCTCGTCCGGCTCTAATCTGAAACGGTAGGCTTTGCGAATGACCATACCCTAATGATAAACTTGGTCTATGGATAACTCAAGTGAAATAAGGACAGGAAGACACTGCGTTTTTAACATACATGTCCATTTGGTCTTCGTCACCAGATACCGCCGCGACGTGCTGACTTCCGAAATGCTCGATGAACTGAGAACCATCTTCGAAGGCGTCTGCCGAGATTTCGAGGCGGAATTGGTGGAATTCAATGGCGAGGCCGACCATGTGCACCTTTTGGTGCATTACCCGCCCAAAGTGGCGGTGTCCCGCCTGGTCAACAGTTTGAAGGGTGTATCCAGCCGTTTGTTGCGGAAAAAGTATGCCCGTGAGTTGGGGGGTAAACTGTGGAAGGGCAAGCTCTGGTCGCCCAGTTATTTCGCCGGGAGTTGTGGCGGTGCGCCCATCTCGATCCTCAAGCAGTACATCGAAGCCCAACAGCGTCCCCGGCCGCGCTAAACACCTCACTCAGGGGGAGGTGCCGCGCAGCCCGCGCCTTATCCCCTCCATTCATGGAGGGGATAAGGCGCGGATTTTCCGATCAAGCAAAAGGGATATGAATGGAGGCGGCGGTCGGAATCGAACCGGCGTACACGGCTTTGCAGGCCGCTGCATAACCACTCTGCCACGCCGCCTGGAACAGGAGACTAAAAAAGCCGCATCCTGTGCGGCCCTGGAGATTGGAGCGGGAAACGGGATTCGAACCCGCGACCCCAACCTTGGCAAGGTTGTGCTCTACCAACTGAGCTATTCCCGCGCTGAACGATCTGGTATTTTAATCGCTTGACGTTGACTGTCAAGAGACAGTTTTCGATTTTTGCACCGGAAACTTCACCGGCGAAGGGAACGCGCGCCATTTTTCGAACCCGAAGTCCGCCTGCCCACGACAAACGAGAGAAGCCATGGCCGAAGTGAGCGAAAAAATCGAAATCATCCAGGGAGACATCACCCGCCTCGAGGTCGATGCCATCGTCAACGCCGCCAACACCACGCTGCTCGGCGGCGGCGGGGTGGATGGCGCCATCCACCGGGCGGCGGGCCCCCGGCTGCTGGAGGAATGCCGCCGCCTCGGCGGCTGTCCCACAGGCAAAGCCAAGGCCACCGACGGCTATCGGCTGCCGGCCAGGTACGTGTTCCACACGGTTGGCCCGGTATGGCAGGGAGGCGCACATCACGAAGACGACCTGCTGGCCTCTTGTTACCGCGAGTGCATGAAGCTGGCCCAAGAGTATCGAGTCAGAACCATCGCCTTCCCCGCGATCTCCTGCGGGGTGTATCATTTCCCGGTGGAACGCGCCGCCCGCATTGCCATTTCGACCTTGCTGGACTGCCTGAAGGACAAGCCGGAAATGGAAAAGATCTACCTGGTGTGCTTCGATCCACAAACCTATCAAACCTATCGGAAAGTTCTCCGGGAGTTGACCCACCATGCCAACGATTGATCCCGCCCAGCGCCGGCAGGCCGAATCCTTGCTGCGCTTCATCGATTCCTCCCCCAGCCCCTGGCATGCGGCGACCACCATGGCGGAATGGCTGGAAGAGGAAGGCTTCCACAACCTGGACGAACGCGGCCACTGGAACCTCGCCCCCCGCGGCCGCTATTACGTATTGCGTGACGACTCGTCGATCATCGCCTTCATCCTCGGCACCGACTCCGTGGACCGGGCGGGACTGCGCATCGTCGGCGCCCATACCGACTCTCCCGGCCTGCGCCTCAAACCCCGGCCGGCGGAAGCCGCCGATCCGATGCTGAGGCTCGGGGTGGAAATCTACGGCAGCCCGATCCTCGCCACCTGGAGCGACCGGGATCTGAGCCTGGCCGGCCGCGTGGCCCTGCGCCACCAACCGCCCACGGTTTGCCTGATCGATTTCGAAACGCCGCTGCTGCGGCTGCCCAACCTCGCCATCCACATGAACCGCAAGGTCAACGAGGAAGGATTGAAGTTCGACAGGCAAAGCGAGCTGCCCCTGCTGCTGGCCGTTCTGGAGCGGGAAATTCCACCGGAGACGCGATTCATCGAGCTGCTGGCGGAAAGGCTCGACTGCGATCCGGAAACCATCGGCGGCTGGGAGCTGAATGTCTATGACACCCAGCGAGGCGCCTTCTGGGGCCCCGATCAGGAATTCATCGCCAGCGCCCGTCTCGACAACCTCGCCTCCTGCCACGCAGCCCTGGCGGCCATGCTGCTCGAGGACGAAACCGCCGCGACCCGGGTCTGCGCCCTGTTCGACCACGAGGAGGTGGGCTCGGAAAGCTTCAAGGGCGCTGGGGGAGCCTTCCTGGAAGACACGCTCAACCGCCTGTTCGCCACCCTCGGCATCGATGAAGTCGCCAGACACCAGGCCCTGGCGGCCAGCTTCCTCATCAGCGCCGACATGGCCCACGCCTATCAGCCCAATTTCCCCAAGGGATACGACCCCGGCCACAAAGCGGTCGTCAACCGGGGCCCTGTCATCAAGACCAACGCCAATCTCCGCTACACCACCGAATCTTTCTCCCAGGCCCTGTTTTGCGACTGGTGCGAACAAGCCGACGTCCCGTGGCAGCACTACGTCCACCGCAGCGACCTTCCCTGCGGCAGCACCATCGGCCCCATGACCTCGGCCAGACTGGGAATCCGCAGTATCGACGTCGGCAATCCCCTGTGGGCCATGCACAGCATCCGGGAAAGCGCCGGCGTCATCGACCATTCCCACATGATTCGGGTACTGGAACGGTTTTTCGCCAGCCCCCGGATCCCCGTCAACGGCTGACCCGCGCCATTTCGGGCAAAACGCCCCGGCCCGCCCTCTCCTGACGGGAGAAAGGCCGGGACTGATAACGATTAGCGGGTAACCTCCCCGACCGCCTGACCGATCGCCTTCGTTCCCTTTTCAGCTTCCATGGCGGCCTGATCCACGGCAGAGGCGGCAGCCTCCTTGGCCTTTTCGGCTTTTGCTGCGGCCTGATCCCCAATAGCCTCGGCCGTTTCCTTGGCCTGGTCCGCCGTCTCGGCCACCGCGTCCGCCGCCTGTTCGGCCTTCTGCTTCAGGCTCTGCCCCAATTCGGACAGACCTTTCTCCGTCGCCGTGGCCGCCTCTTCCGTCTTGGAAACGGCTTCACCGAGCTTCTGCTCCACCGTGGCAGCCTCTTTCCGGGCGCCCTCCCCAACCGCCTGTACCGACTGGGACTTGACTTCAAAAGGGTTTTCACCAGCCGCCTGACTGGTCGCAGCCCCTTCCTCCACCTTGCCGGCCCGCTCCTGGCCTTCCTGCTTGCCGCAAGCAGACAACACCATGAATCCACTCAAAGCGATGTACAACATGAAACGCATAACCTTATCTCCTCCCGATTTTTCCTTACACACGAATTCTGCGGCCCCTTGTCCGGTCCGCCCGGATCGAGAGACCGCCCAATAGCAAACGGAAACACCTTGCCCAAGCAACCTCCCGCCCCAGACAACCGCGACCTCTTCCCCCTGGAAATCAATGAGGAGAATGAAGCCGCCCGCTCATCACAGCAGAATTCGGAGCCCGGTTCAAGTTCGGCACCAGGAAATTCAGCTCTACAGCGGAAATCATGTCATATATGTGTAATCACATTGTCATTTTCCGTAAACGAGGGGGCTATAGAGTTTCTCCGTCCGATTCGGGCTCAAATGTTTCAAACCGGGAGAATAACGATGAAAGCACATTTTCTTGCCATGGCGGTGGGGTTCGCCCTTGCCCCGGCGGCCATGGCCGAGGATCCGAAATCATGGTTCAACGCGGGACGGGAAATCATCGCGGAATTCCAGACGCTACAACCGATTCCTGCAGGCAAGGCAAAACGGGTGATTTTGTTCATCGGCGATGGAATGGGAATTTCCACTGTTACCGCTGCCCGTATTCTGGAAGGACAGCTGCGTGGGAAAAAGGGGGAAGAAAACTTCCTGACATTTGAAACGCTTCCCTATACCGCTCTGGCCAAAACCTACAACACCAATCAGCAAACTCCGGACTCAGCAGGCACCATGACCGCGATGATGACCGGCATCAAAACCAAGGCCGGGGTCATATCGGTGGACGAAACCGTCACCCGGGCCGATTGCGCCAGTGCCAAAGGCAAAGAAGTGGCCACGCTGCTCGAATACGCGGAGATGGCAGGTTACGCAACCGGCGTGGTGACCACCGCGCGTATCACCCACGCCACACCGGCAGCCACCTATGCCCACGTTCCCGAACGCAACTGGGAAGACGACCACGACCTGCCGGATGAAGCCAAACAAAACGGTTGCAAGGATATCGCCCGGCAATTGATTGAGTTTCCCTATGGAAACGGCATTGAAGTGGTGCTGGGCGGCGGCCGCCGCAGCTTCCTGCCTCGCACACAGAATGATCCGGAAAATACCGAAAAAACCGGTGAACGGGATGACGGCCGGAACTTGACGGCCGAATGGGTCAATCAGTACCCCAATGCTGCTTATGTATGGAACAAAGCGCAGTTCGAAGCGATCGATCCCAATCAAGTGGATCATTTGCTGGGTCTGTTCAATCGCTCCCATATGGAATACGAATACGACCGGCCCGAAGACATCGGAGGCGAACCATCCTTGAGTGAGATGACTGAAAAGGCGATTCAAATACTTGACAAAAACCCCAAAGGTTTCTTTCTCATGGTGGAATCGGGCCGCATCGACCACGCCCATCATGCCGGTAATGCTTTCCGGGCGCTGACCGATACCATCGAACTGGCGAAAGCGGTCAAAAAAGCCCGGGCGCTGACCGACCCCGGCGATACCCTGATCATCGTGACCGCCGATCACAGCCATGTATTCACCATTGCCGGCTACCCCACACGCGGCAACCCCATACTTGGAAAGGTAATCGGTAACGATGCCTCAGGCAATCCCAAAACCGAACCGGCTCTGGCGGAAGACGGCAAACCCTATACAACGGTTTCCTATGCCAACGGTCGGGGCTTCGCCTTCCTCGAGACCGGCGGCGACACACATTACGACGAAGATCCTGCGGCCGGGCGTGAAGGGCACGACCTGAGCACCATCGACACCACGGATGAAGGTTTCCATCAAGAAGCGCTCGTACCCCTGTCATCGGAAACGCATGCCGCCGAAGATGTGGCCATCTATGCCGAAGGCCCCGGCGCCTATTTGCTGCATGGGGTACTGGAACAGAACGCGATCTTCCACGCCATGTGGGCGGCGGCCGTCGGTCACGCTCCCCCCTCCAAATGACCAGGGACACCAAAATGGCCCTCAAGGACTGGAAAGGTATGGGCGCTGCCCTATGTCTGGCGGTTCTTCTGACAGGATGCGCCGGCCCTGTGGAACCGCGCGGGAAGATGATTGCCACGGCGACGCAAGTCGCCGTGGACACGCCCTTGGTGGCCCGCTATGAAACCTTTCACGACACCCATGGCAAACCCCAAACTTGGTGGTATTTGCGCCGCGCGCACCGAATCGAAAAACGCATACCGCAACTGGGGCGGGCCTGGATCTGGACCCATCATCACGACCACTTGACAATGCAGCAAGTGCTGCTGCGGGAAAAGAGGGTGATCGATTACACCACCGCCGACCTCAAAAGCATCCGTAACCATCCGGAATGGAAAACTTTGAGGCACATGCTCGACCCCCATCTGCTGTCCCGCTTGAAACGAGGCACCAAAACACAAGTCATGGGGCATCCGGCTGTACGCTACGAAGGCGTGATCGAATCCACCAAGCTGAAAATCCTCTGGCTGGAGGATCTCCGATTACCCGCTGAAATCACAAGATCTCATCGCGGCCAGACGAGCCGTATTCGCCTGACCGCGTTATACCCTGAAGCTCAATCCCCGATTCAACCCATCAAGCTTGATGACTTCGAGCACATGGATTTCGCCGATCTGGGGGACAACGAAGCCGACCCGCTTTGGAGCCGCCTCGCTCATCCCCATTAATCGCAAGAATCAGCCCTTTCTGAAGACGATCCTGCCGTCCCCGGCGTCGGCGACGATGGTGTCCTCGGGGCCGAATTTGCCTTCCAGGATCTCCATCGCCAAAGGCTCCTCGATCAGATGCTGGATCGCGCGGCGCAGGGGCCGGGCGCCAAATACCGGGTCGTAACCCACTTCGGCGATGATGTCCAGCGCGCCCTCCGTGACTTCCAACCGCATTTCGCGCGCTTCCAGCCGCTTTTGCAGCCTTTGGATCTGCAACCGGGCGATGTCGTGGATGTGTTCGCGTCCGAGCGGATGGAACACCACGATCTCGTCGATACGGTTGATGAATTCCGGCCGGAAGTGGCGATTGACGTAGGTCATGACCTCGTTCTTCATCACCTTGTAGTCGGCGCCTTCCTGGGCCAGTTCCTGAATCCGGTCCGAACCCAGATTGGAGGTCATGATCACCACCGTGTTGCGGAAATCCACCGTGCGTCCGTGGCTGTCGGTAAGGCGGCCGTCGTCGAGGATCTGCAGGAGGATGTTGAACACATCCGGGTGCGCCTTCTCCACCTCGTCAAACAGGATCACCGAGTAGGGCTTGCGCCGTACCGCTTCGGTCAGGTATCCCCCCTCCTCGTAGCCCACGTATCCCGGCGGCGCGCCGATCAGGCGGGCGACGGCGTGTTTTTCCATGAACTCCGACATGTCGATGCGGATCATCGCCCGCTCGGTGTCGAACAGGAAGTCGGCCAGGGATTTGCACAGCTCGGTCTTGCCCACGCCGGTGGGCCCCAGGAACAGGAACGAACCCACCGGCCGGTTGGGATCGGACAGCCCCGCCCGTGAGCGGCGGATGGCGTTGGACACCGCGGTGACCGCCTCGTCCTGGCCCACCACCCGCTTGTGGAGTTCGGTCTCCAGCCGCAGCAGTTTCTGCTTCTCACCCTCCAGCATCTTGGAGACCGGGATGCCGGTCCACTTGGAGACGATTTCGGCGATTTCCTCCTCGGTAACCTTGTTGCGCAGCAGCTTGAATTCACGCTGCTCGGCTTCCTGGGCGGCTTTCAATTGCTCTTCCAGCTGGGGGATGACGCCGTACTGGATCTCGGCCATGCGTTGCAGGTCGCCGGCCCGCTTGGCGTTCTCCAGCTCCAGACGCGCCTGTTCCAGTTTTTCCTTGATCGCCTGATCGCCCTGGACGGCGGCTTTTTCCGCCTTCCAGATCTCCTCCAGCTCGGAGTATTCCTTCTCCAGACTGGCAATCTCCTCTTCCAGCGCCTCCAGGCGTTTCCGGGAGGCGGGGTCGGTCTCCTTCTTCAATGCCTCGCGCTCGATCTTGAGCTGGATCAAACGCCGTTCCAGGCGGTCCATGGCCTCGGGCTTGGAGTCGATCTCCATGCGGATCTTGGCCCCGGCCTCGTCGATGAGGTCGATGGCCTTGTCCGGCAGCTTGCGGTCGGTGATGTAGCGGTGCGACAAGGTGGCGGCGGCGATGATGGCCGGATCGGTGATCTCCACGCCGTGGTGCAGCTCGTACCGTTCCTTAAGGCCGCGCAGGATGGCGATGGTGTCCTCCACCGAAGGTTCGTCCACCAGCACCATCTGGAAGCGCCGCTCCAGCGCCGCGTCCTTCTCGATGTATTTGCGGTATTCGTCCAGGGTGGTGGCGCCGATGCAGTGCAGTTCACCGCGGGCCAGGGCCGGTTTGAGCATGTTGCCGGCATCCACCGCCCCTTCCGCTTTGCCGGCGCCGACGATGGTGTGGATCTCGTCGATGAACAGGATGATCTTGCCCTCCGCCTTGGCGATGTCGTTCAAGACGGCCTTGAGGCGCTCTTCGAATTCGCCGCGGAACTTGGCCCCGGCGATCAGCGCCGCCATGTCCAGGGACAGGATGCGTTTCTCCCGCAGCCCCTCTGGCACCTCGCCATTGACGATCCGCTGGGCCAGCCCTTCCACGATGGCGGTCTTGCCCACACCGGGTTCGCCCACCAGGCAGGGGTTGTTCTTGGTGCGCCGTTGCAGGATCTGCACGGTGCGGCGGATCTCCTCGTCGCGGCCGATCACGGGGTCCAGCTTGCCCTGCTCGGCCCGTTCGGTCAGATCGACACAGTATTTCTCCAGCGCCTGGCGCTGATCTTCGGCCGCCTGATCGGTCACCTGCTCGCCGCCACGGATCTCGTCGATGGCTTTTTCGATGACGCTTCGGGTGGCGCCGGCCTTGGTGAGGATCTCGGCCAAGGGGCCCTTGGCCTCCAGGGCGGCGAGGACGAACAATTCGCTGGCGATGTAGGCGTCACCTCGCTTCTGGGCCAGCTTGTCCATCAGATTGAGAATCCGGCCCAGGTCGTTGGAAATGTGCACCTCGCCACCTGCACCCTCGACCGTGGGCAGACGGTCCAGCGCCTTGCCCAGTTCGCTGCGCAGCTGGTTGACGTTGACGCCGGCCTTGGTCAGCAGGGGGCGCACCGTGCCGCCCTCCTGATCCAGCAGGGCGATCAACACATGCACCGGCTCGATGAACTGGTGGTCCTTGCCCAGCGCCAGGCTTTGGGCGTCGGACAGTGCTTCCTGGAATTTCGTGGTCAGTTTGTCCATTCTCATAATGAATAAAACCCTTTTGTCCGTTACTGAGGGGGGCGTGAAATTTTTCGCTGCTCAGTATGTGGGGATGAGGCGGGTTTTTTTCAACCGCGACGCCATATCAGAGTGGCCATCCGGCCACAGACGCCATCGCGGCGGTAGGAGAAAAAGCGCCCGGCATCGTTGTGGGTGCAGAAGCCGCCCCCATGGATGGCGGTGACGCCATGTCTTCGGAGGATGATTCCGGCAAGGTGGTAAAGATCGGCCAGAAAGCGATCGCCCGAGGGATGAAAGGCTTTGGCAAAAACTGGATTCCGGGCGGTGAAAGCCTCCTTCACTTCGGCGCCCACCTCGAACGCCCGGGGCCCGATGGCGGGGCCCAGCCAGGCGAGCGGCGGTTTCCGCCACGGGGGAGAGATCAAGGCATTGTCGAGAATGCCGCTCAAAAGACCGCGCCAGCCCCCGTGAACGGCGGCGACGGTATGGCCATCGGTGAGCAGGATGGGGAGACAATCGGCAGTCAGGACCACACACACTGCCTCGGGGAAACAGGTGAAGCTGGCATCGGCAACGGGAGGCAGGTCAGCGTCACACCCGCCCGCTTCTTTCCTGGGGCGGATCTCGATAGTCCTGGAGCCGTGAGTCTGGTTCAGCCAGTGGGGTTCGCCCGGCAACTCGAGGCGTTGTTTGAGCAATGTCCGATTGGCGGCGACCGCCTCGGGATCGTCGCCCACATGGGTGGCCAGGTTCCAGCTCCGGTAAGGCCCCCGGCTGACCCCGCCGGTTCGCAAAGTGGTGGCGGCGTGAATATGGGGAGGCGCGGGCCAGTCCGGAAGGAGCCAGTCCATTCAACCATTACTGCGGCTTCGTACGGCCTTGCCTATGGCCAAAAGGACCAGCATCGCCACCAGCGCGCCGAACATCAGCGGCAGATGGCCGACGAACCAGCGATACACGTCATCCATGAACTGGAAAATCTTTTCCAGGGTTTCCTCATCGAGATGGAAATGCCCGCCGTGGGCGAAGGCTTGGGAGACAGGCGCCAGAGACAGAACGATCAACAGGCGGATGGGCTTCATCGGCAAACACCGGCAGTTCAAGATCCGGCAAATCCTATCATACCGCAGGCTCATTTCTTGCTTGAAACCCGCCCGTTTTCCACCGGAGAAAGCCGGTACAACCCTCCCCTGGCATCCTTGAGGAGAAACAGAAAAGCCTGGCCCTTCACTTCCTGCCCATAGACATAGACTTGTTTTCCGGGCTTGTAGACGAAACCCTTGACCTGCTTGTTGGCCCGGTTGAGCTCCACCTGCCCGTACACATAGCCCGAGTCGGAAAATCCGTTGACCCGGATGCGGCAGACCTTGTTTTCGCATTCATCCGGCACAACCTTCTTCGAAGGCGCGCTGTGCGACCTCTCTTTTTCCAGCGTTTCTTCCGGCCGCCCGCTGAAAGTGAGGGTCGCCTCCATCAAGGCCGGAGCACCTCCCCGCAGCGGGACAAAATCCCCGGCCAGGGCGGGAAAGGCCAGCGTCATGGCAGTGAACACGGGTAAAAACAAAGACCCCATATTCAGGCAGCCCCTATTCAGCGGCCTCGACATCACCGGCCCCACGGATGTTTTTCTCCACATGGGCCGGATTGCCGAAATACAGCACATCCCCCGAACCTTCCAAATCCACCTTGAGCGACCGGGCCGCATGGACTTCGGCGTCCGCCGCACCAGTGATACGGATTTTCACGTCTTCGGCACGCAGCCTTCCAAGCCGGATATCGCCACTGCCGGAAACATCCACCGCCAGCCGCCCGACCCTGCCTTCGCCCGTCACATCGCCACTGCCCGAAAGCAGGATCGCCAGGGAAGGCGAGTCGATGCCGGTCAACCTGACATCCGATGCCCCCTCCACCTCCAACCGTTCCAGCCGGTTCGTGGTCGCCTCGACCCGGACCCTGCCCTGGCTCTGGAAGGAACGGGCAGTGGAGAGGATCAAGCGGCCCCCGCTCACTTCGGTGTCGATCAGTGGAATCAGGTTGTCGTCGGCCTCGACGATCACTTCACACTGCGTCCCCCGCCGCACCACCAGATCGACACCCGCCCGGACGGTGATTTCACTGAAACAGGGCAACGGGCGCCGTTGCCGGGAACGCTGGCCGTTACCGGTCACCACCCCGGAACCGCCCTCCCCCACCACGACGCCGTCGATGACGATCTTGCCGGTATAAGCTTCGGCCATGAGCAGACCCGGGAACAAGGAAATCAAGACCACCAGGATTTCCCATCGCAACATGACGGCCCCTTTCAATTGGAGGCCTGCTGGGTCGCCCGATGCAACTCGACCCGGCGGTTTTGCCCGTCGTTGGGATGATGGCCCGGCAACGGCGCTTCCTCGCCCCGCCCAACGACCAGCAAGCGTTGGGGACTCACCCCGAAATGCTCGACCAGATAGGATTTGACCGCGCGGGCCCGGGCCAGGGACAACCGTTTGTTGTACTGTTCCGAACCGATCGCGTCGGTATGGCCTTCCAGCACGATCCGCTCGTCCTTGAACCGGTCCATGGTCAACATCCTGCCGATTTCGTCGAGATAGCCCCGGGCCTCGTCCAACAATTCGGCCGAGCCGAAGGCGAACTGGATCGGCAGAGCGATCCCCACCGTCTCCTGGGCGGCCGGCCGCGCCTGGGACTGTTTCTCATGCGCCCTGGGGGTAAACATCAGCGAGCGGGTCTTGACCTTGGGCCGCTCATCGGCCGCCTTGTCGGGAAACAACAGTTTGGCCATTTCATCGGCGCTGGGCGGGGCGTTGAACACCCTGACCTCTTCGGCCATCGATGGCGTCGCGGCCCCCAGCACGGCGAGCGTGGCCACCATGGCCCGGACATCCGGAAAACGTTTGCGCTGTTTCATCTCTTCCACCTCTATCTGTGACTTGAGGGACATTATTTGGCTTCCCAACGGGTCACCCGGCCCTCGGTATCAAAAAACACCACTTGGGTCCGGTATTCCCAGGATTCGCCCCAGGGCCCCTTCTTGGTGCCCTGGCAGGTGTAGCAGCGCCGGCCCCAGGCGGCGCGCACTTGTTCTTTGGTCATGCCCTTGGCGATCATGCCCGCGCGAATGATTTTGACGAGTTGGGGGTTCCACTCGGGATGCCGGGCGATGTAGTCTTCGCGCCGCACGGGTGCGGTTTCGCAGGCGGTGATCAAAATCAAGACAGCTAAAATAGTGAGCCGTTTCATGGTGCTTGTCTCCTATTGCGCCGCGGCATTTTGCTGGTTTTGGGGAAGCACTTGAAATTCATCTCCGGCATAGACGCGTTGTGCATCTTTGGGGTTGCCTGGTTTGAATTCACCGTCGCTGGTCAAAGGCAGGTCTTCGGCAGTGACGGGTTTGGGGGAAGCCACCGCGCGGATTTTATCCACCCCGGCCGGCGCGCCTGCCGTCAATTTGAACGGTGCATTGCTGGGCGGGATGCGGTAGGTTTTCCCGGGCAACACATAATTATCGTTCTGGTGGGGATTGGGAAACAGCGTGGCCACTTGTCCCGCCGCGTTGACGGTGACGATGCGGACAAACATGGGTTTGCTGACCTTGAAGAATACGGCAACTTCGTCACCAATCACTACTTGTTCCTTATCGGTCCAGACCTTTAGTTCACCCAAGGTTGGTTGTTGCCCGGCGTCTTTCTTCGGCGCCGCTGGTTTTGGGGTTTGTTGGACCACGGGCGTTTGGGCCACAGTGCTATTGGCTTGCTGCCGGTATTGGGCGAGCATGGTGTTCACCTGTTGCCTGCGTACCTTGGCGATGACGTCCAGCGGCACGTTTTCAAACAAGGCCAGGTACAGTGCTTCGCTGACCGGTTCGGTTTGAGTCACGCCATATTCCGTTTTGAAGGCTTCAATGGCTTGCATGGTGGCTGCGTCCAAACGTCCGGTGATTTTGACGGGCTTGCCGTATAGATAAAGATATTCCTGGATTTTGACGATACGCTCGGTGGGTCCCATGCGGTAATAGTCTTCGCGAATTTGATCCAGCACTACCCGGTCCGGCTGGGAGTTGGGAATCAACCGCCAGTAGGGGAGCTTTTGATATTTGCCGACAATCTGGATGATACTGAGCTGGACCAACAGGCGGATGGCGGCGTGACGGCCCTGGATTTTCTTGATGTTGCCCCGCAGTCCCAGGGTTTGGCCGTAGACAGTAAAGCCCAGTTCATCTTTACCGACGCCTTTATGAACCCGGATGCTATTGACTGCTTGCATAAAAGGGATGCCGGTAAAGGTTTTGAAATCCACCAGATTGAAATCCAGGGTGATGCGCGCCAGCGAACTTTTGCGGATATCACTGAAATCCAGGCCCATGGGCACGCCCAAATCCTCGGCGCTGCCGCTGACATCGGCGCCTTCTTCCTTGGTGACCAGGCCGCGGTCAAATTCGGTGAGTCCACCCACCAGCACCACATTGGGCAGATATTTGTCGCCCCATTGGGTATAACCGGTCTGGGCCGTGCTGATCATGAACTCCGGGTCGAAGGGAACATACAAAATCTCGCCGCCGATGGCGTTGAGGGCGCTTTTCACCATTTCTGAAATGTCCTGGGGAATTTCCCCCTGAGTGGGCAGGGAGGTGCCGGTATTGTCGCGTACGGGTTTTGACATCACCCTGAGGGGGCCGCGCCCATATATCACATTGGCTTTCCCCAAGTCTGCGATTGCCTGGCTGAAGACCGTAGAATTTACTTCCGGCAAGGTTTGGTTTAAGTCCAGATCGACATCTTGCGGGCTGAGGCCACATCCGCTGATTAAGGCGGCAATGAAAGCGCCAAGGATAAGGGAGGTTAGGCGTAAATTGGTTGAAACTTTCATGATCGGCCTGCAATGCTAATGGAGTCTTTATTTTGATACCGCCGTGGCGCCGTTGACATCGGAATTGTTGATAATGATCACTCCCGGGGGCAGATCGACGCCCGGCTTGATGACAATATTGCCCTGGCCCACCACGCCGTCTTCCTCGGAGATCACCTTGTCGCTGCCCATCATCAGCAGGCCCTTGGCTTTACTGTTGATGAAGGATTCGTTGATGCCGGTTTGTAACGAATCATCCACGGGGGTATCCAAAGGGATGCCGTCGTTCAGATCCGTCGCCATGCCCGGTCCTGGATGGAACAAGCATACAAACAGCCCGATCATCGATATTTTGTGGGGAAAAAGGTTGGACATCATGGTTATCCTGTAAACACTGGGTTTTTTGAATCCAAAAAAGCCAACGGCACATCCTTGTGCTCATGTTGACTTGTCGGCGGGTTATTCGATTACGACTGATCCTTGGTCTGCCCGTCCGCCATTCCGGGCGGTGTTTTGGCTGTTACGGATAGTGGCGCGGTTGCTGATACGGGTATTGCGCAAAGTGGAGTTTTTGATCTTGACCGTGCCCTGGTTGGCTTCGGACTGTTTTGATCCGAATCCAAAAACACCACCGCCAGAACCGGATGCCGTGTTGCGTGAATTCGAGATAGTCGCATTATTGGTGACAGAACCGCCGGTGATGGTAGAGCCTTCAGCCAAAACGGAACCGGTGTAAACAGCGCTCATGCCCAATGCCAAAGCCAGAATTTTGATGGATTTTTTCATTTGTCAGTACCTCTGAATAGATCATTGATGTTAAGTCATGTGTTGGTGTCAATGTCATCATCAACACTCACCCCCTATACACGGACACGGGAGAAAAAATTTGCCGCGCACCGCAAAAAAATTTATAGCATAGAACCCCGGCACCCTCCCGAAATTCATTAGATACTTATAGATCACTTCATATAGAGCCTACACAATCACCCATCCAGACGCTCAACCGGAGAACCTATGAGTAGTCGGAAGCCTTACACTTAGATATCCCCCTCAGCACCAAGACACAAACTTTCCAAAGCCATGTTGAAGGTAACCTGTTGATTTTATAAATACCAGAATCTCATAAAATTATTGTCGGCGTACTCACAGATCGAGTTTTAAATTATTCTGGAATTTTGGAACGATATTTTCCAGCGCAATCAGACCCCCCCCCTAAATACCGATTATAAGATTCCAATAAATACTGATAAAAAATATAATTATTTAATTAATTTCCACCACCCTGGGATATCAAACGGAACCATCGGTTCATAAGCTTAAGCTTAAAACCCATAAAATCAATGTGTAAAAATAATTTACACACCGACAAATTTTCATCGACTTGGCTGATAAGCGGCGCCATCCTGGCGCCGCTTATCGCGGAGCTGAGCGACGGGGTAGGAAAGAAACGACACGAGACCGTCCGGTGAAAGATGGATCAATCCCGGCGGCGCTTAGGATAACCGCAAAGGACGGGTCGAGGAAAAACGGGATAGCAACGAGAGTGTACGGAATAAGCCAAGGCGCCGCCTATCAAGACGCTAGAGTCGAACGTCCGTCCTGCCGGCCCGTCCGGGGCCGCCAGAACGGAAGTCGCTCAGCTCCGCGTTAATCTTCCTTACACTCTTACACTTAACACCTACATTTTTGTCACTTCAGGACGACACTTGATTACCCTCTTCAACGAAAAATGCGTCGGCTCAAGGGTCAAGCCATGTCTCCAAAAAACGACATGACGCGCCCGCTTCCCTGGTCCAGCTTCAAAGCGCACACTTTCGCGGTGTGTCAGGAAGCCTGAGACATAATTTACAAGAGTGACCGGCGTGATATACTCACGACCCATCATCAATGACCCGCAAGAGAAAGCAGACTGTAACACATTGAATTTATTTGATTAGTCATGCGCAACACCAGCTGACGATTGAAGCCAGCCCGGCACTCGAATTCAATGAATTACATGCAGGATACATTCATCACATTCGCGGCATCCATGTACAAATAAATGGCATGAAAAGTGCTTAGACTCCAAGGGCTGTCAATGCACCGTGAACAGCTTGACCAATCCAGCCCCCGGAGACTTGGTCATTGCAATCCGGCGCAGCCCCCCCGGCAGCTTGCGGCCGCGCTATTGGAGGCGGCGATCCGTCAATATCGCCGTACTGCTTGAATATTTGGATTTTTTTATAGGAGAACAATATGAATAAGCCAACCGGACTCTCAGTAACCCCCTCCCCAGCCATGCCGGACTCGCGGGGCGATCCGCTAGATCGAGAGCGCATCACCAAGGCGAAGATTTCCTACAATACCCGTAATATCCCCCTCGATATCGCCCGTTTTTTGCTGCAAGGCGACGTGCAACCCAAGGCCGGCGACCTGGTGTTGGCGAAAATCGTGTCGATCGGCCAGCACCAGCGCCTGGAGCTGCCCTGTGGCCGCCGGGCGGGCCTGTACGTGGGAGACGAAGTGATTGTTTGCTATGGCGCCCGCTACGCGCCCGATCAGTTCGAGGCGTATGTGCCTGATTCTCTGGAAGCGTGTCATTTGGTTGCAGCGGGGGGCGTCGCGGCCAAAAGCACCAGCCGTCACCGCCGGATCAAGGCCGCCACCGACATTCTGCCTGTCGGCTTGCTGGCCGACGAAAACGGCAAGCCCATCAACCTCGGGGACTGGCCGGCGGTCGGGCCGGTTGCATGCCAGCCGGAAAGGCCGTTTACCGTGGCGGTTCTCGGCAGTTCCATGAATGCCGGCAAAACCACGACAGCGGCGGGCGTGATTCATGCCCTGAAGCGGCGGGGCTTGTCGGTCGGCGCCGCGAAAGTCACGGGAACCGGCGCCGGTGGGGACCGGTGGAAGATGATCGATGCCGGCGCGGATCAGGTGCTCGATTTCACCGACGCCGGCCTGGTTTCGACGTTTGGTGTCAACAAACAGGTGCTGGAGTCCATTTTCGGTTGCTTGATCGACAATTTGGCCCTCGCCCGTCCCGATGTCATTGTCGTGGAGGTTGCCGATGGCTTGTTCCAGAAGGAAACCGCCACTTTGTTGTCTTCGGGAATCTTCAAGGCATCCATTGATTCGTTGATCTTTGCCGCGAGGGAATCCCTGGCCGCCAAGGCCGGCGTGGATTTCCTGCGGCGCAAGGACTTCCCCCTGAGCGCCGTCAGCGGTGCGATCAACGCTTCCCCATTGGCCAGACGCGAGGCGGAAACGGTGATCGATCTGCCATTGTTGACGCCGGAAGAGGCGGGCGAACTGCTCTACGGGCAATTTCAAGCGGCCCGGGTTTCCGGCAAGGCGGAGGCAAGCGTCCAACCCCTTTCCTGCGCTCAAAGATAAACATGCCTGTCCCGAAAATGCTCGATTCCGGGCGGAAACAGATTTTCCGCAAGCTCGTTGCCATTGGCTTCATGCAAGCGTTGCTGACGGTCACCTCCGCCGTGCTGATCAGTTTCCTGTTCGATCAATGGATCGCCGGTGACGCTGGCGGGTTCGGCGCCAGCGTCTGGGGTATCGCTGGCGCATTACTCCTGACCACCTGCGGCGGCGCGCTGCTGCGGTATGCGGAAAAGGTCAATGCCGAGCGGCTCGGGCAGGCCTATACCTATGAGGTCCGCCTGGCCCTGTACGACCAACTGGTGGACATCGCCCCCTGGACTTTGCAGAAGCGCAGCCGGGGCGGTCATTTATTGCGCTTCATCGGCGATCTGACCGCCTTGAGGCAATGGCTGAGCCAGGGGTTGGCGGTGTTGACGGTGGCGCTGATCACCAGCACCGTGGCAATACTGGTGTTGGCGCTGATCAATCCGGTGCTGGCATCGACCGTTGGGCTGATCCTGTTGCTCGGCGCCGGTACCGCCATCGCCTCGGGCCGGAAGTTGCACGACCGCATCAAGGAATCGCGCAACCGCCGGGCGCGTATCGCCGCCAACGTCAATGAAAAAATCGCCTTTCTCCCGGTCGTGCAAGTATTCAATCAAATCAAGCGCGAGCGCAATGTCCTGGCCGGGCAAAGTCTGCGCCTGAAGCGGGCGATGATCGAGCGCGCCAAGGTCATCGGCCGCTTGAGGGGGATCACGGAAGCGACCAACGGCATCGCCACCCTGGGCGTGTTGCTGGTGGGCGCCTACGAAGTTTCCAGTGGGCGGACGACCCCGGGAATGGTGGTTGCCTCGATGAGTGTCCTGGGAATGTTGCTGCCCTCGTTCCGCAACCTGGGACGGATTTACGAGCTCTGGCATGGGTACCGGGTCTCCCTCAACCGCATCGAGTCCTTCATGGCGACGCCCGAATTGATTATCGACAAGCGGGGCACCAGGAAACTGAAAGTCACCAAGGGAGAAATCAGATTCAAAGAAGTCCGCTTGGGCAATGTATTCAAAAATCTCAATGGCACCGTGCCCGGCGGAACGAAATTGGCACTGGTGGGCCCCAACGGCGCCGGAAAATCCACCCTGATCGACATGATCGGGCGCATGGTGGAACCGGATTCTGGAACCATCTATATCGATGGCCAGAATATCGAACGCTGCAAGCTGGCCTCGCTCCGGCGCGCCATTGGTATCGTCAGCCCGGATTTACCCCTTTTGAGGGGCACTGTCGAACGGAACCTGCGTTACCGCAAGCGCCGCGCCACCGAAGAAGAGTTGGCGAGGGTTTGCCGCCTGTGCGGCGTCGATCAAGTGGCTCTCGAACTGCCCGACGGCCTTGGCACCCGCGTCGTGGATGGCGGGGCAAATCTTTCCTTGGGCCAGCGTCAGCGTATCGCCCTGGCCAGAGCCTTGCTCGGCAAACCGAAAATTCTGCTGCTCGATGAAGCCGACGCCAATCTCGACCAGAAATCCAAGGCGTTGCTGGACGACATCCTGGATGATTTCAAGGGTACCGTGATCATGGTGACACACCAGTTCGAACGGGTGATCAAGGCCGACCTGGTTTGGCACCTGGATGACGGTCAGATCATAGAGTCAGGCCCTCCCGACAAGTTATTGCAGGGCAGTGGGCCGACCGCATCCCTGTTCCGCTCTGCCCGGCGCGACCGGTTCGGGATGGCGGGGTAGGGCCGCGACGCCCGCTTTACCTTCGATGGACGGCATACAAGGAATTTTCTGCATGAAGACTTCAAAAAAACGGCCAAAGCGCTGCAACCGGCATTGCGGCAACACCATTGCGCCTGGATTCAGTTATCACCTCCAGGTGCCTCCGGGCGGGGCCTTCGGCCGGCCGGTTCTTGTCGCGGTACATGGCATTTCCCACCGGGCCAAGGAACAATTGCGCGCGTTTGCGGATTTCGCCGGGCGGAAGAACTTCGTCCTGGTGGCACCGTTATTCGGCCGAAAACACTTTCCCGCCTATCAACGCCTGGGGGTCAGCGACAAGCCGGTACCCTGTTATCCCGATCTTGCCCTCAACCGGCTGCTGGAAGAGCTCGGGGGGCGCACCGGCGCGGATACCGGAAAGGTCTATCTGTTCGGCTATTCGGCCGGCGGACAATTTGTGCACCGTTACGCGATGGCGTACCCGGAAAAAGTCCGTGCGGTGGCGATGGGTTCGGCGGGCTGGTACACCTTCCCCGACCCGCAAGCACCGTTTCCCCGGGGGCTGCGCCTGCGGCCCGGATCGCGCTTGCCCGAACTCGACCCTTCGCGTTTTTTGAAAATACCCATGGCGGTGTTCGTGGGCGAACGGGATGTCGAAAGCGATGCTACATTCAAGCGCTCTCCCCGCCTGGATCTGCAACAAGGATCGACCCGGGTGGAAAGAGCCCGGCGCTGGGCGCAGGCAATGCGAACCGCGGCTCGGTTGCACGGATTCGATACGGCGTACCCCTGCCACCTGCTGGCGGGCTGCGGCCATTCCTTCGCTGATTGTGTCAGCCACGGGAAACTGGCGGAAAAAGCCATCGATTTTCTGTTTTCCCACGCAGGAAAACAACGAACGGCGCCGTCTCAACCCCCTGTCAATTTCCGGCCTGCGCGCCGGATCGCTTGAAAAACACGCAACGGAGAAGCTTATGAAAAACTTTGTCTTGATCAAGTCGGGTATCGATGTGCAACCTTTCCTGGATGAAATCAACCGCCATCCCAATCCTTGGGAATTACACACCGGGCGCCAGGACAAGATCAAGGTGCAGCGGGAAGCCCGCGCCATTCCCTTGCGAGGCATCGTCAAGTCGAAAATCATGGGGCGCAAGCGCTATGACGTTCACGAAAGCCGGTTTACCACGATCTCCAAACAATTTCCGGTATGCATCGAATTCATCAAGCAGTTCGCACAGGAAATCGGCGGTGAACTGAGCCGGGCGAAACTGGTGAACCTGCCGCCCGGCAACCGCGTCTATCTGCATATTGACCGGGGGGAATATTACAAGATCCGCAACCGTTACCATTTGGTCTTGAGCACGGGCCCGGAGGGGAGCTACCTGAAAGCCGGCGATGAATCGGTGCGGATGAAAACCGGCGAATTATGGTGGTTCGACAACAAAGCCCCCCATGAGTCTTACAATGACTCCGATCAGGACCGGATTCACCTGATCTTCGACCTGTTGCCCAAAACGGCCCAACAGTCACAAGCCGGATCTGCGGATTGAGCGGGCGGCCTTGATGACTATTCGCTTGAAATATCTGGCTCTGCTGTCGGGGACCGCGTTTTCACTGTCCCTGACAGCCGGTGAAAACACCGCTCTGGAAGGCAAGGAGATTTATCGCCTGATCCGCCAGCAACAGGAAATGCTCCGGCGGCAACAAACCCAGATGCAGGCGCTGAGAAAACAATTGAAGGCGCAACAGGAGCAAATCGAGGCTTTACACAAACTGGTCCGGGAGCAGCGCCGGGAAACGGAAAACAAACAGAGGCGGACGGCAAAGAAAGTCAAATCCCTGGCTGCTACCTCCAATAAGGTCAAAATCGGCAAGAAAGGATTGCGGATTGAATCACGGGACGGCGATTATACTTTTCAGGCCGGCGGCCGGATTCACGCCGATTACGCCTATTACGATGACGACAGGACATCCATGGGCAACGGCGCCAGCCTGCGCCGCGCCCGAATCCACTTCAAGGGTAAATTTCTCCGGGATTGGCGCTACAAGGCTGAAATCGACTTTGCGGAAGACAGCAACGTTGGCCCCCGGGCCGTTTGGTTGGCATATAAAGGCTGGCAGCCTGTCACCTTGAGGATCGGAAACTTCCAGGAACCGTTCAGCCTTGAGGAAATGGGAGGTTCAAACGCCATCACCTTTATGGAAAGATCCCTGGGCAACAGCTTTGCGCCCAGCTACCATCTGGGTATAGGGCTGGATACCCAGGGGGATTTCTGGAGTTTTTCCAGCGGCTTGTTCGGTGAAACCGTGGGCAGAAAGGACGATACCGTCGACGATGGCTGGGGTATCGCCGCGCGGGCCACCCTGGCGCCCATCCTTTCGGACCGCAGGCTTTTGCACCTGGGCTTTTCCAGCGAATATCGGCATACCGACGACGACGATCGAATCAGGCTGCGCGCGCGTCCGGAGTCCAATGTCACCAACCGCCGGCTGGTGGACACCCGCACCATCAACGGCGTCAAGAAGACGGTTTTGCTGGGTGCGGAGTTCGCCGCTTTGTATGGCCCGTTGTCAGTGCAGGGTGAATATTTCCACGATTTCGTGGTGCGCGACCGGGCCCCAAACCTGGGTTTCGATGCCGCATACGTGCAGGGAAGCTGGTTCTTGACCGGCGAGTCCCGTGCTTATCGGCCCAAACGCGGTGTTTTCGGGCTGATCAAGCCCCTTCATGACTATGGCGCGTGGGAAGTCGCCCTGCGTTACAGCTGGATCAATCTCAACGACCGGGATATCCAGGGAGGAGAGCAGACCAACTATACGCTTGGATTGAATTGGTACGTCAACTATAACGTGCGTTTCATGATGAATTACATTTTCGCCAAGGCCCATCCCAACAGAAATTCTGTCCGTGAAAATGTGAACATTTTTCAGATGCGGGGACAGGTGGTGTTTTGACAACCTGGGGTCAACTGTTCAAGGCACCCACGGACCATCCACTCACTGGTTTCAAGAAGCGCTATAACGGGCGTTGGCATGGCAGACGGCGCATGCGGGAGATGAACGGCGCCCGCTTGCGGTTTCAGCAACGGATCGGCGATGACGGGAGGGAAAAAAGCGAGAGAATGTCCGTCTGATATAAAATGAGACATCGCAACGGAGAATGGCTATGAACCGGTCTGGCCCCAACCTGCATTCCTTCCTGCTTGGTCTTTTCCTGCCGGTGCTGATCGCCGGCTGCGCCTCCTCGCCCGTCGATGAAATCGCCGCTGTCCAGCCGGATCAGGTGGACAAACTCTACGTGGTGGACTGTCTGCTCCCCGCCCAGGTGCGCAAGCTGGGCCAGCACCTCACCTACCTGGCGGCGAGAAGGCCCGTCCGCACCACGGCCATCGACTGCGAGATCCGGGGCGGGGAGTATGTCGCCTACGACCGGAGCAACTACGCCACCGCGCTCAAGGTATGGCTGCCCAAGGCCAAGGAGGGCGACCCGAAGGCGCAGACCTATGTGGGGGAAATCTTCGAGAAGGGCCATGGCCTCCCACCGGACTACCAGGCAGCGGCCCAATGGTATCGCCGGGCGGCCGAACAGGGCTACGCCCCGGCGATGATCAACCTCGGCTTTCTCTACGAAAAGGGACTCGGCGTCCCCCGGGAACCGGTGACCGCGCTCAACTGGTACCGCAAGGCTTCCGGGCTGGACAAGACCGACATCGCCTTCGCCGCCTCGGTGGCGGTCTACAACCGCAAGATGGAGGCCCTGCGTGAGGAGGCTTCCCGCTATCGCCAGGAAGCCGCCGGCCTGCGGGAGCGGCTGACGGCGTTGCAACGGCAACAGCGCAAGACCTCGGCCTATCTCCAAAAATACCGGGCACAGGTCGATGCGAGCCGGCGCGAGATCCGGCGGCTCAAGAAACTGCTGGACAGCCGCCCCTCCGGAGGCGATACCGGCCAGGATGAGGCGCTGCGGAAAAAGTTGCAGCGGCAACTGGCCCAATTGCAGGAAAAACAACAGATGGTTTCCCTGCTGGAGCAGGAATTGAAAGCCCAGAACCGGAAACTGGCCTCTCTCGAGCAGGGCAGCGCCCAGGCCCTCCAGGAAAAGGAAAGCAGAATCCAGGATCTGGAAACCGAGCTGGCCCGGCGCGATCAGGCATTGCTGGCCCTGCGGCGACAACTCTCCGACAGCCAGGAAAGGTTGAAATCCCTCAGGCGCCAGGTCGCCGGAGACAATCAGGCGCTCCAGAGCCAGATGGACCGCCTGCACACGTTGGAAAAAACTCTGGCGGAAAAGGAGCGTGCCGGCACTGCCACCCGGGAAGAACTGGCAAGACTGAAGGAAGCGTTACAACAAAAACAGGCGGCCATCGAAAACCAGCGTGCCAGGCTGGCGCAAAACGAGGCGGTGCTGAAAGCACTCGTCGAAAAAAACCGCACCCTGGCGCAAACCCTGGCGGAACGGGAAAAACAGGTGGAAACCCTGCGAACCAATCTCGCCGGCAGCGAGGAGCGGATCCAGGTCCAGGAAGGCCGGCTCAAGTCCCTGGAGTCCGAGCTCGTGCGCCGCGATCAGGCACTGAAACAGCTGAACGAACGCCTGGCCGCGGCGAACCGGACACTCCAGTCCCAGCGACAGGCATTGAAAACGCTTGAGCAGGAACTGGCCCGAAAACAGGCCGCCGGCACGGCTGGTCAGGCGGAGGTGGAAAAACTCACCACCCGCTTGAATGCCAAGGAAGCCGAAATCCAGCGCCAACTGGAAACCATCCGCAAGCTGGAAACCGATCTGGCCCGCCTGCGGCAACAACGGCCGGCGAAGGATCAGGGGCCGGGACTGGTGGCCAGGACTCAGGCCCCTGGCGAAGGCGATCTGTGGATCGAAATCATCGACCCCCCCCTGCGGCCCCAGCGGGGTGAATTGATGGTGGTGACCCGCGGACTGGTGGAAGCCCGGACCATCGTCGGAAAAATCCACGCCGCCGCCCCCTTGCTGGCCTTCATCGTCAACGACCAGGACTTCATTCCCGATGCCGACGGCAACTTCAAGGTAAGGGTGGCCCTCAAGGGACAAAAAACCCCCGTTCGCCTCACTGCGATCGACAAACAGAGCCATCGCACCGAACTGGAGTTCATGATTCTGCGGAAACAGGAGGCAGGCGGTTCGATCACGGTGGGTCCGGGTGAGCCCCAGAGCACCTCCGATTTGAGCCGGGTTCTGCCCCGCAAAATCTTCGGCCGCTATTACGCCTTGATCATCGGCAACAACGCCTACCGCTTTCTGCCCACCCTGGACACCCCCATCAACGACGCCCGGGGGCTGGCGAAGGTTCTCCGGGAACGATACGGGTTCGAGACGAAAGTGCTCACCGACGCGACCCGCTACGACATCCTCAAGGCGCTCAACGAATACCGCAAGAAGCTGACCGAGAAAGACAACTTCCTCATCTATTACGCCGGCCACGGCACCATGGAAGAAGTCACCCGCAGGGGATTCTGGCTGCCGGTGGATGCGGAGCTGGAAAACACCGCCAACTGGATCTCGAACCAGGACATCACCGATCTGCTGCGGATCATGAGCGCCGGGCACGTCATGGTGATCGCCGACTCCTGCTACTCCGGGGCGTTGACCCGAAGCTCGGTGGCGCGGCTGGAAACCGGCATGAGTCCCGAAAAGAAGGCCGAATGGATCAAATTGATGCTGAAGGCGCGCTCGCGCATGGCTTTGACATCAGGCGGCCTCAACCCGGTTCTGGACGGCGGCGGGGAAGGGCACTCGGTCTTCGCCAACGCCTTGATCAAGGCGTTGCAGAAAAACGGCGGCATCCTGGAATCCTTCCGACTCTATACCGAGGTTTCCGCCCTGGTCGCCCATGCGGCCCGGGAGCAGGACTTCCATCAGGTGCCGGAATTCGCCCCCATCCGCCACGGCGGCCATGAGGCCGGCGAGTTCTTCTTCGTCCCCAGAGCGGCGGCCAACGACATGCAGGCAGGGCTTTGACGAAGCTTCCACCCCGCCGGGGGCGGGGTGGAAGATGGGGCTCAAAACTGCACGCGGCCGCCGAAAGTGACGCGGTGACTGGCCACCCGGTCGTATCCGACCAGCGCCTCGTAGCCCACGAAAGCCGAGATACCATGGGCCAGGGTGGCGGTCAGATTGCCGCCCACCAGAGCATAGTCACGGTCGGGATTGGGCACATAGATGGAAAATTGCTGCGCCGCCGGATCGCCGACGAAACTGGCCTTGATGGAACGGCTGGGATCGCGGAATTCATGATGCCATTCGCCGCGCAACTGCGGTGCCAGAACGCCCCAGGGAAAACTGAAGGCGTAGGAGGCCTGGCCGCCAACGATGCTTTTCATCGATTCGATGTCCTGATCGTCGAACCGCAGGGCCCAGCCGGCTCCACCGTTTTCCTTGTAATCGTCGACGTTGAGCTTCAGATAGCTGAAACGGGCATAAGGGGTGAAAGACACGGAACGCCAGTGAAGATCGTAACCGCTGCTCAGGGTGACGCCCCATTGCTGGCCATTGGTATCGCCCCTGGCTTTGGCGTTGACGAAATCCAGGTTGTCCGGATTGCTGGAAGTGGTCAGGGCGTAGCTGATCTTGCGGGTAGTATCGAAGTTGAGGTGCCCGTAAGTCGCCAGAAGGTCGATGTATAGATTCTCGACAGGATAGAACGAACCGTACAGGGTGCCGATGTAGGAATCGTTCTCGGCCTTGCCGGCGTTGTTCTTGAAGTCGTTGTCGGAATTGATGTAGGTAAAGGCCGCCCCCAGGACAAGGGATTCGAACACTTGATAATCCGCGCCGGCGGTGAAACTCCAGTTGTCGAAATCGAAACCCTTGATCTCTCGGGTGGAATCCACCTCCCCCACGTGATAACTGGTATTGAGCCAGACCCCCAGTTTCCCGAACGCGTCGCTGCCGGCGTTCCCGCCCCGCAAGGGCTGACCATCCTGGTACAATTGGATGCCGGCGAAACGGATGGTGTCGAGACCGGCGTGCAGCGTCTCCAGCCGGCCCAGGATCGAGGTGTTGACGACGCTGATGTTGCTGGACATGGTCCGGGTGGCCTGGATGCCGTAGGCGGTCAATTGCTCGGGGGACACCTGGAACAGCGCCTGGCCGACCTCGGAACTGCCTTCGCCTTCAAACGCGGTGCCCACCAGTTTGCTGCACCGGTCGCGGAAATTTTCCTCCAACTGCTCATTGCGGTTGAAACAGGCGTCGAAAAGCGTATCGGACATGCTTTTCTGGGTCTGGTTGAGGGATTGACCGATGGGCAGGGGGTTGTAGGCCGCCAGAAGCTTCTGCCGCCAGTCCGGTGTCAACAGGGCGACGACACCGCACAGGGAGACGCAGGTCAAAGTGACCGCCTTTCCCAGAAACTGGGAACGCTGGGGTTCCTGATTCATTATTTCTCCTCCCGATTTTGATTGTTCTGCCTGGCAATACAACCAACAAGCAACAGGAATGTCAACCCTACCCATTGACGCCACAGGCTCAGCTCCACCATCCCGGCGACACAAAAACCGGCGAAAGCGGCGATCAGCGCAATATCCAGCGGCTTCTTCCTTTTTTCTTCTCCCCGAATGGATCTCCACAGCCCCAGGGGAAAACCGAAAAAGAGCGTGAACGCCAGCAGCCCGCCCACTCCCAGCTCCGCCAACAATTCGAGAAATATATTGTGCGCCCAGGGCGTTATCCGCGGATCGACCACAATCCATTCCGGCAGCGGTTGCAGATGGAAGCGGTACAAAAGGCGGAAGCTGCCAACGCCGTGTCCCGTCCAGGGAGCCTCCAGAAACATCCGCCAGGCGGCGATCCACAAAGGAAGACGGGTGCCGGCGGTGGTCAGGGAACGAAACTTCTCCGCCAGCTGGAATCCCGTCAGGGCATCGACCAGAACCAAAGCGGGAACACCCCACAACAACATTTTGCCCAGCCGGCGTCTATCCCCCAGCCCCCAATAAAAGACCGTCACCCCCGTGGCGGCCACGAGCAGGGACAGGCGGCTGCGGTACAACACGGCAACGGCCAGGGCCATCATCACCGCCACCGGCACCGCCCACCTCCCCCTTCTCACCCTGTCCAGCCGCCACAACGCCAGGGAAAAAGGGAGAAAAACCTGCAAGATCACCACATCATTGGGCACCTTGAAGGCGGTCAGGCGGCTCAGCCCGATCCACTCCGAAGGCGGACACCCCGGATGCGTGGCGGCGACGAGCAACAACCATCCCGCCACCGCGATCGTGAATCCCGTCATCGTCCAGCACAGGCGAATCATGTCGGGAAAACGAAAATAGCCTGCGACCAGCAAACAGACCGCGGCGGCGGGAAGCAGGGCCAGCGATAAATTCAGACTTCGCCGGGGGTCGGCCGATACTGCGTTTCCCAGCGCCAGCACCAACGCCAGCCCAGCCAGCACACGCAACAACGAAGGAGAATACCGGGCGGGAACGGTCAGCACCGCATACCCTCCCAGAGCCGCCAGAAAAAGCAGCGCGGCATCCAGCGGCAACGGCAGGGTAAAGCCGAGCAGATAGCCGCAGACCGCCCAACCGGCGGCGTCGAAGCGCTTTCCTTCCGCCGGAAATGCCTTCACCCGCTCAGGGAGCGATCAGCCACGCCTCGACAGGCTTTCGGTCCCGGACCAGAACCGCCCACCGGCCACATCCATACACTTCCCCCCGCAAGGTCCGCTGAAGGAAGGGCGGGCGCGGACACAGGCGGGACAGCGAAGCGGTGTCTCCGGGCAGGCCGCCGCGGGTGACCTGCAACTGGATGAACTGATCCATCTCCATCACCTCGGCCTGATGATCGGGGGCGCGGTGAATGAACCCGTAGAGTTTGGCCCGGTACCAATCGAAGGGAATGGATTCCCAACCCGCAAACAGCCGCCCGCGCATACCCGGCGTCAAAGGCACGGGCTCCGGACTGGTCAGCGGCCATTTCCAGGGGGGCAAAACCTCATCGGAAGCGGATGCCGTTTCCTTACCACACTGCCCGCCTTCCGCCTTCCGGGGAACGCGGTCGCACACCTGTTTGCGGACAGGCGGCGGCAGGCGGTCACGCATCTCCGCCAGTTGCCGCCAGTGCAGTCCGGCATCCTGCCGGCGGGGACGCAACTCCAGCAAGCGGGCCAGATTGTAGCGCCAGGCCAGAGGCATGTCGCCACCGTGAGATTCCAGCCGTTCCACGGCCGCCGGCCACAGATCCACACCCACATCGCTTTGTTCATAAAGCGCGATGGCGTCCAGCATCCGCAATTGCCAATCGTCGCCGTGGCCGGCCCGGGCTGCCGCCAGGGTGGCCCGCGCCTGATGGGGACGCCCCAGATACAGTTGCACCGTGGCCAGATTGAGGCGGGCCGGCAGATAATCGGGCGCCATGTTCACGGCGCGATTCAAATACTCCTCCGCATCCCGGAGGTAACCGGCAAGCCTCGAAGAGGAAATTTCGAATTCCTTGAGGAAGCGGCGGCCTGGCAGGGCACCGGCAGCCCCCCTGACCCTGGGCGCCCGGGTATCGACATCGAGCAGAAAAGGCAGCCAGTAGAATCCCGCCTGTTCCGCGGGCATGGCCCGCCGGGCCAGTTGCAGCGCGCAGACCCCCAGATTGTTGAGCACCGAAGGCCCCGGAAAGACCTGCTGAAACGCCTTCAGGAAATACATGCCGTCTTCACAGCGGCCGAAAAAGGCCAGACGAACCCCCATGTCGAAAAAAGCCACTTTCTCCTGCAACATGCGCAAGCGTTCGCGCAACAACGCGGCCCGGTCCTCGGGGAAGGGATGGGACGAAGTCACCCGGCTCTGGGTTTGTTTCATCCAGAAGGAAAAAAAATCGTCCTTGCCGGCGGTGGCCAGCAGACGCGCGACGGGATAGCCGGCCATGGCGGCATACAGGTATCCTTTGTCGTCGGCCGCCAGTTCCGCTTCCCTGGCTTCGAAGCTCTGGTCCAGAAAGTGGGCGATCCGCCTGGTGTCGGGCGCACGGGCCAGAAACTGCTCGACCTCATCGTGCCAATAATCGTCATGGGCCAGGTGCGCCAGCTCGTGCCCCAGGATGAAAGCCAGCCGGGTCTCGGCCAGGGAGCGATCCGCATTTTTGAAACACAGCTCCAGACCCTTGCGCGACAGCACGATATGGCCGCTGGGCAGCGCGATGGCCCAGGCGTTGGTTGCCCCGTCGATGATGACCAGCCGCGGCGTCCGGCGACCGGTTTTGTCGGCGGCGGCGCGCAGACGGTCGAACACGGTCCGGGCGACGAGGGCTTTGGGATTCAGTTCGGGATCGACCGTTCCATAGGTTTCGATGTAGTAATCGACGCTGGTCTTGCCGGAAGCGGCGATCGCCGGTTCATAAGGCGCCGCGACCAAACCCGCCGCCAACAGGATGCCAACGAACGGGCGAAAACCGTTGCGCCATGCTTTCAGACCAGCCATTGCTCTATCGTCAATTTGAGCTTGCGGGCCAGGCGGGCTTGCCGGGCAGGATCCGGACGCCGGGCCAGATCCTGTAACAGGCCGTGTATTTCCTCAAGCGAGGAAACCACCCTGGCCGCACCGGGATCATGGGATGATTTCCCGAAGCGTTCGATGAACGCCGTGCAATACCGGTCGAATGTCCGCCAGGTATCCGTGGCGACCGCATCGCTTTGCGCCAACAGCAGGGTCAGCAACATCCATTGCCCCAGGTGGTAATAATCCCGCAACAGATCGCCTTGCAGGGAATCGGAGGCTTTCTCCAGCCGGTTCTGATTTAGGGTCAGAGATGACCGATCGAAATGGGCCAGCACTTCCTCGAACCCCATGGTGAACGCCTGCCTGCCGGGATCGGGCGATGTATCGCCGAAGGCGAAAGGCGCGGCCAATGGCTGGGGCAATCGATCCAACGCCCGCTCGATGCCCGGCTGCCCTTTCACGAGGGCCACCAGTTCGGCGGCGGGCAGTGATGGCCCGGAAGGCCGGTAAATCACCACCGCCATAACGACCAGGGACAGGGCGACCGCCGTGGTCAAAGGGGGCAACCAGGGGCGGAATCTGCAGAAGTCCCGAATCCGCCGCCACCACGACGGCGTCGGCTGCGGGCGCTTCGCCTCCTCCGGCTCGGCTTCCTCGATCGCCAGGGACAGCGTCAGCCATTCCCGATAACAGTGCTCACACTGATTCAAATGAGAGAGAAAACGCCGCCGCGATTCCGGAAGATTTTCATTGATGAAAGCTTCCAGCACTTCGGGAGGCGGACAGTCATCGACGGGCTCCGTCTTGGTGGCGGCCAGGCCGAGCAACGTACCCAAATGTTCGTCATCCGTGCAATGGGTCTTGTCAATCATTTCATGCTCCGTTTCTGCGGTTTCAGTCGAGGCCGGCCTTCTCACAGGCGGCGCGGACGGTTTTTAGGATCTTGTTGAGCCGTTTGTAGGGATCGCCCCGCAAATGCAACAGCCGCGCGATCTGACTCATCTTGAGTCCCTCACAGTAGCGCAGCCTTAACAACAGGCGGTCTTCATCGCTCAAATGCAGATTCTGCCGCAACTTCTCCACCAATACCCGGACCTGCCCTGGCAACTCGCCGTCCCCCCGGATATAGCCATCCAAAGCCTCCAGAAGTTCCCGCGGCTGGATCTCCAGTTGGCTCTCCGGCGGCAAATCCGGGCTCGGCGTATCGCCGATATCATCCAGGGAAGCCCCGTGGTGGTCCTGATAACGTATCTTCGCCGGGCAACGGGCGATGACTTCGGAAACGATCTCCCGCAGCAGCCCGGCCTCCTTTTCAGGATGGCGCGTTTGCAGCAGGCTGAAAGCTTCCTGGCGTTCGAACCGCTCCACAATCAGAATCCGGTAGGCTTCCATCCAGATGGGATCGCCTTTTTCCTCCAGCCATTTCGGCGCCCGCTGATGACCATAGACCTTGCGAAGGTAATCGGTCATCGCCCTACCCGCCAGGACACCGACGAAGGTGGAGAATTTTCCCTGCCCCTGCCAGGAACGGATCCGCCGCCAGTCCTCTTCCTGCAGATGATCGAGCACATGGTCCAAAGCCAGATGCGCCGTGTTGTCATCAGTGGGGAAACGCTTGCGGGCCAGATGCTGAAGGAAATCCCAATGGGCGAAGACCAGCTTTTTGGCGTCCGCCCCTGTCAGGGGAAAGGTGAGATCGGGGAAGGGGGTTTTCATTGTTTTCACATCCTGCATGAACCGGAAAGGGTAGGGGTCCGGCAATGCATGGACGAACAGGCTGACGTTGGACAAGGTGAGCCTCCTGGAATCGATTGATCTTTACTTATCCAGACGTACCTTGCATCCATTTTTTGCCGGTTGCTTTATTTTTGTTCCAGTATGGCGATCCCTGTCAGGATGCCCTGCCAAATCTGCGGACCAGGGCACTCGTGGGCCAACCGCGGCACCAGAAGGAAACGGGCACCGGGATTGCGGGCCACTTCCCTGGCTGTGACCCTGTAGGAGATATTATCATCTTTCCCTCCGGCCACATGAATCTGGAACAAAGAGGGCGGCAGGGGCGGCCGCCGCGCCGGGTCTTCCGATTCGTCCAGGGCGCTGTAACCGTGACGGCGGGTCCAGTCATCGACATTCAGGTTCCCGGCGAGGGTGACGATACCGGCGATTCTTTCGGGAATGCGGGATGCGATCAGCATGGCCAGGGCGCCCCCGCCGCTGAAGCCGATCAGAACCGCCCGGCACCGCCGGCCGGCCATCAATTTTCCCAGCGCCTCGACCATACTGCCGGTCACCACCTGACCATAGCGGGCCCGGGTCCAAAGCGCCGGGCGGCAATTCGGGGCGTCGGCGAATCCGTGATAACAAGGACGCCCGAGATAGACGGCGGGCGAAGAATCCCGGGCCATCAAGGGAAGCAGGCAGCTTTTTGGCGGCGTCGGGTCGAGAGCGACCCGGTTGCCCGGCAACCACGCCAGACCGTCACCTTCCAGATACACGTGGAGCCTGCCCTGGCGGCAGGCATCGCCTTTGCGATAGAGTTTGTGCCTGAACCGCCGGCCATCCAGGATACCGGCTTGCAGCCCCAGTTCGCGCGCCTGCCGGTCGAGACGTTTTGCCGGCGTGGAGCAGGCGCTCAACACCAGAAAAGCCACAAGCCCCAGAAAGCCGGGAAGCGTATCCGCCCTCATGCCCCCTGTTGGCCGGCCGCCTCCGGCGGCGGCTTCGTTCCGCCGCCCCCCGGCTCCGCCCTGGGAACGGTGGCCAGATCCAGCAACTGCACCAGGTCGTGCTCGCCAGCGCCACCGCCGCCGAGGCGGCCACAAACAGGTCGGGCCGGCGGGAACCTGCCTCCCGACCGCCCGGATCCAGACAGTTACCTGCCGAGGGCCCGCCAGCCGATGTCCCGCCGGTAATAGACACCCGGCCAATGGATCTTCTCCACCTGGGCATAGGCCTTGGCGCGGGCGTCGGCAACGGTGTCACCCAGGGCGCAGACGCACAGCACCCGGCCGCCCGCCGTCACCACCCGGCCTTGTACCTGTTTGGTTCCGGCATGGAACACTTTGACCTCTTCCGATTCTCTTTCCGGCAGCCCCTCGATCACATCACCCGTCCGACAGCTTGCGGGGTAGCCTTCAGCGGCCATGACCACGCCCAGGGCCATGCGGGCGGTCCAACGGGCCTGCGCCTGTTGCAAACGGCCTTCCACCGCCGCCAGACACATCTGCGCCAGGTCGCTCTCGAGCCGCATCATGATCGGCTGGGTCTCCGGGTCGCCCATGCGGCAGTTGAATTCCAGTACCTTGGGCTGGCCGTCGGGGGTGATCATCAAGCCGGCATACAGGAATCCAGTATAGGGAACGCCTTCGGCGGCCATGCCCTCGATGGCGGGACGGATCACCTGCTCCATCACCCGCCGGTGCACCTCCGGCGTCACCACCGGAGCGGGAGAATAGGCCCCCATGCCACCGGTATTGGGACCTTTGTCGCCCTCCAGCAAAGGCTTGTGATCCTGGGAAGTGGCCAGCGCCAGGACGTGTTCGCCATCCGCCATGACCATGAAACTGGCCTCCTCGCCCGTCAGATATTCCTCGACCACCACGGTTCGACCGGCCTGACCGAAGGCCCCTTCGGCCATCATGCCGCGGACGGCCGCAATGGCCTCGTCTTCGGTATGGGCGATGATGACCCCCTTCCCGGCAGCCAGCCCATCGGCCTTGACCACGATGGGAGCGCCCTGGCGACGGATATGGGCGATCGCCCGTTCGGGATCGGTGAAAGTGCCATAGGCCGCCGTGGGTATCCGGTGGCGGGCCATGAAATCCTTGCAGAAAGCCTTGGAGCCTTCCAGCCGGGCGGCGGCCTTGCACGGCCCGAAACAAGGCAGCCCCCGCTGCCGGAACACATCGACGATACCGGCAACCAGAGGGGCTTCGGGACCGACGACGGTCAGCCCGATCCCTTCGGAGGCGGCGAAACCGGCCAGCTTGTCGATTTCGCCAACGCCGATGGCGACGTTCTCCAGCTTCGGTTCCAGGGCGGTTCCGGCATTGCCGGGCGCCACGTAAACCTTCTCTACCTCCGAAGACCGCGCCATCTTCCAGGCCAACGCATGTTCGCGGCCACCACCACCGACAATCAATACCCGCATCGTTCAATTTCCCCAGGTTCAGGTTTCAGCCGCAGGAGAGCAGGCTCTCCTGCCGACGGACGTCTATTCAGCGGCTATTTTACCAGTGACCGTAGGGATCGTTGCGATAATCGCGCCGATCATGGGGGGGATAATAGACCGGCCGATTGCCGGCGGCCGACTGACGCGCCGCGCGGGATGCCACCTCAGCCGTGGCGCCGCCCATGGCGCTGCCGAGCGCGCCGCCGATCAAAGCGCCGCGCCAGCGGTTGTTGCCGTCGATCAGGGCGCCGGCCGCAGCCCCCAGCGCCCCGCCGACAGCCGCCCCCTGGTAGGTGTAAGGGCTGGAAACGGTGGCGCAGCCACCCAATGCAACCGCGGTGACCACCACTCCAAACAGTGTTCTCGTCTTCATGGCATCGACCTCGCTTTCAAGGAAATGACAGAGCCTTTTTAGCAGGGTCAAGCTGAAGGGAAACTGTATCAGCGTCTCGTCATCCCCACAGACGGGGCTTTTCCGTCACATTCCCCGCCGCCTCCCCCGAAGGAGGGTGGCTGGGATTACCCTCAGCGGATTTCGGGGCGGTGCCTTGGGGTGCAGAATGACCGGAGGCTTCCCTGCCACAGCGAAGAATGAAGGCGGCGATTTTCCGCACCGTTTCATCGCAGTCGAGCGAAGCCGCCTCGGTCGCCAGCAAAACCGCCTGCCGCGAATCTCCCTGCAACAACCGCCGCAAGCCGCTTTGAAGCAACCGTTCGGCCCTGCGGCGGCAGGTGGAGGCGAGCGTCAAATCACAGCCGCAACGCCGGCATACGGGCGATTCCCCCATCCGGGCCCGGCACACGGGACAACGCGCCATCACGGCTGCAGGTAGTAGAGAATGTCGCGCAAGGTTTCCGTCAGCTCATCGATGGCGGCCTCGTCTCCCCGGTCGATCGCCTGGGTCAGTTGCCCGATCAGCTGATCGATTTCCTCCCGGTCTTCGTCCCCGACCTGCTCCCGCATCTCCCGCGCTCTGGCCGTCAGCCGCCGGGCCTCGGCGACGCGGTGCGAATCCCCCGCTTCCCCACCCAGCAACGCCCCCAGGCGCTCCCGGGCCGCGGCGATTTCGTCCGCGGCCATGCGCCCTACGGCGTTCTCGATGCGAATGCTCTTTTCCAGCCCGGTGGATTTCTCGGTGGCGGTCACTTTCAGGATGCCATTCAGGTCGAGATCGAAGCGCAACACGATGGGATCGCCCGCCGGCGCTCCCCGCAGCCCCTCGACCATGAACCGACCGATCAAGGTGTTCTTCTCCGCGTCCCTGTCTTCGCCCTGATAGACGCGCACTTCCACTTTCTCCTGGCCGTCGGCCGTGGTGTAGAACACCTGGGACTTGGAAGCCGGCAGGGGGGTGTTCTTCTTGATGATGGGCGCGAACACGAAAGGATAGAGGGAACCGTCCTCCAGCTCTCCCAGAAAGCTGGTGCCGAAGGTATAGGGCGTGATGTCCACCAACACCGACTTGACCGTTTCCCCCGCGATCATCCCCGCCTGCACCGCAGCCCCCAGGGCCACACACAGATCGGGATCGATCGCCGCCCGGGGCGCCTGGCCGAGCTCGGCCTCCAGCCGCTCCTGCACCAGCGGCGTGCGGGTGGCGCCGCCCACCAGCAACACCTCCTCGATGTCGGACGCAGTCAGATCGGCGCTGTTCAAGGCGATATGCAAGGCGTCGATGGTGCGGTCGACATAGGGGGCGATCAACGCCTCGTACTCGTCCCGGGACAATTCCAGAGTCAGATGCACCGGCACACCGTCCTTGTCGGCGATGAACTCCTCGTGAATCCCGGCGAAAGGCCGGTCGGACAGGGTCAGCTTGGCCTGCACCGCCGCCTGCAGCAGCCGTGCCATGGCTTTGCGATCGTCTCTCACATCGACGCCGTGCGCTTCCTCGAGCCGCTCGACCAGCAACCCGACGATCTCGCGATCGAAGTCGTCGCCTCCCAGATGGTTGTCGCCATGACTGGCGATCACCTCCACCACGCCATGCTGGATCTGCACCACCGACACGTCGAAGGTTCCCCCGCCCAGATCGTACACCAGGATCTTGCGGGCGTGTTCGAGATCGGTTTCGTAAGCCAGGGCGGCGGCGGTCGGTTCGTTGAGAATGCGCACCACTTCCAGGCCGGCGATCTCTCCCGCTTCCCGGGTGGCCTGGCGCTGGGCGTCGTTGAAATAGGCCGGTACGGTGATCACCGCCTTGTGGACCGGTTGATCCAGATGGCGCTCCGCCCGCTGTTTCAAGGTCTTGAGGAGGACCGCCGAGATTTCCTGGGGCGTCATCTCCCGATCCCCCAGGCGGACTTTCTCGCCGCTTCCCATCTTGCGCTTGATCGAACGCACCGTCCGTTCAGGATAGAGCAGCCACTGGTTCAAGGCCGGTTCACCCACCAGAATCTGCCCCTGCTCGTCGATACCCACCACCGAAGGCAGAATCTTGCGCCCCTGCTCGTCGGGAATCACGCGGGGCTGGCCGTCGATGAGCGCGGCCACCTCGGAATTGGTGGTTCCCAGATCGATACCGATGATCATTTCCTTCATTTTTCTTTCCCCGGCTTGTTCACTTTCACTTCCGCCAGCCGCAACACCTCATCCCCCCAACGCCAGCCGCGGCGGATCTCGGCCACGACCTCACCCTCGCCGACCCCGGGCATCCGGACGATCTCGGCCGCCCGCATCACCCCCGGATCGAACGGCCGCCCGACCACTTCCAGCGGCGTCAGCCCCGATGACGCCAGCAGCTGGTCGAAACGCGCCAGGGTCAGGCGTTGCCCCTCCCTGACCGCCTCGTAGCGGAGCCGGCGGCGTTTGCACAAAATCCTGACCAACCAGCCGGGCCGCAGGGTCTCGAGCGCATCGAGCCCCACCGCCAGACGTTCACGAAGATCGACCAGTTCCAGCAACAGGGGCCTGAGCCGGCGGCGCTCGACCTCCTCGAGACACCCTTCGTATCGCTTCTGTTCCCGCTCCAAAAGTTCCAGCAGCCGGTGGTAATCCTCCAGCGTGCGGCTGAACTGGCGGGATTCCCCCCTCACTTCGGTCCTGAGCGCCGCCAGTTCGGTGAACAGACGCACCATGCCTACCTCGGGAAGCGCCGCCTCCTCGTCCGGCGCCTGCTCGAGATAGCGCTGAAAGGTATCGATCAGGGCTTCTTTATCGGACATCCTTCAAACACTCGGCAAGCATTTTCCTGAATTGGGGCAGGGTTGGACGACGCGGATGAAGACGGTGGGCGAACACTTGCAATGCCTCCAGTTCCGGCAGATGGAACAGGGCATGACGCAACCGGCTGCGGGCGTCCCGGAGTTGATCGTAGGCCTCCCGGATCCGGCGGAAGCGCCCGGGATCCCGGTCGGGGGGAAATTTCCGCACCCGCTCCAGATAGGCCCGGCGGATGGTCTCGTCGTCGGCGTCGGGGGAAACCCCCAGTATCTCGAAGGGAGAAGGATTCATTTCTTGCCACCTGAAAAAAGTTCCTTGATCAGTTTTTCCACCGGAATTCCGGTTTCCCGGGAAAGCTGCTCCAGCATGGCGAAGGGGTTCAATTCCCCTCCCCCCGGCGGCAGGGGAACACTCTGGCTTTCCTCGTAGTCCTCCAGCAGCTTGTCGATCCGCGCCGCCCACCGGTGCTGTTGGAGCCGGCAGGCGTATTCGTGGGCCGCACCCAGGGCGTCCACGTCGGAATAGCTCAAAGCGCCGGGTTCGCCCCCGGCCTTGGCCAAGGCGTCGAAATAGACCAGCGCCGGCGGACGCTCCCGGCGTTTGCCCGCAGGCTGCTTCCACCCGGGGCTGGCGCGGGCGTAATCGCGTATCAGCTGATACTGGCGGAGTTTCAGCAACTTCTCCAGCAAGGCGATTCGCCGGTCCTCGTCCCACACCAGCTTCGTCCCCTTTTTCAGGAAAGGACGCACCGCCTTCAACAGATCCTCCATCGGAAGCCCCTCGGCATCGAGATCCACCAGCAGGTCCGTCAACCGGGAAACGATGTCGCTGTCGAGGGTCATGGCACGGTGATCGAGCACCTGCCGCAGGCTTTGCAGATAGGGCTTGCCCTGTTTGGGAGGGAAGCCGAGGCCCGACACCTCGGCGGCGACCACGCATTCCAGCAGCGGCGATGGCAAAAACGGCCGGGCCGTCTCGAAGGATGGCTCGGGGACTTCCCCGCGAAGGAAGGCCAGCAAGGCTTCCAGCACCGCCACCCGGCCCTGGTCCTCCGCATCCTTCGCCCAGCGCCGGGCCTCTTCGATCTCCCTGGCGGCCAGGTCGAACCTGCCGCGGCCGGCCTGCTTGCGCGCATGACGCATATGGGCGTTCACCAGGCGCTTGCGGGCTCGGCGGTTGATCGGATCGATCTTCAACAACCGCCTGGTCAGTCCGGCCGCCTTCTTGAAGGCACCGCGATCGACGGCTGCCTCGGCCGCCGCCTCCAAGATCTTGAGATCGGAGGGAAAGTGCCGCAACGCCTCCTCGAGCACCCGCCCCCGGGCCCGCTCGTCTTCCAGAACCCGATACAGCCGCGCCAGCTTGAGCCAGGCATCGCGATTGCCGGGATCCAACGAAACCGTCTCTTCCAGCAGTTCCGCCACAGTTTCCAAATGCGGATAATCGGCTTTTTCCAGCAGTTCGACCATGTGGAAACGGACCACGGCGGCGTGGAGCGGCCTGCCGCGCTCGCGGTATTGATGGAAAACCGCCTCCCAGGCATCCAGAGCGTCGTCGAGATGCCTTTTCCGCTCGGCCAGCAGGGCTTTCATCCGCTCCCATTCGACCGGGTCCACCGGCCCGTAGACCTTCGCGAAGGCGTTCCTGCCCGCCGGGTAATAGGCCAGCAAAGCGGTCAAGGCCTCTTTCAGGCCCGGCGTATCGGGGTGCTTTTTGGCTTCGGCCAGCAAAGTGGAGAACAGCTGCTTCGGCTGGGCCTTCCCTCCACCCTTGCCGGTGATGGCGCGCACGAACTCCCTTGCCAGGGGTTTCAGCGCCTTGTGCTGTCCGCTGTACAAGGCCCTCACCACTTGGGCGGGACAAGCCAGGGGAGAGTCGGGAGCGATCCTCGCCAGGGCGGACTTGCCGCCTTCGGGGTCGTGGGGGTAACACGACAGGGCCCGCAGCAGGAAGCGCAGATCCCGCAGGGGAGAACGATAAGGAATGCCGGCCACGGCGGCCCGGACCGCCGCCTCGTCCCCCCGGCACCAGGCTTTCAGGGCCTCGGTGGCGGCCGCCAGATGCGCCCGCAGGGGAGAATCGGCGGGCAGGGATTTGAGCGTCGTCTCGTCGCCCGCCAGGGCTTCCAGCACCTGCCGACGCTGCTCGGTCGTCACCGCCTGGCTTCCAGTTTCGCTTTGAGCAACTGATTGACCTGCTGCGGATTGGCCTTGCCGCCGGTCGCTTTCATCACCTGCCCGACGAAGAAACCGAACAGCTTGTCCTTGCCGCCGAGGTACTGCTCGAGCTGTTTGGGGTTGTCGGCGATCACCTGGTCGATGATCTTTTCGATCTCACCACTGTCGGTGATCTGTTTCAGCCCTTTCTCCTCAATTAAGGTGTCGGCGTCCTTGCCGCTCTCCCATATCAACTCGAACACCTGCTTGGCGATCTTGCCGGAGATGGTGTCGTCGGCGATCCGCTTCAGGAGTCCTGCGAGGTTGGCGGCGCTCACCGGGCTTTGGGTAATGTCGAGGCCAGCCTTGTTGAGCGCCCCGGACAGCTCCACCATCACCCAGTTGGCGCACAACTTGGCATCGCAACCCGAGCGCTTCACCACTTCCTCGAAATAGTCCGCCAACGCCTGGCTGGCGGTCAACACCTCGGCATCGTAGGGTTTGAGGCCATATTGATCGAGGAAACGGTGATACTTGGCCTCCGGCAGTTCCGGAAGCTCCCGCCTCACCTGCTCGATGAATTCGCCGCTGATCACCAAAGGCAGCAGATCCGGATCGGGAAAATAGCGGTAATCGTTGGCCTCCTCCTTGGTCCGCATGGGGCGGGTTTCGTCCTTGTCGGCATCGTACAGCCGGGTTTCCTGCACCACGGCGCCGCCGGATTCGAGCAGTTCGATCTGGCGCTCGATCTCGTAGCCGATGGCCCGCTCGACGAAACGGAACGAGTTGACGTTCTTGATCTCGGCCCGGGTACCGAAGGCTTCCTCCCCTTTCGGCCGCACGGACACGTTGGCGTCACAGCGGAAGGAGCCTTCCTGCATGTTGCCGTCGCAGATTCCCAGATAGACCACCAGCTGGTGAAGCTTTTTCATGTAGGCCACCGCCTCTTGCGGCGACCGCAGATCCGGCTCGGAGACGATCTCGAGCAACGGCGTCCCGGCACGGTTGAGGTCGATCCCGGTCATGCCCTGGAAATCCTCGTGCAGAGACTTGCCGGCATCTTCCTCGAGATGGGCCCGGGTGATGCCGATCCGCTTTTCCCGGCCGTCCAGATGAATCATCAGATGTCCCTTCCCCACCACCGGCAGTTCGTATTGGCTGATCTGATATCCCTTGGGAAGATCCGGATAAAAATAGTTCTTGCGCGCGAACACCGATCGTGGCGTGATCTCGGCCTCCACCGCCAGACCGAATTTCACCGCCATCCGCACTGCGGCTTCGTTGAGCACCGGCAGCACCCCCGGCATTCCCAGATCGATGGCGCACGCCTGGGTGTTGGGCGGCGCGCCATAGGCGGTCGACGCCCCGGAAAAGATCTTGGATTTGGTTTTGAGCTGAACGTGAATCTCCAGCCCGATCACAGGTTCCCATTCCATCGGCTGTACCTCTTTATGCAAATTCTTCGGGGATCTTCCGGTGCCACTCGGTCACCTGCTGGAAGCGATGGGCGACATTGAGCAGCCTGGCCTCGGCGAAATAACCGCCGATCAGCTGCAGCCCCACCGGCTTGCCGTCGATGAAACCGGCGGGGATCGAGATGCCGGGGAGTCCCGCCAGATTGACGGCGATGGTGTAGATGTCCGACAGATACATGGAGAGAGGATCGCCGGTCTTTTCCCCGATGCCGAATGCCGGCGTGGGCGTGGTCGGCCCCAGAATCACGTCCACCTGCCGGAAGGCACGCTTGAAATCTTCGGCGATCAACCGCCTTATCTTCTGAGCCTTGAGATAATAGGCGTCGTAATAGCCGGCCGACAACGCATAGGTGCCGATCAGAATCCGGCGCTTGACCTCGGCGCCAAACCCTTCTCCCCGGGTCCGCATGTAGAGGTCTTCCAGATCCTTCGGGTTCTCGCAGCGGTAGCCGTAACGGACGCCATCGTAACGCGCCAGGTTGGAGGAGCACTCCGAAGGCGCGATCACGTAATAAGCGGGCACCGACAGTCCGATATTGGGCAGCGAGATCTCCTCGAACACCGCCCCCAGCCTGCGGTATTCGGCCATCGCGGCATCGAGCACCGCCGCCATCCGGCTGTCGAGGTCGGCAAAGAACTCCACCGGCAGACCGATTTTGACCCCCTCGAGGGAATTCTCCAAAGCGGCCCGATAATCGGGAACGGGCTCGTCCACACTGGTGGAATCGCGCCGGTCGAAACCGGCCATCGCCCCCAACAGCAAGGCGCAGTCCTCGGCGCTGCGGGCCATGGGGCCGCCCTGGTCGAGGCTGGAGGCGAAAGCGATCATGCCCCAGCGCGAAACCCTGCCATAGGTGGGCTTGAGTCCCGTGATGCCGCAGAAGGCGGCGGGCTGACGAATGGAGCCGCCGGTATCGGTTCCGGTGGCGGCGGGTGTCAGGCCGGCCGCCACGGCCGCCGCCGAACCACCCGAAGAACCGCCCGGCACGCAGCCGGTGTTCCAGGGGTTTTTGACAGGCCCGTAATAACTGGTTTCGTTGGAGGAACCCATGGCGAACTCGTCCATGTTGAGCTTGCCGAGCAGGGCGGTACCGGCCGCATCGAGCTTGGCGACCACCGTCGCATCGTAGGGCGCGGGAAAATTGTCGAGCATTCTGGAGCCACAGGACGTCTTGATGTCCCGGGTACAGAAGATGTCTTTCTGAGCGACGGGAAGACCCGTCAGCGCTCCGCCCTCCCCTTTGGCCAACCGGGCGTCCGCCTTCTCCGCGGCCGCCAGGGCGCGATCCCGGCAGACGGTCACGAAAGCGTTCAGGGTGCCATTGTGGCGGTCGATACGGTCCAGAAAGTGCTGGACCAGTTCACGGCTGGAAAAATCCCGGGCTTTGAGCCCCGCAGCCAGCTCGGCAAGCGTCTTGGTATGCATGACTCACCTTGGAATTGATGTTCGTTGAAAAAGATTCATTCGATGACCTGGGGCACCAGATACAGCCCCGCCTCCACGGCCGGAGCGATGGCCTGGAACCGTTCCCGCTGGTTCCCTTCGGTCACTTCGTCCGGGCGCAGGCGCTGCGGTAGATCCAAGGGATGGGCCATGGGCTCGACTTCGCTGGTATCCACCGCATCCATCTGGGCGACGAAATCCAGAATGCCGGACAAATCCCGGGCGTAACGTTCCGCCTCGGTCTGGTCTATCTTGATCCTGGCCAGTGTGGCGATTTTCAACACTTCGTCAATCGTCAACGACATCACAATCTCCCTGAAACATTTTTCGAGATTTCCGCGGATCTCCCGCGCAATCCTATATGATAATGGATCTAGTGTCTCCCCAATTTTCCCAAGCGGTCAGCGCAAGGCATTGATATACGGATAAAAAGGGGTTCAAAACGAGAGGATCGGGGTTCCTGATCGGGTAAAATGTGTATAGCAATAACCCATTGA
>Ga0256839_1000123_pt1 | contig 101398 bp, 83 predicted proteins | sample 354166metaG_FD_185968 | JGI IMG/M metagenome (GOLD analysis project Ga0256839, IMG submission 185968) | Hydrothermal vent microbial communities from Mid Atlantic Ridge, Atlantic Ocean - 354-166 | ecosystem: Environmental > Aquatic > Marine > Hydrothermal vents | place: Atlantic Ocean: Mid...
CCAAGGTTGTTGCGGTTGATGAAACATCGCCCAACAGCGCCCGCATTGTGCTGGAGCCTTTGGAAAGAGGTTTTGGCCACACACTGGGTAATGCATTTCGCCGCATTCTGCTGTCCTCCGTGCCAGGTGCCGCAATCACGGAAGTGGAAATTGATGGTGTTCAGCACGAATTTTCCGTTCTGGAAGGCGTCCAGGAAGATGTTTTGGAAATCTTGCTCAACCTCAAAGGGGTTGCGATTCGCCTGGATGACCGGGAAGAAGCTGAGCTGACGCTGAAAAAAACCGATGGTGTGGTTACCGCCGGAGATATTCAGGCACCTGAAGGAGTGACCATTGCTAATCCCGAGCATGTCATTTGCCACCTGTCTGACAATGCCACCATCAGCATGAAAATGCAGGCGCGTGAGGGCATTGGCTATGAATCTGCGGTTTCTCGTAAAAGCAGTGAAGACGAAGACCGGGCCATTGGTCGTTTGCTGCTGGATGCCAGCTATTGCCCGGTCAAGCGTGTGGCTTATGATGTCGAAAACGCCCGGGTGGAGCAGCGAACCAACCTCGACAAGCTGATTCTTGATATTGATACGGACGGCTCTGTCACAGCCGAGGAAGCCATTCGTACTGCGGCGCGGATTCTGGTTGAGCAAATGGCGGTCTTTATTGACTTTACGGTTACAGCGCCGACTGAAGAAAACAAGGAAGAGGAAAAGCTGAACCCGATTCTGCTCAAACCCATTGATGAGCTGGAACTGACAGTGCGTTCAGCGAATTGTCTGAAAGCCGAAAACATTCAGTATATCGGTGATTTGATTCAGCGCACAGAAGTCGAGCTGCTGAAAACCCCCAATTTAGGTAAAAAGTCGCTGAATGAAATCAAGTCGGTACTGGCCGACCTGGGGCTGACTCTGGGCGTGCGCCTTGATAATTGGCCACCGGCTGCCATTCGTACCACTGAACGCCTTTTGGGCTAACAACAACAAATAATTTTAGGAATTGGTGATTTAAAATGCGTCATCGTAAATCAGGTCGTAAACTTAATCGCAATAGTGCCCATCGCAAGGCGATGTTCCGCAACATGGCGGTTTCCCTGTTTGATCATGAGTTGATCAAAACCACCTTGCCCAAGGCAAAAGAGCTTCGCCGTGTGGCCGAACCGTTGATTACTCTGGCCAAAAACGACACGGTCGCCAACCGTCGTCTGGCTTTTTCCCGCCTGCGTGACAAGGATGTGGTCAAGAAGCTTTTTGAAGAGCTCGGCGAGCGTTATCAAGAGCGCCCGGGTGGGTATTTGCGTATTCTCAAGTGCGGCTTCCGCAAGGGTGACAATGCGCCGATGGCTTATGTTGAGCTGGTGGATCGTCCCCGCAAAGCAGAAGAGCCTGAAGCGGCTGAATAAGCGTTTTCGTCAACGCATAATAGAAGCCCGGTTATCCACACCGGGTTTTTTTATGCCCGGATGAAGCCTGGTGTATGGTTTGACCGTTTTGATAAAAACGGCTTTTCAACCTTTCTGCTTTTGGCCGGTTTTGGGGAGGAAAGGCTGGATTCTGTCCTGAAACAAGGTATGATATTTTGCCTGATTCAAGTGGTTATTTCCCCATGCAGTTAAAACATTATCGACTAATGACTGCGTTACCGGTTTTCGGCAGCGTTGCGCTTTTGGCTTTTGCCTATTACCAGGAATACGTCAATTATCTGGATCCTTGCCCGCTGTGCATGTTGCAAAGGGTGATTGTGGCCATTCTTGGCGGTCTTTTTTTGTTGGCGTTGTTAACCCCGGTCTATCGAAAGCTTTGGCGAGGCTTTTTGGGTGTGCTGTTAATCCTGTTTTCCCTGTTTGGCGTAGGCGTGGCTCTGCGCCATGTATGGCTACAATCCTTACCGCCGGAGCAGGTGCCTGATTGTGGTCCGGGATTAGGCTTTATGTTCGATCATTACCCTTTTCAGGATTTTATTACCCAGGTGTTAAGCGGGTCTGGCGAGTGCGCGGAGGTTTCCTGGCGGTTTCTTGGTTTGTCCATGCCAGCCTGGATGGTGGTCGTTTTTGGGATTTATCTGCTATACAGTTTATGGTGGATGACACGTTCGATAGACACTCACTGCTTGCGGAGATAATAGATGCAACCCATTTCCCTACCCAAAAACTGGACCCCGTCAAGCTGGCAAAGTTTTCCGGCCAAGCAACAGGCGCATTATGATGACCCAGAAGCGCTGCAAAGCGCTCTGGATACCCTGGCGTCTTTGCCTCCACTGGTCACTTCCTGGGAAGTGATGTCCCTGAAAGGGTTGCTGGCTGAAGTCCAGGCCGGCAAACGGTTTTTATTGCAAGGCGGTGATTGTGCCGAAAGTTTTGCTGACTGCAACCCATCCATCATTTCCAACCGGCTTAAAGTATTGTTACAAATGAGCCTGGTGCTGATTCATGGTTTGCATATGCCGGTGGTACGGGTGGGCCGTTTTGCTGGCCAGTTTGCCAAGCCGCGTTCCATTGACACTGAAACGCGTGACGGCGTGACTCTGCCGTCGTATCGGGGCGACCTGGTGAACGATCAGAGCTTTACCGCAGAGGCCCGCCGTCCCGATCCGCAGCGGCTTTTGCAAGGCCATGCCAATTCGGCCATCACCATGAATTTTGTTCGCGCCCTGATTGAAGGCGGCTTCGCGGACTTGCACCACCCTGAGTATTGGGATCTTGACTGGATGGCGCATTCTGAACAGTATCGGGAGTATCAGGAATTGGTTAAATCCATCTCCGATTCTGTCCACTTTTCTGAAATCCTGGCTGGGCGAAAGCTCAATAACCTCTCACGGGTGGATTTTTTTTCCTCCCACGAGGCCTTGCACTTGCCTTATGAGCAGGCATTGACCCGGCAGGTGCCGCGGCAATGGGGCTGGTTTAATTTGTCCACGCATTTTCCCTGGATAGGTTTGCGGACCAACGATGTGGATGGGGCGCATGTGGAATTCCTGCGTGGTATCCGCAACCCGGTGGGGGTCAAGGTTGGCGCGGATACGTCTTCGGCGGATTTGGTGCGTTTAGCCTCTTTACTGAACCCGCAACGAGAAGCTGGCAAACTGCTCTTTATCCATCGCCTGGGCGCCGAGCATGTGGAGGACGCCTTGCCGCGCATGATTCAGGCCATGCAAAAATCCGGCCATGAAGTCATCTGGAGCTGCGACCCCATGCATGGCAATACAGAAAGCACGCAGAATGGCTTTAAAACCCGGCGTTTTGAGAATATCCGTAATGAACTGGAGTTGTCTTTCCAGATCCACAAGAAAATGGGCTCGCATTTGGGCGGTGTGCACCTGGAGCTAACCGGGGAAAATGTCACCGAGTGCCTGGGTGGTGCCCGCGAGCTGGTGGAAGCAGACCTGCACAAGGCCTATAAGTCCCAGGTGGACCCTCGATTGAACTATGAGCAATCACTGGAGCTGGCCATGGCCATCGTCGGGCAATTCCAACGGCTGTAAGCATACGCTGACACCCGTTGGTTGAGGTGTCCGCCTCTTCCGCAATTGGGGCAGGCAATTCGCTTCTGACCGGTGGTCATTTGACCGCTTGGTTAGCGTGCTTTGGTGTAAAATGCTCGCTCTTCAAGCGGGAGAATCCCTGTGTCCAAGCGTATTTGCGTTTATTCTGAAATTGGCCGGCTGAATACCGTACTGATTCATCAGCCAGGCCCTGAAATGGAAAACATGACACCCGCCACGGCGGCTGATGTCTTGTTTGATGACATACTCAATCTGGATTTGGCCCTGGCCGAACACCGGCAGTTAACCGGTGTTTTACGGCGTGTGGCGGACGTGCTCGAATTCGCCGAATTGTTGGAAGATATTCTTGCCGATGAAAAAGTCAAACTGGGATTGTTGCAACAAGTTTGCCAGTTGCACCATTGTCAGGAGCTGGTGGATGACCTGATGGCGCTACCGGCGCCTCAGTTGGCGCGCCAGCTTTTTGAAGGTACCTTGCAGCGCAAGGACAGCCTGGAAAAGTTCCTCAACCCGTCGCCGCATGCCATTCCCCCTTTACCCAACGCCTTTTTTACCCGGGATGCCAGTATGTGTGTCTATGACCATGTGGTGATAGGCTCCATGGCACATAAAATCCGGTTGACTGAGTCATTACTGCTACGGGCGATTTTCAAGCATCATCCGCGGTTAAAGGGGCATGGCTTTTTACTGGATGGCACTCAGGCCGGATCGGACCAGTTGACGGTGGAAGGGGGCGATGTGCTGGTTATCCGAGACGATTTGGTGGTGCTGGGCTATAGTGAACGCACCTCGCCCCAGGCCATTGACTTCCTCGCCCGTCAGCTATCCCAGGGCAAGTCGCGTTTCAGTGTTGTGGCTGTTGAGTTGCCAAAGCAGCGGGCCACCATTCATCTGGACATGATTTTTACCATGCTTGATGTCGATACCTTCATGATTTTTCCGCCACTGATTACCGGGGCCGGCAAATGCAAGGCGTATCACATGCAATTGTCCGATGGTCAGGTGCGTCGTATTGACAAGTACTCAGGGCTACCCAAGGCCTTGCGCAGCCTGGGCATGGAAATCAATATGGTGCCGTGTGGTGGTGATGATCCGTTCCGTCAGGAGCGGGAGCAATGGACCAGCGGGGCTAATTTCTTTGCCTTTGCTCCGGGGCAGGTGTTGGGCTTTGCCCATAACACCGGCACGCTGGATGCGCTCAACCGGGCCGGTTATGAGGTGGTGCATGCCAATGAAATTATCACCGGTAAAAAAGAAATTGGCAGTGGGAAAATCGCTGTGGCCATGGATGGCGCGGAGCTGTCCCGGGGTGGCGGTGGTTGCCGTTGTATGACCATGCCCATTTGCCGTCAACCGGTGGAGTGGTAATGCCGCTGATAACACTGCGGGATGTGCGGGTGGACTTTGGCGCAGCCCCTGTGCTGGATGGTGTCAGTTTATCCATCCACAAAGGGCAAAAACTGAGCTTGATCGGCCGCAATGGCGAGGGCAAATCGACTTTGCTGAAGCTGCTTAATCAGGAGATTGAGCCTGAAAGTGGTGAAATACTGCGCCGTGATGGTGTGCGCGTGGCGATGATGGCGCAACAGGTGCCTGAAAGCTGGCAGGGGACTGTTTTTGACGTGGTGGCCCGGGCATTGGCAGAAGATGGTCAACGCCTGATTCGCTATCATCAGTTATTGCAGGATGCGCCGGACAGTCAGGAACTGGCGGATATTCAGCAAGCGCTCACGGAAGCCGATGCCTGGCCTTTTCTCAACCGCATTGAAACGGTGATTAGTCAACTGGGTCTGGGCGCTGAAGCAGATTTTTCGGCATTGTCCGGGGGAGTTAAACGGCGGGTGGTGCTGGCACGCGCTTTGGTGTGCCAGCCGGATATTCTTTTGTTGGATGAGCCCACCAATCATCTCGACATTGAGTCCATTCAGTGGCTGGAAAAATATATTCGCAATCTGAACATTGCTGTGGTGTTTGTGACTCATGACCGGGCCTTTTTGCGTGCCGTGGCCACAGGCATACTGGAACTGGATCGGGGCAAAATTTTTGCCTATGACTGCGATTACGACACCTATGTGCGCCGACGCGAAGAACGGCTGCATGCTGAAGCCCGGCAATGGCAGCGCTTTGACAAAAAACTGCAAGCCGAGGAGGCGTGGATTCGTCAGGGAATCAAGGCCCGCCGCACCCGCAATGAAGGCCGGGTGCGGCAATTGCAGGCCATGCGGCAGGCGCGTCTGGCCAGGAGGCAAATGGGTGCACAGGCCCGGGCATCAGTCAACGTGGCCGAGGCCTCGGGAAAAAAGGTCATTGTGGCTCACAAAATCTCCAAATCCTATCAGGACAAGCCCCTGATTGATCGTTTTAGCACCCGTATCTGGCGGGGGGACAAGGTAGGCATTATTGGCCCCAATGGCGTGGGCAAAACCACATTGGTCAAGATTTTGCTCAAGCAGTTGGCGCCGGATAGCGGCAGTGTCAAGCACGGCACCAGTCTGGAAATTGCCTATTTTGACCAGCTGCGCGAAAGTATCAATGACGATGACACCGTGCGCAACAACCTGAATTTGGGCACGGATGAGGTGATGGTCAATGGCAAGCCCAGGCATGTCATGGCCTATTTGCAGGATTTTCTGTTTTCTCCGGATAAAATCATGGGTCCGGCCAAGGTACTCTCCGGCGGTGAGCGCAACCGCTTGTTGCTGGCGCGGCTATTTGCCAGGCCATCCAATGTGCTGGTGCTGGATGAACCCACCAATGACCTTGATATGGAAACCCTGGATTTGCTTCAGGAGCAATTGCTGGAATACCCTGGCACGGTGCTGTTGATATCCCATGATCGGGATTTCATTGATCAGGTGGCCACGCAAACATTTGTCTTTGAGGGTGATGGACGCATTCAGGAATATGTGGGCGGTTACAGCGACTACTTGCGTCAACGGCCGGCCGTCGCGAGTGACAGCACGCCAGCGACAAAACGGGGCGAGGATTCAGCAAAAAACAGCAAGGCTACGGCCTCGGCAAAAGAAAACCCGCAAGGCAGCGGTAAGCTGACATACAAACTGCAGCGGGAACTGGCCAGTTTGCCCGGAGAGATTGAAAAGCTGGAAAAAAGGCTTGCGCATCTGGAGGAAGAAATGGCCGCACCGGATTTTTACACCGGCCCGCCGCACCGTATCAAGCAAGCCACCGCCAAGCAGAAGGAGCTCCGCCAGCAATTGGACGCTAAATATCAGCGTTGGGACGAACTGGAGTCGATGTCCTCCACATAGACGCAAACAGCCGTTGGCTTTACGGGGCGCGGCTGGATGTGAGTCTTTTTTGTTGTACAGAATAGCGAGTTTGTGTGATGGGCTACTCCAACGGATTATCTGGCTGCTCATCGGGAATGGAACCGTCAGGGCAGGGGCGAAACCGGCAGTGGTTGTCCGGATCGCGGCCAACCCAGCTTCCGTCTGGGCATTGGCGGACGTCCTGGGGGCAGAATACCTGACTTTTGGATTCGGGCGCCGTTTTCTTTTCCCCGGCGGCTGCCTGTTTGGTTTTTTCGGTCATGGCTGTCTCCGGCTGCGGGCAGGGAAAGAACTGGCATTGATTGTTGGGGTCGCGGCCGACGCTGGTGACGCCGTCGGGGCAGAGTCGGGCATCCTTGGGGCAAGCCGCTGGCGGGGATTGTTTAATGGATGTTTCCGGTTTTGATGTGGATGGCTGGGGCAGAGCGGATGCAGACGACGTGCGCTCGCCCTCGCAGGCTGACACGAGCAAGGCACTCAGCACGAGCAGACCCCAGTGGATTGTTCTGCTTAACTTCAGGGAAGAAACATGGTGACTGCCGAGTGATTTCATGAGATTTTTTTCTCCCAAAACAGGGCGTGGCCCATGGCCGGGTCAAGCTCGTAAGGGGCAAAGCCAAATTTTTCATAGCTTTTTTTGGCCGGGGTATTGCCTTCCACCACTTCCAGAGTCAGTTTGCAGGCTCCGCGGTTTTTGGCCAGCTCTTCCACTTTCTCCAATAACCGGTGGCTGATTTTTAGCCCTCTGAATTCTGGCCGAACCACCACGTCATGAATGTTGACCAGTGGTTTGCAGGCAAAAGTGGAAAAGCCCTCGAAGCAATTCACAAGCCCGGCGGGACGGTCATCCACATAGGCAATGACGCTGAACGCATCGGGGCGCTTTGCCAGGGCCTGCGGCAGATGTTGCTTGACCGCTTCATCCAGGGGCTGTCCGCCACCGGCTGGGTCGCGGGCATAGCTGTCAAGTAAGTCCACCAGGTCCTGCGCCTGGCGCGGGTGGTGATAATCCACCAGCACCAGACGCAATGCAGGGGCTTGCTGATTTGATATGGGATTATTCATCACGCAACTTGGCCAGTAAGCGCAGCATTTCCAGATACAGCCACACCAGCGTCATCAACAAGGTGAACGCGCCAAACCACTCCATGTATTTGGGCGCACCCTGGGCACTGGCTTTTTCAATAAAATCAAAGTCCAGCGCCAGATTCATGGCCGCAATCACCACTACAAATAAACTGAAAGCGATGCCCAAGGGGCCGGATTCGTGAATCAATGGCACTTGCACGCCAAAAAAGCCCAGCACCATGGCCAGCAAGTAATACAGCATGATTCCGCCGGTGGCATAGAAGATGACTTTGCGGAAGGTGTCGTTGACTTTAATCAGGCCGGTTTTATAGGCCAGCAGCATGGCGCCCAAGGTGGCGAAGGTGGCGCCCACAGCGGATACCACAATACCCGGGAATTTTAATTCGAACATGGCCGAGATGGCACCCATGGCCAATCCTTCAAGCGCAGCATAAAGTGGTGCGGTGATAGGTGACCACTCGGGTTTGAAAATGGTGGCCAGTGCGACGATAAACCCACCAATCAGACCGACCCAGATTAACGGCGTGGTTGCCGCAGCGTCACCCATGGCAAAACCTGTCATGGCTTTTTGCCATGTCCAGGCGGCCGTGGCGATAGCGATAAGCAACAGCAGGCCGGTTTTGTTGACGGTGCCGTCAATGGTCATGACCTGGGAGCGGTCTACTACTAGCTCATCGCGCGGTCCCAAGCTGATTTGCGCGGTTTGCTCCAGGGTTTTCAAAGCAGGATTGGATGAGCGAAACATGTCATTCTCCTTAAAGTGTTTCGTTACTGTTGAGGTTAGGTTTATGGGGTTTGTGAGAAGCTCAATCAAGTATAACAGTTTTGGCAATAATCGTTATCGCCCTTAGTCAACAGGCGTCACTTTCAGTGCAGCCTGGGGCGGTTTTGTCTCGCTGAGCTGTGCTTTCGCCACAACAAGTCGGTTGGTGGGCAATTTTTCAGCCTCATGCAGATAGTCGCGAACTTGTTGGGCGCGTTTTTGCGCCAGTTGATAGAGAGTTTCGTCATTAATGACCACCGTCTGAAGCAAATGCCGCCAGGCTTGCATGGTGAGTTTGACCCGGTCAGCACCATATTGTTCCTGCAGATTTGCCCAGCGTGCGAACCCCAGACGAGAGATGTATAAGCGTTGCACACGGTCCTGAATGGTGTTTTTGACAAGCCATTTTTTCAGATTTTCTGCTGTCAGGTCGTGGGGCAGGTTCAAGTCGATTAACAGTTGCCTAAAGCGCAGCGCCTGACCATCCTGGGGGCGATTGGCCCAGCCGGTAATGTGCAAGCCAATAGTGGGGCGTAGGCGCAAGGCCGTGGCCAGCTTTTGTAATTTGGCCGCTTCTGTAGCGCGCAAGGCATCGCTGCCGGGTTCAAACAGAATGCGTTGCAGATTTTCCTTTCCCAGACCGACAAGGTCAGCCAGTATTCTGAATGGCGAGGTGCCCACGCGGGAGATGGTTTTGACAAAGGCAGTCAGCAGCAGATGGCTAATACTGAAACGGGGGTCCTCAAGGTCGCCTGTCAGGGGAATGTGCAAGTGGACGATACCCTGGCTGTCTGCGAGCAGAGCCAGGGCCGTTTTTAACGGCAGGCTAAAGGCTGCCTTGGGGTTGTCGATTTTTTCCAGCTTTGGCTGAACAATGGTCAGGTCCAACTGGCCTTTGAGCCGCTGATGCCGGATGCGGTATTCCAGATCAATGTCGGCTCTGCCGCTGCGGGCCTCATAGCCAAAAAAATGGCGAATATAGGGATTCAGCTTGACCAGATCCAGATTGCGTAGATGACTTTTTGACTGAGGCACGGGTGGCTTGTTGTTCCAGGACAACAAGCCCTTGGCCAGCACATGGGTAAATTGTCCCAGCTGGGTTTCCAGCATAAATGCCGGAATACCATCCCGGGCTTTGGCTGCTGCCGGCGTCAGGTTGGCTGTCAGGTTTGTGACAGGCCAGTGAACAGGGGGAGTGACACGGGCATCGGTCAGGTTGATATGCGATTTTTCTACCTGCATCTGATTCCACTCCACGTTCCATGGGTGATGCGTGGCAGAAGGTTTGTCCCCCGGCGGGTTTTTGTTATCGAGATGCAGAATCCCGCTTTCCGGCCGCAACAGGTTTTTGAGGTTGTGGCTCATGGCATCCAACTGGATATCACCGCGCAAGCCGCGAATCAGCATGGAGCCCATGTGAATGCGACGCTGCGGGCTATCGATGCGGGAGGGATTGAGCTGCCACATTTTCCAGCCGAGGATTTGGCGCCGGCTTTCATCATACAGGGAGAAATCGGCCAGGTCAGCTGCAAACGTTCCTTGGAAGCCGTCAGGTTGCCACTGCCATTGTCCCTGACTGTTGAGCAGACCGGTCACTGCGCTGATTTTCAGTAAGCGGTTGAGCACAGGCAACCACGGCTGTAGCGCCATGTTCTGGATCTGGTAGGAAAGATTCCCCGAGCCCTTTGCCAGGCTGAGCTGTCCTGTTAGCCGGGTTTGACCGCCGGGCGTGGAATCGGACTCTCCCGGCAACTTCAAGTCGGCTGAAAAAGTCGCCGCCTTATCATTATTGGACAAGTTTTCCAGTTGTAGTTGCCTGATGCCGACCACTGGCTGGCCGAGATTTTTGGCAGTGGTGAGACGCAGCTGGCTGTTGTTCACGTGGAAACGGGCGATGCGCCAGGATAACTCAGGCTTCTGCTGCATATTTTGTGGCGCATTAGACACTTGAGCGGGTGCCGCAGTCGTGTTTTCCGGTTGAAAGATACTATCAATCGGAAGCTGAATGGTGGCGCGCTCAAGGGACACATCCCCGACTGCCAGCTGTTTGGTTGGCAGAGCGAAAGACAAGTCACTGGCCTCCAGGCTCGGGGCGACAAGCGAGGGGCCGCCTTCATCCTCGCTGGCCTGAAAGGATGCAGCGGAAGGCCGGGCAATATGTAAGGGGCTCATGCGTATTTTCTTTGCCGTGAGTTGCAACTGGCGATTACTTGCGGCCCAGCGCACCGTGCCAGAGCCGGTCAGTCCGGCTTGCTTGATAGACACCCCTGGCATGGCCACTGACAGTTTTTTTAGCCACTCCGGCAGGTTTGCAATGCGGGTTTTCCAATGGGCATCCAGCACACTGTCTTGGTGAACATACTGCCCCTCTAATTGCAGGGAGTCCCCCTGCTGGGTCGTGATACTGGCGGTGAACTGCGATGGCTTCTGGCCTGTATTCAGGTTTTTGTGTTGATAGTCTATCTGCTGCAAGCTGAGCGAGAGTGGCTGTTCGCCATGGCTTTCCCAATCCAGCCGGCCGTCAGTGATATTGAACTGGCGAATGTGGAAATCCACCGGGTTTTCCAAAGCTGCGGATGTTTTGGGGGACGCTTGTACCTGGGGATAGACCCAGTCACCGTTTTTTTTGCTGAGCAGATGGACTTGGGGTTTGTTTATGGTCAGTTCATCCAGTGTCAGTCGTTGATGCCACAGTGAAGCAATGGCATTGAGATTGATGTGGATGTTATCGGCCTGAAACCACTGGTATCGGCTGGTGTTATCGGCGAGAATCGGTTTCTCAACATGCAGGCTGAAATCAAAGGGATTAAAACGAACGCTCTGTGCCGAAAAATGACTGGTGAGTGTATCGCCGGCCAGTGTTTCGATATGTTGTTCAAGCAGCCGGGGAATCGCAAAATAGGCCACAACAGCATAGAGGGCGTAGAGGCCCAAAAGGCTGAAAAGCATGACTCTTAGCCGGGAGCGGCGAACGTGTCTGGTTGTGGCAGAGGGGCCAGGCATGGTGTGATTCATGTCGCCATTATGGGGCTTGTGAAGGCGAAAAAAAAGGCCGGTCAGAGACCGGCCTGTTATTTAAGAATATGCTGTCAGTTTTTGACGTGTGACTGCTTCCTGTACCAGCCTGCCAGGCCAATAACCAATAGCGCCAGCATGGCCAATAAAGCCGGCTTCAGTGTCGGAATGGCCACCACCGGCGCATGACCCAGGCCAGCCGGGTCTGTAAAGTTGCCGTCAACCAGGCCATCGCTGTCACCAGCACCGCCATCGGTAATGGTGTAAGTGACGATATTGGCGTTAACCATGGCCGGATACTGGCTCCAGTTGCCATCATACTTGAAGAAAGCGCGGCCAGGCGGTATCTCGGCCGGATAGGTAATGGTCACGTTCAGGCTGCTGCCGGGTGCGCATTGACTGGCAGTAAAATCGACCAGGCCGTAAGGAAACTGGTAATTTCCCGGTGGCTGAGAAGGTATGCTGGCCGCATCAATATATTGCACATTGGCAAAGCCGCACAGTGGGCCACCACCGGAGATGTCAACCGTGACGCTACCACTGCCATTGGGAGCAGGCGCAGTGTAAGATGTCACTGGCGCTTCGTTATCCAGGATGGTCACCGTATGGGTCAGGGTTGTTCCTGCATCGGCGTTAACCGGGTTGGACAAAGTCAGGCTAAAGGTTTCATCGCCCTCAAGCACGTTGTCATCCAGGATGGTCACGCTCACCGTCTGGCTGGTCGTGTTGGCGGGGATGGTGATAACCTGGTTAATGGCGGTATAGTCGCTGCCGGCTGTGGCGCTGCCATTGCTGGAGACCACTTGTACACTCACTGGTTGGTTAATGGGATTGCTCAAAGTCAGGGTGATATCGAGCGAACCGGCGGTTTCCAGAACGCTGGAGGCAGCCTGGGCGAATGTCACGGTGGGGATGGCCGTTGGGTTGAAGCCGGCAACCAGCGGGTCATGGTCTGAGGCCCGGTAAGCATCCGGCGAGTAAAAATCCGCAGGTTTGGCCGGGCCGCCATTGGGCAGATTTTCCTCGTTGTAATCGAAAAACGGCAGCTCATCGGCATTGATATGCCACTCGGCCACAGAAGTGGCCTGAGGCAATGCGGTGGTGTTGGCGAGAATGTAATCGAGATAACCACGTTGACCGGCATACTGGTAAGACCAGGCCATGCCGGGGCCGATTTCCTGCGCTACCAGGTCGGTAAATCCGCCTGCGGCCAGCGCGGTAATCGGGTCTTCCATGGCGTAGGCATTGAGGTCGCCGACCACGACAGCGCCCACGGCGGGACCTGCGCCAGTGGGATCGCTGTTCAGCCAGTTGGCCATGGCCGTGGCTGCCTTGGTGCGGGTGTCATTGAATGCGCCCTGGCCATCGCCCTGATCGGCATCAGCACCGGTGCCGGTACCGCCTTTGGATTTCAGATGAGCCACAGCCACAGTGATTTTCTGATTATTGGCATTGCGGAAGGTTTGCGCCAGTACCGGTCGGTTCAACGAGTCATTGAACAGGGGATCCACCGATGAGTCGAGAATGGCGAAGCTGCCCTGCGGGCTAACCTGCGCGGGTTGATAAATCAGCGCAACCTTGATGACATCGCTGCCAATGGTGTCGGTATTGATGTAGTCCCAGGTACCGGCTCCGGCAGCGTTGTTGAGCGCATTGACCAGCATGTCCAGACTGGCGCTGGCATTATTTTCAATTTCCACCAGGCCCACAATATCGGCGCCCAGGGCATTAATGGCCGCCGTCAGTTTGTTTAACTGCCGGGTTTGCTCGCTAACTGAATCAGCACCCCGGCAACCGGCGTTGCCTGCCGGGCCACAAATGGGGACGCCGGTATCAATGGTACTGAAGAAATTCAGCACGTTCATGGCAGCCACATGGATATCGCCAGCCGGTAGGGCCGGTGCAGCGCTTCGCGGGTTAGCGGTTTCGTCCCAGACCAGCGGGGCGGTGGGCTCAATTTTGTAGTCGCCAAAGGAGTAATGCATCACCCCTTCCAGGGCATTGATGACATAGCCTGTGCGAACCGGATTGTTGGCATTCAAAGGCGTGCTGTCATCGCGCCCGACGATAAAAGGCGTGCGGTAGGCGCCGTTACGGGCATCATCCACGATGAATTTGTTGTCGTCATTGGCCGCTTGCTGGGCGATGGCGGCGGGCCCGGGAGCGACAATGGCCGTTGGTGTGTACAAGGGGCCGTTGGAGACCACAAATTGACCATATTGGAGAATTTCGGTGGTATCTGTCACTGTGGCCGGGTGGGTCAGTACCACGCGCATGCCTTCAATGGTTTCCGGGTCAAAACCATTCAGGGGCAAAGTCAGCTGGGCCGGTGTAATGTCGGTGGATGAGCCACTGCCGCACACCAGAATCTGGTTGATGTTCATCTCGGTCAGGCCGTTGAATTCGCTGACCTCACCCCGGATGCGTACCCGGTCAAATTCATTGACGTTGACGGTGTTGCCGCCTTCAAACACAAAAATGCCTTCAGAGGTTTGCGGATTGCCGTCCTCGGTGGCGGTTCCCTCCTGCAGATAAAAGCCATTCAGGCTGGCATTGTTCTGAAAATCGCCCACCACATAGGCTTCCACGTCCACGGTGCTGCCCACCATAGGACTGCTTGCGCCGCTGCCTTGAATCTGGTTAATGGGTGTGGCTGACGCGCCGCAGGCAAACGGGATTTCTGTGGTAAAGCTGAATACATAGTCAGCCGGCAGGGTGATGCCCGGGTTGCCGCTGTCTGTCACCTGGTTTTGTTTAACAGTGACGGTGCATACAGTGCCAGCCGGCAAGGCGCTGGTGGGCGTCAGGGAGACGCTGGCGGTGTTATTGGCTGGCAGGCCTGTGAAGCTGATGGGGGTGCCCGCCGGGCACTCGATGTCAACAGCCGAAGCGCTCCAGTTGGCCGGGCTGCTCACGGTGATATTCACGGGGCTGGTGACAGGCACGTTGACCGCTCCGGCGGCCGGGTTGGTGGTGGTCACTGTCAGGCTGCCGGTGACATCGCCATTGACGCGCAAGAAATCAAAAGCCATTTCTTCGCTGGCGGCGTCCGCATAGACCAGTACCCGGATATCCAGCTGGTTGCCGGTGCCGGGGATGGCGGCACTGAAGTTCTGGAAAGTGGCCGTGAGCTGGGCGCCATCGGCCTCATCGTTGCAGTCGGCATCAAAGCCCAGGGGTTCATTGAAGTCGTCGCCATTGTTAAAATAGGAAAAGCACAGGATTTTGCTCCAGCTACCGCCGTCAATGCGGGCTTCCACCTGCATATGGTCAGGCCGGTCATACTTGTTGGTGCGGGTGGCGGCGAATAGCCCTTCAAACTGCAGATTGCTGTAGCCGTTGATATTGATGCCGGAAATCATGACCCATTGTTCCTTGTTGCCATTGCCGCCGTTGTCGTCCGTGTCTTCCGCGGCCCAAAGCCATGTGTTATTTTGGCCGTTGTAAGCCGGTGATGTGGAAATATTGCTGCCATCGGTGCGGGTGAAATAGTCATTGGCCGAGGCATTGGGGTCAGATGGGGAAAATTCCACCGATACGGTATAGCGGCTGCCATTGCCATCGGTTTCAAAATCTTCCGTATGGATATTGACCGCGTAAGCAGAAAGGGGTAACAAAACAAGATTGGTGATGGCAAACAGACGATACAGCATGGCTGGTCAGCTCCAATGAAAATGAGAACAAAAAAGCAAAAGGTATGCGGTGAAAAAGCCAATAGTGCTTTTAGCGGTATATTTTAACTTAAGTCCGGCGATGGTGCCGTGTACAATAGGCGGTTATGATTAAAAAGCTGAAAAACTGGTATAAAAGTCATCGCTGGGCCTCATTGTTTTTTGAGGTGTTGCTGTTGATCGCTGTCATGTTGGCGATTTCCTGGTGGCAAAATCGTGGCGAAATGCCGGGTGAAAACGGCATGGCGCCGGATTTTACCCTGCAATCCCTGGACGGTGGCTCTTACCGGCTATCTGATTATCGGGGCAAGAAGGTGGTGCTGTACTTTTTTGCCCCTTGGTGTTCGGTGTGCCACCTGAGTGCGCCTAACCTGAAAGCACTGCGAGCCAGCCGATCACCGGATGATCTACAAATTTTGCTGGTTGGCTTGAGTTATAACAATATCGGCGAGCTCAAAAAGTTTGCTGAGGATTTACAGCTTGAAGGCATCCCTGTTTTGATCGGGAATGAGCAAATGATGCAGGACTATCGCATCAAGGCCTTCCCCACTTATTTTGTGATTGATGAGAATGGGCGCATTTCATCCCGATCCATCGGTTACAGTACGGAGCTGGGCCTGCGTTTGCGAACCTGATTTTGTGGTTTGACCACGCCGCAATCTGTCATTTTCTATGAATCACAGTCACCAACCCCAAATGCATTCGGACAATTAACCCACAAAGCGACCTATGAGCACAGATCATATTCCCGCCTATCAACCAGACGAGATTGAACAGTCACTCCAGCAACGCTGGGCTGAAAACAACACCTTTCATGCTGCCGATGACGATCCGCGTCCCCGATATTACTGTTTAAGCATGTTCCCATACCCCAGTGGGCAACTGCATATGGGCCATGTGCGCAATTACACCATTGGGGACGTGATATCCCGTTATCAGCGAATGACGGGGAAAAATGTGTTGCAGCCCATTGGCTATGACGCTTTTGGCCTGCCTGCGGAGAATGCCGCCATCAAGCATAAAACCCCACCGGCAGTCTGGACGCGGCAAAACATGGCTTACATGAGCCAACAATTCAAGCGGTTGGGATTTGCCTTCGACTGGGACCGGGAGCTGGCCACCTGCGACCCGGACTATTACCGCTGGGAACAGTGGCTGTTTACCCGCTTGATGAAAAAAGGGCTGGTTTACCGCAAGGATGCCGTGGTGAACTGGGACCCTGTGGACCAAACCGTGCTGGCCAATGAGCAAGTCATTGATGGCCGCGGCTGGCGATCCGGCGCCTTGGTGGAGCGCAAAGTGATTCCCCAGTGGTTTATGAAAATCACGGCTTATGCGGACGAACTACTGGAAGGGCTGGAGACTCTTGACGGCTGGCCGGAATCAGTGAAAACCATGCAGCGCAACTGGATTGGCAAGTCCCGCGGGCTGGAGCTGGATTTTGCGGTGGAAGGCTTTGAACAACCGCTTTCGGTTTATACCACCCGGCCTGACACCCTGTATGGCGTATCCTATCTGGCGGTGGCGCCGGAACATCCGCTGGCCCGGAAGGCTGTGGAGAAAAACCCGGATTTACAGGCGTTTGTTGAGGAATGCACCCATGCCCAGGTGAATGAAGCGGCCATGGCCACCATGGAAAAGAAGGGGCAATACAGCGGATTTGACGCCATACATCCTCTGACTGGTGAAAAAATCCCGGTCTGGATAGCCAACTTTGTCCTGGCCGGCTATGGCACCGGTGCGGTGATGGCCGTTCCGGCCCATGACCAGCGAGACTGGGAGTTTGCCACCAAGTATGGCTTGCCTGTCAAACAGGTGATTGAACCGGAAGACGGTGCGGCAGTGAACCTGGCTGAAGGGGCCTACACGGAAAAGGGTCGCCTGATTCACTCCGGCCCGTATTCGGGCATGCGCTCGCAACAGGCTTTTGACGCCATGGCCGAGCACTTTGAAAAAGCCGGCACAGGTCGGGTGCAAACCAATTACCGGCTGCGTGACTGGGGTGTTTCACGCCAGCGCTACTGGGGCTGCCCGATTCCGGTGATTTACTGCAAGGATTGCGGCGCTGTACCGGTGCCGGAGGAGCAACTGCCGGTGGTTTTGCCGGAAGATGTGGCGTTTGACGAGTCCGGCGGCTCGCCCCTGAAAAAAATGCCCGAGTTTTATGAAACCACCTGTCCTGAGTGCGGGCAGGCGGCCACGCGTGAAACCGATACGTTTGATACCTTTATGGAATCCTCGTGGTATTACGCCCGCTATACTTGTCCGGATAACCAGCAAGCCATGTTGGACGAACGCGCCGATCAATGGCTGACCGTGGATCAGTATATCGGCGGCATTGAGCATGCCATCTTGCATCTGCTGTATGCGCGGTTCTACCACAAACTGATGCGGGATGAGGGGCTGGTCAGCAGTGATGAGCCTTTTACCCGGCTTTTGACACAGGGCATGGTGCTTAAAGACGGGGCGAAAATGTCCAAATCCAAGGGCAATACAGTTGACCCGCAGGCGCTGATTGATCGTTATGGCGCCGATACCGTGCGGCTGTTTTCCATGTTTGCGGCGCCACCGGAGCAGTCGCTGGAGTGGTCTGATGCTGGCGTGGAAGGTGCTCATCGTTATCTCAACCGCCTGTGGAAATCCGTCCATGCCCATGCGAACAAAAGCGCGGGCAGAACGGTGACAATGGCGCCTGAAAATCTGACGGATGAACAAAAAAACGTGCGGCGCAAAGTCCACGAAACCATTCGCAAAATGACTGAAGATATTGGTCACAGACAAAACTTTAATACCGCCATCGCCGCGGCCATGGAACTCACCAACACACTGAATAAATTTAAGGATGACAGCGATGCCGGACTGGCTGTGGCCCAGGAAGGTTGGTACGCGCTGGTGTTGATGTTATCGCCCATGGCGCCGCATATCACCCAGGTGCTCTATGAAGCGCTGGGTGGTGAGGGGCTGGTGGTGGATCAGTCATGGCCGCGTTATGACGAAGCGGCGCTCAAGCAGGACAGTGCTCAACTGGTGGTGCAAGTGAATGGCAAAGTGCGGGGTAAAGTCTCCGTACCGATCAATCTGGATGAGGAAGGCATTCGCCAGCAGGTCATGCAGTTGGACAATGTGCAGAGATTTGTGGCTGACAAAAATATTCGCAAAGTGATTATTGTGCCGGGCCGCCTGGTCAATGTGGTAGCCAACTGATGTTTCGTCCGCCATATTTCGTGTTGGTTTTACTGGCTGTGCTTTTGAACGGCTGTGGCTATCATTTGCGCCAAAAGGTCAGTATTCCACCCGACTATCAGCGTATGGCTGTGGAAATCAGTGGCGAAAACGACCTCAAGCCTGTCCTGGTTTCTACATTATTGGCCAATGGCATCGTCGTCATGGAAGACACAAAACAGGCCCGTGCTCTTGTGCAGGTCAGCAAAAACCGCATTCGCCGTGTGGTGCAGTCGGTAGGGGCCAACAATCGGGTGCAAGAGTTTCGACTCGAATATGACCTGTCTTTCCGGGTTGTGGATACCCATAGCGGTGAGGTTGTTATTCCGCTGCAAGAACTGCACCTGGAGCGGGACTACGCCTTTGACATTACACAAATTACAGCGGCCAGACAAGAAGAGGAGCTGCTTCGGCAAAGATTGCTGGAAGACATGGCCTGGCAGATGATTCGCCGGATGGAAGCCCAGTTTCGTGTGCGGCTGCATGCGGGCGAACCGGCAGCCGATCAGGTACCGGCTGTTAGTGAAAAACATCCCTCAGACCGATAGGATGGCCAAGCTGACCACGCAACAACTGCAAGTGCAGCTGGCCGAAGGGCTGGCGCCTTGTTATCTGGTGGCCGGTGATGAGCCTTTGCAATTACAGGAGTGCGCTGACGCCATTCGCCGGCAGGCAAAAGCCGCCGGTTATGGTGAGCGTGAAGTATTGCATGCGGATGGCCGTTTTGACTGGACTCGCCTGTTTGCCAGTGCGGGTACTTTGTCCCTGTTTGCCGATAAACGTCTGATTGAAGTCCACCTGCCTGATGGCAAGCCCGGCGCCAAGGGCGCCCGGGCGTTGAGTGAGTTTGTCTCCGCCTTGCCGCAGGATGTGTTATTGCTGGTCATGGCGCATCAGTGGCAGGGCAGCAGTGACAAAAGCAAATGGGTTCAGGCCTTTCAAGACTGTGGTCATTTTATCCGCGTTTACGCCCCGCGCAGAGAAGAAATGCCAGCCTGGATCCGGAATCGCTGTGAACAGGTAGGGTTACAGGTGAGCAACGACGCCTTGATGCAGCTGGCCGCGCGCCTGGAAGGCAATTTGCTGGCGGCCGCCCAGGAAATTGAAAAACTGAAGATGCGCTTTGGCGATCAGACCGTTACCGTTCAGGATGTGGCCGACCAGGTGGCGGATAACGCCCGTTTCGACGTGTTTCGTTTGACCGATGCCCTGTTGGCAGGGCATTTGTTCCGCGCTTTGCGTGTGCTGCGGGGGTTACGCGCCAATGATTTGTCACCGGTGGTGGTGCACTGGGCATTGGAACGGGAAAGTCGAACCTTGTTAAAGCTGGCGGCCATGCGCCGCCCACGTCCGGCCGACTACCGGCAGTTGGGCATCTGGCCACAACGTCAGGCGCTGATCAATCAGGCGCTTGCCCGGCTGGATTATTCCCGGCTGGTTCAGCTTCATGCCGGGCTGGCCGAGCTGGATCGCGTTATCAAAGGCCAGAGCCGTGGCCAGGACAGCGCCCTTGGCCAGCCGTGGCTGGCCATTGAGCGTTGGTTGGTTGCATTTATTTCTCCACGCCAGATATAAACCACATTTTTTGGCAGGCGACCTTTGTGCCGCTTTAGTGGCCTTTCCAGGTTTTTTCGCTGCCCTTGTCATACAGGCCGATCAATGGCGCGGCGTCTTTGGCGGTGCGCCACCCACGGTACATGCCCTTGGAGTTGAAGACCATGACTGGTTGGGCATTGTGGTCCAGAGCGATAATGCCGCCTTCACCCCCGGCAGAAAACAGCACATCCATGATAACGCTTTCGGCGGCCTGTTGTAGCGGCTGCTTCAGGTAACGGCTACGGGCACAAATATCATGGGCCACCGCATAGCGGATAAAATACTCGCCATGGCCGGTGGCGGAAATGGCGCAACTGCGATTGTCGGCATAGGTGCCTGCGCCAATAATGGGTGAATCGCCAATGCGACCATGGGACTTGTTGGTCATGCCGCCGGTGGATGTACCAGCAGCCAGGTTGCCGTGGATATCAATGGCGACAGCCCCGACCGTGCCAAATTTGAAGTCATCGGCGCTGCCAGGCTTTGTTAACTCATCCTCTGACAAGGCCGTGGTTTTTTCAGCCCTGGCTTTTTGCCATTGTTGACGGCGATAGTCGGTATCAAACCAGCTGTTTTCGACCCATGGCAGCCCTTGTTCCTTGGCAAACTGATCGGCGCCGTCGCCAGCCAGCAGGACATGGGGAGATTTTTCCAGCACCGCCATGGCCGCGCGGATGGGGTTTTTGACATGCTTGACCGCGGCCACCGCGCCGGCTTGCAGGTCGCTGCCCCGCATAATGGAAGCATCCAGTTCGTGAGTGCCTTCGGCGGTAAAAACCGCACCCTGGCCAGCATTGAATAAAGGCGAATCCTCCATGACCTCAATGGCCGCAATCACGGCATCCGTGGCGGCTCCGCCCCGTTGCAGTACAGCATAGCCGGCATTGGTGGCCTTGGCCAGGGTGGCGCGGATGGCCTTTTCCTTTGCCGGGGTCAGATTTTCCTTGAGGATGGTTCCGGCACCGCCGTGGATAACAATGGCAATGGGTTTTTTGGCAGTAGCGTTCATGGCGGCTCCAAGGTTAATAATCGTGCCGAAAACAAGAAGTGCAATGAGTGGAGGACGTAAAGGTACTTTCATGGTCACAAGCCTTCCGTGATTGTGTTTGTGAGTGGTTGACCGTATCAAATTTCGCCGGTTCAATCCACTAAAAAAAGCCGTGAATGATGCACGGGTTGCCACTGACCATTTTCTGTTTGCTCCCGCATCAGTATTTGATAGGCCCGGGTGCCACTCGGTAGGTGGGTTTTAAAGCCTACCTCGGGCATAAACGGGTCATTCAATGTGGGAAATAACCGGGCCACGCCGATATTGATTTCCTTGGGATTCGCCATGGCTTTTTTTTGCCATTTTCCATGTGCGCCCTGATAGCGGATAAACAATTGACGAGCAGTAGGGTGAGTGCCGGGCATATGATGTCGAACCACCCATCCGCTGACATCAACACCATTGGCTGTGGATTGGTGCTCGGCATAAAAAATGGCGGGTAACTGGCATTCGGCACCACCAGGACTCCATTTAAAGAGCGCAAATTTCTTAAAGCCCTGGGCGGTGATAACATCCTTTAGCCAACGAATGCTGCCAGGCATGTGGCATAAACTTTGGTAATAGGCATTCTTATCCTGGAGTTTAAGCGTCGAATCTTCCACCACCAGCAAGGTCGGACCAGGTGGCGGGCTGTCGGGGCTGTGGAGCAAGTCCATGAGCTGTAATTGCGCTTGTCGGCCATGTTTGACATTTTTGACATGGGGCAGGGCCAGAATATCATCCCGGTTCAGTTCAAACCCCAGTTCGGCGGCGGTCATGAAATAGTCCGCCATCAAATGGGTTAGTCCCTGTGATTCAGCGGTGGATTGCGCTTCCATGGCCATGGTGCGCCAGCCGCTGGAATTGTCCAGTATGCGGGCACTGCGCCAATCGTGGGCTGTCATGGGTTTGGATAACCACAGCACAGTGGCCAGGCTTAATGTCAATCCGGAAATCAGGGCGGTCGGTATCAGTCGGGATTTTCTTCTTGTCTGCCGTGCTTGCAGGCATGTATGGCACCACCATACTGGTGCCAGCGCAAGAACGGGTGGATAAGAGGCCAGCATCCAGTGTACGGTGGTGCGGAGACCGTCGGCAAACAAGCCGGTTATGGCGTAAAAAAGCCAGTGAAAAAGGGCAGTCAGACCAACCCAGCGCCATAATCGACGGCACCACAAGGGGGGTAAGGACGTTTTTGGCAGGTTTTTTTGTCGTTGTATCAGGGGGCGCAAATAAAGCGCCCATAACCCAAAAACAAGGGGAGAAATCAGCACTATCTGAGCCACAATCAACGCCATGTTTTCCGGCTGGAAACGCCATGGATGACGGCGGCCAAATTGAAAGGTGAATAAGGCCCAATCGTTGTTCGCATTAAATACCAGCACGGGTAACAACCCGAACAGGGCCGCAGGCGCCAGCCAACGCAGTAATGGTCTCCAGAATGACCAACGGGGCCAGACAATCAACAGTGACAAGGCGGCAAAAAACAGCCAGATCCACATGCGCACATGAACATTAACGGCTACGGCTAGGGTCACGGCCAACAGTATCCACCAGCGCCGTTGTCCGGTTCGGATTGCGGCAAACAGCCCGTTGATAAGTAACAACGTAAAAAACAGCAGCCACACATCCGGCAACATGAGAATGCCAATTAACTGCAACAGCGGAATGGCCATAATCAGCAGCCCGGCCAGGCTGGCCATACCAAGCCGGGAGCAGTATGCCGTCGATGAACAGGCAGACTGGTCAGGCGGGTTTGTGCCGGTGGGTATGCAATCACTGCTTTGCCAGGCCAGCCAGAAACCCAGCCAGGGTACGCACAAACCGGCCAGCCACGATAACCAGCGCAGCCCCAAGTAACTGTGGCCGCCTATTGTTTCAGCCAGCGCAGCTTGCCAGGCGGTCCACCCTGGTACATCTGTATAGGACCAGGCCAGGTGGCGGCTTTCCAGCCAGTAAAAGGCCTCATCGCCAAACAGAGATATGTGGCTGATGGCCATGCCGCTTAATGTGGCAAAAGTGATAAATACCGCCAGAAAAGCCAGAAACAGTCCACGGCCACCGGCAGTACGAAAGGCGGTGGACTCAGGCATTCTTGGCCCCGGACGACATCAGCATTGGGGTATTTTCAGTTTTTGCCCCACGCGAATCAGGTAGCGCGGGCCTTTGAGATTATTCAGCCGCGCCACTTCGCGGCGGGAGGTGCAGGAAAAACGGCGCGCGATGGTGCTTAGCGCATCGCCGGAACGCACCACATAGGTCACCATTGGGGGTTTTTCAGGGAAATCGGCTTGATGCAATTGGTGGGCCAGGGCCATCAAATCTGAATTTTGACACTGTTGTAGCCAGGCATTGTGAGCAGCGGCGGGAATCCACAAGCGGGTACCGGCAGGCAAGTCCCGGTTGGCGCGAATGCCATGATTAAGATTGCGCAAGTCGCGGTACCAGCCCATGGGATTGTTCTCCTGTCCCAGGCATACAGCCAATTGGCTCAGGGAGGCCGGTTGGGTCAGAGTCACTTGCATGGCTGTGGTTGCATGGCCTGGGGGCAATGCTGGCAGACTCAGGTTGAATGCCTGTGGATACTTGTACAGTAACATGGCCGCCAGTACGGCAGGCACATAGCCCCGGGTTTCCGCTGGCAGATCATAGTAAAAAGAGGGATCCCAGAAGTCCTGGTTTTTATGCTGGCGGTTGAGGCGCCTGAAGCGGTTCTCTCCACTGTTATAAGCTGCCAGTACCTTGGCCAGATCATTGTCATACAGGCGCATTTGTTCGCGCAAAAATCGCGCGGCGGCAGCGGCGGCATGGGCAGGCGAATAGCGCAAATCGTAATCCCCTTGTGTGCCGCGCAGTCCCAGACGACGGGCTGTCGCGGGCATGAGTTGGAACAGACCTGCGGCACCGGCGCGGGAGCTGGAATGTACCCGTCCACCGCTTTCCTGGGCCATAATGGCCACAAACAGGGGTTCTTCGATGCTGGCGCGGGTGAAAGCCGGCTTGATCTGGTTTTTGAGCATCAGATAGTGCCGCCAGGTTTGCAGCAACTGGGGACGTTTCCAGGTGAGCCACTCATTGGCGGCGGCCTGAATGGCCCGGTTGTTTTGAAACAAGTCAAACCAGGGGTCGTGAATATGACTGGCTGGCAGGATCTTCGGCATATCCAGTGGTGCGGTTGGTGGCACAAGAACGTTGTCACTGGCATGGTCGCGCAAGGCTTCCTCGCTTTCTGCCATGGTATCGTTGTCACTGCTTTCAGCGGTTTCTCCGCTCCGTGCGGCAGGCGCAGAAACATTGGCTGTGGACTGATCAGGGGAGGTGGTTGTGGATTGTGGTTTGGGTGTCCCCATGCTCTGGCAGCCAGTCAGCAGGCTGGCAAGCATCAATGCCAGACAAAGGTGTGTGCGTTTGCCATGAGGGTTTGGGGTAAACAGCGGTGGTATCATAAATGTCAATTCGCTTGGGCCTGTATTGTATTTTTTGTGTGAGCGGGTATGCTGATGGACCATGGGTCCGGGCAATGGAAGACAATCAAAAGGCGATAAAATTCCACGGAAATATGGTTGTTGGTTCAGCCAGTTTGGGACGCACAGATGTATTATAAACCCATCCAAACCACTGGCGCAGAAGCCGGTTGTGACAATCACGGAGCAAAAGCCATGCTGGATGAGTGGATCAGACGGGTAGCATCAGTGATTCTGGAGCCGGTTTCGCCGGTTTCTCTAAGCGCGCTGGATCTGGCCCAGCTCAAACAGGCCGTATCAGCGCTGCTGCTGGAAATGGTCTATGCCGACTTTGAAGCCGCACCGGCAGAACGCGTTATGGTGGTCGCCAGTTTGCGCCGCTATTTTGATTTGGCTGATGAGGAGTTGGACAAGCTGCTCAGGAATGCGGAGGATACCGCCCGCAGCGGTCTGGGCTGGCAGGCGCATGTGATGCCTGTCAACGAGTTGATGACCCATGCACAAAAATACCGTTTGCTGGAATGTTTGTGGCAGCTGGCGCAGGTTGACTCTGCTGTCCATGTCATGGAAAATGCCATGCTCGAGCAGCTGGCTCGCGACATGCACATCAGCCCCGGGGAATTGGCGCGCATTCGCCGTCAACAGCCTGACTAGATTGCCGGGAAGTGTCTTTTGCGGGCGTGGAGTTGTCAGGCCTTATCCCCTGGGTTAGTGTTTGACTTCTCATTATTTCGTTACATTTTTGACCAACCACAAGGCCACACGCATGGATCTCACCCATTTTCTGAAAATCATGAAAGAGCGCAATGCTTCGGATATGTTTCTGAGCACAGGCGCGCCCATCAATATCAAGGTTGAAGGGATTCTGGAACCGCTGGGCCGTACTGGCTTGCCACCGGGGCTGATTAAAAAAATCGCTTATTCCATTATGGATGAAGGGCAGGTACCGGAGTTTGAAAAGAATCTGGAGCTGAACTTGGCCATTTCCCTGCCTAAGGTGGGGCGTTTCCGGGTGAATGTCTTCAAACAGCGCGGCGAAGTGGGTATGGTGATTCGATCCATCAGCAGCACCATCCCTTCCATTGAGGAGTTGAATCTGCCTGTGAACTTGAAGGACCTTATTCTGGAAAAACGGGGGTTGATTCTGGTGGTGGGCGGTACAGGTTCCGGCAAGTCCACCACGATGGCATCGATGATCGATCACCGCAATGCCACCATGAGCGGGCACATTTTGACCATTGAAGACCCGCTGGAATATATTCACAATCACAAAAAATCCATTGTCAATCAACGCGAAATCGGCATTGATACCCATGATTATCACAAGGCGTTGAAAAGCGCCTTGCGCGAGGCGCCGGATGTGATTCTGATTGGCGAGGTGAATGATCGGGAGACCATGGAGTCGGCGATTTCTTTTGCTGAGACCGGCCATTTGTGTCTGGCCACCTTGCACTCCAACAATGCCGACCAGGCCATTGAGCGGGTGTTGAACTTTTTTCCCAGCGATTCCCATAAGAATGTGTTGATGAATCTGGCGTTGAATACCAAGGCCATTATTTCTCAAAGACTGGTTCGGGATGTCAATGGCAAACGCCGGCCGGCGGTGGAGATTCTGATTAATACGCCCATGATTCGCGAATTGATCCGCCGGGGAGAGATCAATGAGCTCAAAGAGGCCATGGACAAAAGTCTGGACGATGGTATGCAAACATTCGACCAGGCGTTATACGACATGTACAAGAACGGCATTATCACCCTGGAAGAAGCCCTGGAGAACTCCGATTCCCCGCAAGGCTTGCAGGTAAAAATCAACTTGTCGCAAGGGGCTGGCGGCAGGGAAAATGCTTTTGACGAAGGCGGTTTTTTCTGACAGGCAGAAAAGGCTGAAAACAGGTCGGGATTCAGAGTGATGGAACACGGGATGAGGCGTTGCCTCGCCCTACATTTCATCCAGCAAGCGCTGCCAGCGGCGGTTGTTTTTCCGGAACCGTTCTAGTGAGTGAGGAGGCAGATACTTGTCAATCAAAGCCGACAGCCGCTGGCAGGCCCATTCGTGCAAGGCGATATCCGCTTGATTCATGTTCAAGATACACTGACGCTGCGATTGGTTGAGCGCTTCGGGAGTAGCGATTTTCTTCGATGTGTTTAACGGCTGGTAGAAAATATCGGTAAGTCCCAGTTGTTTTTTTACCACCAATAGCGACTCATCAAACCGTTCAGTGGTGCCCACAAAAGAAAAGGCTGTATCCAGCACCTGTTTGGCTTGCTGGAACAAAGTGGCATCCTCAGGGGTGGTTTGCTGGTGTAAATGGCCCGTCAGGCGTCGGCACTGGCCATTGCGTATTTCCACCAGATCTGGTTGCTGCAGAAACTCGTCCAAATCCATGGATTGAATCCGGGCGTGCAAAAGATGCTCGGGGCGGGTTTTCAGGTAATTAAACCAGGACACCACGCGGGCCAGGGGGTGACGAATGAAAGTCATGTGGAACAAAGGGGCGTCAGCCAACAGCTGATAAACCAGACCATGCAGCGGATGATGCCCCATGACCAGACGCGGATGCCGGCCGGTGGCTCCGTAGCTGCATGGGCAGTGGTTAAGTACAGGAGCATTAATGCGCAGAATATCCTTGAGCGGCACGTTGCGGGCCAAAATGTTTTCCAGGGTGGTGCCGCCGGTTTTTGGCACGTGACAAAATACCCACTGTGCTGCCTGGGTAAAGGCGTAGCCGCTCGTACTGGTTATGACATTTTTTTGCAAGAAAGCCAGGTTACGCGTAAAGTTTTCAGCATCGTCGCGCTGCTGCCAGCGTTGGTAGACGTTAAAAGCATCCGGAACCGGCGCGCAGGAAGGGGCTGGAAATTGTTTCATAAAGACGTACAGCGGTGAGAATTGCCGATAAAATAGCACAGCTTATCTGGCCATTGGCTGATTATTTCTTCTTCCTGCGTCAATGGCTTCAATATGCCCATCGTTATTGCTCGACCACCCATGACAAACAGTGCGGTAGCTGCCATATGACACAATCTGAGCGTTCTTCGCCGAATTCATCCGGGGATGTTTCACGGCGCATTCTCGTGGATGCATTTAATCTGGCCTTACAGAAAGGCTCCGGTATCAAAACCTACGGGATGACTTTGCTGGAGGCTTATCATCGTCTGGGGTATTCGGTTGATGTGCTGACCGCCAACCCCTATGTGAGCGGGAAATCGCCGCTGCTGGATGAGGTGAAATTGTTTGAACAGTATCATAAATCCACAGGTTGGCTGAACAGGCCGCTGCTGCGCGCCGTTCGGGATAATATACGGATAGGCGTAAGACTGCTGAAAAAACCGCCTGCGGTGACAGTGACCCCCCACGTGACAGTACCGAATCCCGGTGATTTTCTATCTCGCAAAAAAGGCGTACTGTATGAAAGTCTGGTCAATGTGCCTGATGTGTTTCACTCGGCCAATCGCTTGTTTGCCTTGACGGGTCAAGCGGTGCGGCTCAAACTGCCCACGCCGCCGGATATCTGGCACCGAACCACCTTGTTACCGGTGCACGTGGCCGGGGCGAAAAACATTACCACCATTCATGATCTGATTCCCCTGCGCGTGCCTTTTGCCACCCTGGATGACAAAAAAGTGTTTCATCATCTTGTCCAGTGGAATATCAGGCACTCAGATGCCATCTTGACGGTTTCTGAGCACACCAAAAAGGATTTGATGGCGCTTTACCAGGTGCCGGAGGATAAAATCCACGTTACCTACCAAACCTGCCGTTTCAATGGGAATCTGGACAGGATGAGCGCCGAAGAGGATGACCAGATTTTTTTGCAAGCCAAGCGCCTGCAAAAAGATCGTTACGTTCTTTTTCTGGGTAATATCGAGCCGAAAAAAAACATCAAGGCACTGATTCGGGCCATGGCCTTCATTGACTCAGGCTACAAACTGGCCATCGTTGGCCGTAAAGCCTGGTTGTGGCAGGATCAGCTCAAGGAACTGGATGCCTACCTGGGGAAATACCGTTACGAGTTTCTGGACTATCTGCCCCAAGAAGAACTTTCCATTTTATTGCGTAATGCCACCTGCCTGGTTTTTCCCTCCATTTATGAGGGATTTGGTTTGCCGGTGCTGGAAGCCATGAATCATGGTTGCCCGGTGATCTGCTCATCGGTTTCTTCCTTGCCAGAGGTGGGGGGGAACGCCGTGGAGTATGTTGACCCGTATCAGCCGCAGGAAATCCGGCAGGCTTTGGAGAGCCTGATTCGCTCGCCAGAAAAACGCGCCACCTTGCGGGCATTGGGATATAAGCAGGCTCAGCTTTTTTCGCCGGAAAACTATGATCGCCGGTTGCAGGCGGCCTATGAAAAGATTCTTTCCGGTTGACCATTGAATCATTATGCAGATACGGTCATTCCTCGCTGAGATCAGACACTGGTTGGACACGGGGCGTCCATCACGCAACAGGCAGACCGAGCCAGTTCAGAGCGCACATGCCCTGGCCATGTTGTTGCCAGACAATACCAGGGCCTGGCCGGATATGGCAAGGGATGCGTCTCGGCCCTTTTACTTTATTCACATTCCCAAAACAGCCGGTACCAGTCTGATTGCCATTCTGGATCGCCTGTTCCATCAGACACACATTTTTCCGGCGCAACTGTGGCGTGAATTAAGACCTGAAATCGTGCAACAGGCCAGCCGGTTTTCCTTTTTTCGAGGGCATTTTGGCGGCGGTGGCCTCAAGGTTTTTTCTGGCTCTTCGCCCCAGTTATTGACCATGTTGCGTGACCCGCTGCCCTTGTCTGTATCTACCTACCACTTTATTCGACGGGAAAAAAATACCCGGGTCCATCAACTGGTTAAGGATTTGGGCATGACGCTTGAGGCGTTTGCCGCTCACCCTCGCACCAGGATTTTGCTGAATGATCGGCAAGTGCGCTACCTGTCTTTTGATATTCATGATGATCCCGATGCCCAGGATATTTTTCTGTCTTCAACCAGTGAGCAGGTGGTGCGCCAGTGGTTGCCGGACAAGGCGCCAGAGTTGACTGCCGAACAGCGTTACCAGCGCGCCTTGTCAACCCTGAAAACCTGCGAGTGGTTCGGTATCCAGGAGCGATTTGATGACTCCCTGCGTCTGTTCGCCTGGCAATTTGGCTTGCCGCCTGTGGGTGTGAGCGAGCGCCTTAATGCCCGACGGAAAGCCAGCAGGGTCAGTGAACAGGCGCGGTTGTCCATTGAACGCGCTAACAGTTGGGATCGCCGGTTGTATGCCTGGGCCGTTGATGAGTTTGAGCGCCGTTTTGATCGCATGAAAACAGCGCTGGAAAATGTTCGCCAGCGTAAAACCGACACAATCGATGATTTGTTGCGTCATGCTTACAGGCAGCGCGTCGAGCAATACCTGCGGCGATTGCCGGAGTCAGCGCTGCCTGATCGTTGGCGTTACCACTTTGACCAACCATTGATTGGCTGTCACTGGCATCGGCGTGAGCTGGCCTTGCCGGAAAAACACTGGTTTCGCTGGACGGGGCCGCAAAAAACAGCGGATCTCTGGCTGGTGTTGAAACCGGGCCGGTATCAACTGAGCCTGGAGGTGATTAATGCCATTAGCCCAGCTGATATTGAGCAGTTGCGGCTCCAGGCTAATGAAGTGGAGTTATCCACCAGGGTGCAAGGTGATGCCGGCTCGGTGGTCAGAACAATACAGGCGCAGCTTTCTGCCAGGGTTTTTGACGGCAGTGCAGTATTGCGCTTGCAAATTCGGGTGCCACGGGTGCCAACACATGCCGAGGCCTTTGGCAGTGATGATCAGCGGCGGGTAGGCGTGGCGGTGCGTTCCATCACCATCGAGCCGATAGAGTAATGCTATAATTATCTGTCATTTCGACGCCATTAACCGCCAAACAAAGCCATGGATCTTACCAAATACCTTTCTCCCCACGTTATTCAATCTGCAGATGCCATTGGTCGTCAGTTTGAGCAGGCCAAGCCGTTCCGTCATGTGGTGATTGATGACTTTTTTCAACCGGAATTTTGCGAGTCCTTGTTGCAGGAGTTTCCGGCCTTTGATGAAAAGCTGGCCACCGATGAAAACGGTAATATTGGCCGCAAGGCGGTTCATCAGGGCGTGGCGCATCTGGGCGAACATTACCGTCGCCTCGATGCCTTGGTAAAGAGCCAGTCCTTCCGGGACATGGTTACACGGCTGACCGGAATCGAAGATTTGCATTACGACCCGCATTATTTTGGCGGCGGCACCCATAATAATCTCGATGGGCAGGATCTGGACCCGCATGTGGATTTTACCCATCACCCCATCACCGGATTGCATCGACGCATGAATTTGATCGTGTATTTAAACAAGGAATGGGAGAAAGAATGGGGCGGCAATATCGAGCTGCACAAGGACCCTTACCGGCCGCCGGAAGAAGATGAGATTGTGAGTGTCGAGCCCCTGTTTAATCGCGCGGTTATTTTTGAGACCAATGATATTTCCTGGCATGGCTTCCCCCGCATTAATTTGCCGGAAGACAAGAAACACCTCAGCCGTAAATCCTTTGCGTTGTATTACTACACCCCCACACGGCCTGAAAAAATCAGGCCGCATTCCACGATTTATGTGGAGCGCCATTTGCCAGCCCATATTCGCGAGGGGCATACACTCACAAGCGAGGATGAGGCATTGATTAAAACCCTGCTGGCACGGCGCGACCAACACCTGAAACGGCTGTATGCCACCATTACTGATTTAACGGATGAAAACCAGCGTCTGCGGGCTGAAGCCCAGATAAGGCAATTGTCCCAGCGACACACAGGTAAAGCGCCGGCGGTACATGAGACGCAGATACAAGCGGCTCTGGCGCAGATGGGTCAAGACAAACAGGCATTGTTGGCACGAATTCAAGCCCTTGAAAACTCCACCTCCTGGAGAGTGACCGCACCCTTGCGCGCCTTGCGCCGGTGGTTTCAGTAGCCAGGTTTAAGCGTAATGCCTAGACATCCTCCAGAGAATCTGCCAGACGCACAAGCAAGTGGCGCAGCATATGGCGACTTTCGCTGAAGCCATGGTGGAGTTTTAAGCGGTTTTCGTCCAGATAGACCCGCTGGCTGATTTCCATTTGCAAGGCATGGACGCCGCGATCCGGGTGACCATAGTGGCGGGTAATGTGGCCGCCGACAAAACGGCCATTGACAGCCACCGAACGCGGCCGATATTGCCGCAATGACTGTTCCGCCAGTTTTTGTAATGGCTCGGCACACGCGTGGCCATGGTGGCTGCCCAGATTGAAATCCGGCAGGCGGCCGCTGAACAACGCCGGTACGCGGGAGCGAATGCTGTGAGCATCCCATAACAGCACCTGTTGGTGCCGTTGGCGCAGCCGTTGTAGCTCGCTTTCCAGCGCTTGGTGATAAGGACGCCAGTAGCGCGCCAGCCTTTGGTTCAGAGATTGGGTATCTGGCTTCTGCCCGGGCAAATAGAGCGGCTGACCCGAAAAATCGGTCAGCGGGCATACCCCGGGCGTGCGTACACCCGGATAAAGCGGGCTATTGTCTGCTGGCCGGTTCAAGTCCACGACATAACGGGAAACAGTGGCGCGGATCACGCTGAAACCCATATCGACAGCCCAATCGTATAGTCGGGTGACATGCCAGTCGCGGTCGGGGGTATGGTGAAACTCTGGCCGTAAGCGGGCAAGAATATCCCCGGGTATCCAGCCTCCATCGTGGGGGATGCTAATTAGCACCGGCCGGCGCCCATGATGAAGGTGAAATAATGGCCGGCCAGTCATTTTATGCCATGCAGACTGGGCGTGATAGCGGGCAAATGGGCATTGAAATCTCCTGCCAGCACTCTCTGCCGAAGGCTGTGAATATCCTGAGTCAGTAAACGGTCTTTGTCGAGAAAAGGCACGGTCTGCCGGACGCGTTGATAGACCGCGTACAGGGGTTCGGAGGTCTTTAACCCCTGATGAAAGTCGATGCTTTGACAGGCGGCCATGATTTCAATGCCGATGATGGTGGCGGCATTCTCGGCCATGTCTGTCAGCCTGCGGGCGGCAAAGGTGGCCATGCTGACGTGGTCTTCCTGATTGGCAGATGTGGGAATGGTATCGACAGAGGCCGGGTGGGCCAGCGTTTTGTTTTCACTGGCCAGGGCCGCGGCGGTCACATGAGCGATCATAAAGCCGGAATTGACTCCGGAATCCGGCACCAGAAAAGCCGGCAGGCGGCTCATTACCGGGTCGATGAGCATGGCAATGCGGCGCTCGCTCATGTTGGCCATGTCTGTCAGGGCGATGGCCAGAAAATCGGCGGCGAAGGCCACCGGTTCGGCATGAAAGTTGCCGCCAGACAGCACATCGCCGCTGGCGGGAAAGACCAGCGGGTTATCCGTGGCGGCATTGGCTTCAATGTGCAAACGTGTGGCGCAGTGGCTGATGGTGTCCAATACCGCGCCCATCACCTGTGGCTGACAGCGCAGGCAATAAGGGTCCTGCACGCGATCACAATTTTCGTGGGAGTGCAGAATTTCGCTGCCAGCCAGTAGTTGGCGGTAGACAGCGGCCACCGCAATCTGGCCGTGTTGTCCGCGCACGCAATGAATCCGTTCGTCGAAAGGTTGTAAGCTGCCTTTGGCCGCATCCACAGAGAGTGCTCCGGCAATCACTGCGGCATTGAAACAGTTTTCCATGAGAAACAGGCCCTTGAGTCCCAGGGCTGTGGACATTTGTGTGCCATTGAGCAAAGCCAGCCCTTCTTTGGGGCCAAGTTGAATGGGCGTCAGCCCGGCGGCGGTCAGCGCTTGTGTGGCGGCCATGGTCTGGTTCTGGTATATGACGTCGCCCAGGCCGATCATGGTGCAGCTCAGATGCGCCAGTGGCGCCAGGTCGCCTGAGGCGCCCACGGAACCTTTTTCCGGAATCAGCGGATAAATACCGTGGTTGAACATGGCCAGCAACAGTTCCAGAGTACGAGGGTGAACCCCGGAATGGCCCTGGGCCAGACTGGCGATTTTCAGGGCCATGCACAGGCGGGTGGTGTCAGCATCCACCGGGTTACCGACGCCAGTGGCATGGGACGTCACCAGGTTGCGTTGCAGGGTGTCCAGTTCTTCGGAAGGAATTTTTTTGCGCGCCAGCAGACCAAATCCGGTGTTGACGCCATAGATGGTTTGTCCGGATTGAGTGATGTCTTCAATGGCTTGCCGGGCCTGCCGCACACGCTGCCACAAAGCCTTGTCGATATCCAGTTTAACGGGTTGTTGCCAGATGCGACGCAAGTCCGCCAGAGAAAAACCCGCCTCGGTGAGTGTCAAAGTGATGCTGTTCATTTCGTTGTTGTCCCGGAAGTATTGTCCTGGGCGATCATGGGCAGGTTCAGGCCGTGTTGGCGGGCGCACTGGCGGGCCTCCTGGTAGCCGGCGTCAGCATGCCGCATGACACCGGTGGCCGGATCGTTCCACAGCACCCGGCGGATGCGTTTGTCGGCCGCTTCGCTGCCGTCGCAACAAATCACCACGCCGGCGTGCTGGGCGTATCCCATGCCCACGCCGCCACCATGGTGGAAGGATACCCAGGTGGCGCCGCTGGCGGTATTCAGCAAGGCATTGAGAATGGGCCAGTCAGACACCGCATCAGAGCCATCGGCCATGGCTTCGGTTTCCCGGTTGGGGCTGGCCACAGAGCCGGAATCCAGGTGATCCCGGCCAATGACGACGGGCGCTTTCAGCTCGCCGCTGCGCACCATTTCGTTGAAAGCCAGCCCCAGCTTGTGCCGTTGTCCCAGGCCGACCCAGCAAATTCGCGCCGGAAGGCCCTGAAACTGGATGCGTTCGCGGGCCATATCCAGCCAGTGGTGCAAGTGTGGGTCATCAGGAATCAGTTCCTTGACCTTGGCGTCGGTTTTATAAATGTCCTCCGGGTCGCCGGATAAGGCCGCCCAGCGAAACGGGCCAATGCCCCGGCAAAATAGCGGCCGCACATAAGCCGGCACAAAACCAGGGAAGTCAAACGCATTGTGAAGCCCTTCGTCGAAGGCCATCTGGCGAATATTATTGCCGTAATCAAAAGTGGGAACGCCCATTTTCTGGAAATCCAGCATGGCCTGGACATGCACTTTCATGGAGGCTCTGGCCGCGCTGGCCACCAGTTCCGGCTGGGTTTCCCGCTTTTCAAACCATTCCTCTACACGCCAGCCTGCGGGCAGATAGCCATTCACCGGGTCGTGGGCCGATGTCTGGTCTGTGACCGCATCCGGGCGGATGCCGCGGGCCACCATGTCTGGCAGAATTTCCGCGGCATTCCCCAGCAGGCCGACAGACACCGGCGTGCCTTTGGCGTGGGCGGCGTCAATGATGGCGAGTGCTTCTTCCAGTGTATTGGCCTGGCGGTCCAGATAGCCGGTTTGCAGGCGTTTTTCGATACGCGACGCCTGGCATTCAATGGCCAGCATGGAAGCGCCAGCCATGGTGGCGGCCAGGGGTTGGGCACCGCCCATTCCGCCCAGCCCGGCAGTGAGTATCCATTTTCCCGACAAATCGCCGCCGTAATGTTGGCGCCCCATTTCCACAAAGGTTTCATAGGTGCCCTGAACAATGCCTTGAGAGCCGATATAGATCCACGATCCGGCGGTCATCTGGCCAAACATCATCAAGCCTTTTTTGTCCAGTTCATTGAAATGTTCCCAGTTGGCCCAGGCCGGCACCAGGTTGGAATTGGCGATAAGCACTCGGGGGGCATCGGCATGGGTGGGGAATACTCCCACCGGCTTTCCGGACTGGATCAGCAGGGTTTCATCTTCCGAGAGATTTTTCAGGGCCTCAACAATGGCGTCATAGCTGGGCCAGTTGCGGGCGGCGCGGCCAATACCGCCATACACCACCAGATCCTCAGGCCGTTCGGCCACCTCCGGGTCGAGATTGTTCATTAACATGCGCAAGGGGGCTTCAGTCAGCCAGGATTTGGCGCTTAGACGGGTGCCGCGCGGGGCGCGGATATGGCGGTTTGGGTCGTGACGATGGTTGTTCATGTTTTCCCCTGGGCTAATGGCGTGATTTCGGGTGCTGAAACAGGCTGGCAGGCTCCGCGATATGCGGCTTAATCCAGTCGTAACCAGGCGCGATTATAGCTGATTCAGGCGGTATTCAAGCGCTTTGGCGGTTATTGAATCAAGACTGCTTTTGGCGCTTCTGCTCATTTTTACCCCACTGCTTTGTCAGTCTTTTCTTGTTAAATCAAATACATAGCAGATATTCTTTCCGTTGTTGATTAACTAACTTATTGATTTGAAACGTTTTTTGTGAAGTCGCGCCTTGACAGGTCAAACCGAAAGGAATAAGGTGCAACATTATGGGAAAAAGTGGGTAAAAGTGGGTTATCAGGATGTTTTACGGTGAAACCGCACTCAATTTGGACGCCAAGGGCCGTCTTGCCATACCGGTCAGGTATCGCGAGCAGATTGCGGCTGAGTGCGAAAACCGGTTGGTCTTGACCTACAACGCCTATGAAAACGATTCGCTGTGGCTGTATCCGCAACAGGAATGGGAGCGCATCCGCGATGAAGTCATGTCCCTGAGCACTTTTGACCCCAAGCACAGGGCGCTGCAACGCCGGTTGGTGGGCAGCGCCTGCCATGTGACGCCGGACAAGGGTTCGCGTATTTTACTGCCTGTGACCTTGCGTCAGGTGGCGGCCATGGAAAAAAGGGTGGTGATTCTCGGACTGGGGAACAAATTTGAAATATGGAATGAAGACGCCTTGCAGAAAGCCCGTCACCAGCTTCCTGATGTGGGTGAAGGCGTATCTGAAGCCATGCAACAACTGGTGCTGTAATGACTTCGGAGTTGACACATCAGGCGGTGTTGCTGGACGAAGCGGTGGCAGCCTTGAATATCCGTCCGGATGGCGTTTATGTGGATGCCACTTTTGGCCGTGGTGGCCACAGCCGTCGAATTTTGCAATCGTTGTCGGCGGCAGGACGCCTGGTGGTGATTGACCGTGATCCACAGGCACTGACCGCCGCGCAGGCATTGGCCAATGAAGACCCGCGCGTGCGGGTGTGTTCCGGCGCTTTTGAGAATCTGGACCAGCTGGTTGCCGAGGCATTAAATGCGAACAGCAACCAGCAAGAAGGCGAGGGAGGCATGACGGTGGATGGGATTTTGTTTGATTTGGGGGTTTCTTCCCCGCAACTGGACGATGCCCGTCGCGGTTTCAGCTTTATGCAATCGGGCCCTTTGGACATGCGTATGGATAATCGCAGTGGGGAAAGCGCCGCGCAATGGTTGGCCCATGCGGACGAAAAGGAAATGGCCCGGGTTTTCTGGCGTTATGGCGAAGAAAAAAATGCTCGCAGAATGGCGCGCGCCATTGCGGAATTCCGCCAGCAACAACCCATTGAACGCACAGAGCAACTGGCTGAAATTGCCGCTTCGGTGAATCGCAAGCATGAAAAAAAACACCCGGCCACGCGCATATTTCAGGCCATTCGCATTCACGTCAACCGGGAGCTGGAACAAGTGGAAAGGGCTTTGCCCAGGGCGGTGGATTTATTGAAGAAAGGGGGGCGTTTGGTGGTTATCAGCTTTCATTCCCTGGAAGACCGGCTGGTCAAACGGTTTTTGCGCCAACAGGCATCCACAGGGCCGGTGAATCGCCGCATGCCACTGCCGGTTAACCAGAAAGCGCCGCGGTTGCGCGTTATCGGCAAGCCGGTCAAGGCGAGTGAGGAAGAGCTGACGCGTAACCTGCGCGCGCGCAGTGCGATTATGCGGGTGGCGGAAAAAGTATGAAAAAACTGACGCCCTGGTTTTTTGCCATCGCAGTACTGGCCGTAACGTTGCTGGTGGTGGTGGAGTCGGTGTATCGCCAGCACAAAACCCGACAAAAGTTTGCCAGCCTGCAAGTCTTGCTGAAAACGGAACAAGCGCTCAATCAGGAGTGGGGACGGTTACAAAGTGAATATTCCACCAAGGTGGACAACGGATTGATAGAGCGGTTTGCACGGGAACAACTGGGCATGGTACAGCCGCAGGAAGACCAGGTTATCACCATAAAACGATGAAAGCAAACAACACAAAAATCAACGCTCAAAGCATTAGTCGCCGTATGGGTGTGTTACTGGCGATTCTGTTTTGTCTGTTTGCGGCGGTGGTGGTTAAGGCTTTCAAGGTGCAAATCAAGCAGACCCGTTTTTTTCAGCACGAAGCCAACAAGCGGCAAATTCGCACAGAGACGATTCCGGTATCCCGTGGGGTGATTTATGACCGCAACAACGAACCGCTGGCAATTTCCGTGGCCATGGAATCGGTGTGGGTGGATCCTGTCCGGTTGATGGAAAACTTTGATCGTATCGACCAGTTGGCAGATAAGCTGGACTTGGATGCAGACAAACTCAAGGCTCTGGTGTCATCGCGGCAACAACGGCGTTTTTTGTACATAAAACGCTTGATTGAGCCGGAATTGGCGGATGAAATCCGGGCGCTGAACATTCAGGGCGTGAATTTCCAAACCGAATTCAAGCGGTTTTATCCGGCTGGCGAAACCATTGCCCAGCTCATCGGCATTACCAATATCGAAGACCAGGGGCAGGAAGGACTGGAGCGCTTTTTTGATGAAGATTTGTCCGGCGAGCCTGGGCTTAAGCGCGTGGTGAAAGATTCCCGCGGCAATGTGATTCGTGAAGTCGAGGAAATCCGGCCAGTGGTGCCAGCGCGGGATTTACATATCAGCATTGACCGGCGACTACAGTACGCTGCTTACCGGAGCTTGAAAAAAGCCATGTATCGCTATGGGGCCAAGTCCGCCTCGGCCGTGGCGCTGGATGTGGCTACCGGCGAAGTGCTGGCCATGGCCAACCAGCCATCTTTTAACCCCAACAAGCGTGACCGGCAAGCCCTTAAGAAGGGTCTTTTGAACCGGGCCATGATGGATGTGTATGAACCCGGTTCGGTGATGAAACCCTTTACCATGATCGCCGCTTTGGAAAGTGGCACATATACGCCGCAAACGGTGATTGATACTTCGCCGGGGCGCTGGGAAATTGATGGTACGGTGGTGAATGATTTTCGGGACTATGGTCCGTTAAGTCTGACTCAGGTCCTGGCCAAATCCAGCAATGTCGGCATGGCGAAAATTGCCCTGGATTTGGACAAGGAGCACATGTGGGATGTTTTCCGACGTTTTGGATTTGGCACGCCAACGCAAAACCTGATTCGCAGTGAATCCTCCGGCTATTTTCCCCATTACCGTAAGTGGCGCAAGGTGGATCAGGCCGCGCTATCCAGGGGCTATGGTTTGTCCGTCACAGTGTTACAGCTGGCAGCGGCCTATGGCGCCATTGCCAATAATGGCCGTTGGCGCTCTCCATCGTTTATCAAGGGTTTGATTCACCCTGACAAGGCGGTGCTGGATCCGGCCATCGCCCGCCAGGTTCGCACAATGCTCAAAGCGGTGGTCAGCGAGCAGGGCACCGGACACCGGGCGCGCATCCGTGGCTATGAGGTGGCGGGCAAGACGGGCACGGCGCGTAAGAATGAACGCGGCCAGTATGTGGACAGGTATGTGGCCACGTTTGCCGGTTTTGCACCAGCGGACCATCCTCGGCTGGTGGTGGTGGTCAGTATCAATGATCCGGCTGGCGATGAATTTGGCGGCGGCCAGGTGGCCGCACCAGTGTTTGCGGAAATCATGCAGACCGCTTTGCGCATGTTGAATGTTCCGCCGGATCACTTACCCCAGCCGGCGAAAAAGCCAGAAACAGCCCGGATAAAAATGACAGGGGGCGAGCAATGAGTCAACCTGTCACACAAAAACAGCAGTATCGACTGAATGACCTGCTAGCATGGATGGGTCAGCCACCGGTGGGGGAAAACCCGGTGGTTAGTGGATTATGCCTGGATTCACGCCGTCTGCGTGCCGGCGAGGTGTTTCTGGCCCTTTCAGGCCATCAGATTCATGGCCTTGATTTTGCCTATCAGGCGCAGCGGGCCGGGGCCGTTTCCATTCTGGCAGAAGCGCCCAAAGCGGGCCGGCCATCCCCCAAATCCCGGCGGGAAAGCATAAAAGTTCCGATAATTGAAGTGGGCGATTTGTCTGAAAAGCTGGGGCATGTGGCGGCCACCTGGTATGGTCACCCTTCTGAGGATATGGCAATCACTGCCATTACCGGCACCAATGGCAAGACATCAGTGGCCTGGCTGCTGTTACAGGCATGGACCGCCTTGGGTCACCGCGCCGCTTACATTGGCACTCTGGGTTATGGCGATTTGAATGGTCTTTCGCCCCTGAAAAACACCACGCCATCGGCGCTGGAAATGCAGGCGTTATTGGCTGACTTTCGTCATGCGGGTTATTCCCGGGTCAGTATTGAGGTCTCTTCCCACGCCTTGAGCCAGGGCCGGGACAAAGGTTTGAACCTTGACCAGGCGGTGTTTACCAACCTGAGCCGGGATCATCTGGACTATCACAATACCATGGCCGAGTATTTTCAGGCCAAAGCCCGTCTGTTTGCCCATCAGGAACTGCGTTGCGCCATTGTCAATCAGGATGACCCGGCTGGCGGGGACATTATCAGGCAGCTATCGCCATCGGTCCAATGCTGGCCGTATGCGGCCAGTGGCCGTTTGCCTGAAGCCAGCGCAGCCCCCGCCGCCTTGCTGGCTGAAAACATCCGCCTGCATCCGGCGGGTCTGGATTTTACTTTGTGCCTGCTGGATAAAAACCGGCAAATCTGCCACCAAATGCCGGTGACAAGCCGGTTGTTTGGGCATTTCAATGTGGATAATTTGCTGGCGGTGGCGAGCGCCTTGCTGGCTGCCGGAGAAGATTTTTCGGCGGTTGGTCGAGTTCTTCCCACCCTTCAACCGGTTCCTGGCCGCATGAATCTGGTTTCAAGCGTGGGCGAAAGCCCGTTGATTGTGGTGGACTATGCCCATACGCCCGACGCATTGGAGCAGGTGCTCAGGGCGCTTAAACAACACAATGCCCGCAAGATTTGGTGTGTTTTTGGCTGTGGGGGCAATCGCGATAAAGGCAAACGCCCGCAAATGGGGCATATTGCGGAGAAACTGGCCGACGAGGTGGTGCTGACCGATGACAACCCCCGGTTTGAGAATGGCGATGCCATTATCGAAGATATCAAGTTTGGCATGTTGAGCCAGCCGCAGGTCATCCGTAATCGGCAACAGGCCATTGAATATGTCATTCGTCACGCCAATCCCGATGATTTGGTGCTGATTGCCGGAAAGGGGCACGAAGTTTGGCAGGAAATTCAGGGAGAGTACCTGCCTTTTGACGACTGTCATGTCGCCCGCGCGGCGCTGGAGGCGTGTGCATGATTCAGGGGAACTTGCAACAGGCCGCCGCCATCACCGGCGCGACACTGGTGGGCCAACCGTTGCGGTTTAGCGGTGTTGCCACTGACAGCCGCCAGAATTGCGCTGGCCGCCTGTTTATGGCGCTTCGAGGTGAGCGCACTGATGGTGAAAAATATGTGCGCCAGGCCATTGAAAACGGGGCGGTGGCCACTATGGTGACAAGCGCACAGGATGTGCCGGTGCCGCAACTGCTGGTGGCCGATACGCACCAGGCTTTATGCGCTTTGGCCCGGGCCTGGCAGCGGCAGGTGAATCCGTTGACGGTGGCCGTAACAGGCTCCAACGGTAAGACCACGGTCAAAAACATGCTTGCCGCCATCCTTTCCCGCAACGGTAAAACCCACGCCACCGCGGGTAATTTCAACAATGAAATTGGTGTGCCACTCACCATACTGGAAATGCCGGCGGCCACCCAAATGGCCGTAATCGAAATGGGAGCGGCCCAACGCGGGGATATCGCCGCACTGACACAATTGGCGCCACCGCATGTGGCGGTGGTGACCAACGTATCGAACGCACATGCTGGCCGCTTTGGTTCTCTGGAGGAGATTGCCGCCGGGAAAAGCGAAATCTACCACAGTCTGGGAGCCGAGGGAACGGCGGTGATCAATCGTGATGATGGTTTCTACGAGTTTATGCGGCAGCAAGCAGGCAAAGCATATTGCCTAACTTTTGGGGAGCATGCAGACAGTGATGTGTGCATACTGGACCGCCGTCACTGTGTATTGCGCCTGCCCGGTGGCGATATTCTGGAATGCCACTTGCCGGCGCCTGGTTATCACAACATTATGAATGCGGCCGCGGCAGTGGCAGCCGCATGGCCGCTGTCTGTTTCATTGGAGGACATGCAAGCGGGGCTGGAAGCCTTTGAAGCGCCTGCAGGCCGGCTCCAGAACCGTGGACAGGTGCGCGGGGTAACACTGCTGGACGATAGTTATAACGCCAACCCGGCCTCGGTCAGGGCGGCGATTGATGTGCTGGCTGAAAGCTCGCGGCCGGCCTGGCTGGTCCTGGGCGATATGGCTGAGTTGGGGAATGCCAGCGAAGCCATGCACAGGGAAGTGGGGGAATACGCCCGTCAACAAGGCATTGATGCGCTTTGGACTGTCGGGCCTCAAGCGGCCCGGGCCGCGGCGGCCATGGGAGACAAGGGCCATGCTTTTCAGGATAAACAGACATTGATAACAGCGGTGCAAAAAGCCTGGCCAGCACAGGGCACGGTGCTGGTCAAGGCCTCGCGCAGCGCGCACATGGAAGACGTGGTAAACGCTTTGCTAAAACAGGAGCAACCAGCATGATTCTTTGGTTGGCAGAACAATTCCGTCATGAATACAGCTGGATGAACCTGTTCAGCTATCTGACTTTTCGAGCCATTATGGCCGCGTTGACATCGCTGGCTTTGTCCTTGCTGCTGGGGCCGTGGTTTATTCGTCATCTGCAAGGCCGGCAGATTGGCCAGCAAGTGCGTAACGATGGTCCCCAAACCCATCTTAGCAAGCAGGGCACGCCGACTATGGGAGGGGCCATGATCGTTTCTGTCATTGTTCTTTCCACGCTTTTATGGGCGGATTTAAGAAATTTTTATGTCTGGCTGGTGCTTTATGTGCTCATTGGTTTTGCAGTCATTGGCTGGCTGGATGACTATCTGAAAATTTCCCGCGGCAACTCCGCCGGTCTGCCGGGCCGCTGGAAATACCTGTTGCAGTCACTGGTGGGCTTAAGTGCGGTACTGCTTTTGTACTTCTATGGGCATGACAGTTTTCGTAACGAACTGGTTATGCCATTTGTGCAAGACACCCACTGGTCTTTGGGCTGGTGGATGATCCCGCTGGGATATTTTGTCATTGTTGGCGCCAGTAATGCGGTCAATCTGACCGACGGGCTGGACGGGCTGGCCATTATGCCTACGGTCATGATCGCTGCGGCTTTGGGTCTGTTTGCTTATCTGGCTGGTCATGCTGTGTTTTCCCAGTATCTGTATATCGCTAAGGTGCCAGGTGCCGGTGAACTGGCGGTTTTTTGCGCCGCCATGGTGGGCGCGGGACTGGGTTTTCTCTGGTTCAACACCTATCCGGCACAGGTTTTTATGGGCGATGTGGGTGCACTGGCGCTGGGTGCTGCCCTGGGTATTGGGGCGCTGATTGTTCGTCAGGAGCTGGTGTTTTTTATTATGGCTGGCGTTTTTGTCATGGAAACGGTTTCGGTGATCTTGCAAGTGGCCTCGTTCAAATTGCGTGGCAAGCGCATTTTTCGCATGGCGCCGATTCACCACCATTTTGAGCTCAAGGGCTGGGCCGAACCCAAAGTGATCGTGCGCTTTTGGATTATTTCTTTGGTGCTGGTGCTGGTGGGCCTGGCAACGTTAAAAATCCGCTAGCACAACAGTTGTTTAAAGCAATAACAGGGACAATATGAAAAAACAAGCCAACAAATTATCCCCGGGCAGCTTGCTGGCTGTGGGCGTTGATTTTTGGCTGGCCGTGGCCGCCGTGGCTTTGTTGAGTATCGGTATTGTCATGGTGGCGTCCTCATCGGTGGCCATTGCCGACCACTACAATCATGATGCTTTTTACTACCTGAAGAAACATGTGGTGTTTGTTGTTGCCGGGCTGTTTTTGTCGGCTGTCTTGATGGCGATTTCCAGTGAAAATTTGAGCAAAATGGCGTGGTTTCTGCTGTTTTTGGCTTTTGCCTTGCTGATATTGGTACTGATTCCGTACTTGGGCGTCAAAGTGAACGGCGCCCGTCGTTGGTTAAATCTTGGTTTTGCCCGGTTTCAGGTTGTCGAGGCGGTTAAGCTGGCATTGATTGTGTATTTGGCCAGCTATCTGGTGCGTCATCAAGCGGCTGTGCAGAAACAGCTGATGGGTGCGGTTAAACCGTTGGGCATTGTGGCCGCCGCCGCCTTTTTGCTGCTGATGCAACCGGATTTCGGCTCCGTGGTGTTATTGTTTGCCATTAGCCTGATGATGATTTTTATGGCCGGTGTGCGGTTGCGTTATGTGGTGCTGTTCGGTTTAGTCTCGGTGGCAAGCATGGCCATGGTGGCTGTGGCGCAACCTTACCGGGTCCGGCGGTTGACGAATTTTATGGATCCTTTCGAGCATAAATATGACTCGGGTTTCCAGTTGGTACAGGCGCTGATTGCCATTGGCCGGGGTGAGTGGTCTGGCGTTGGTTTGGGCGCCAGCGTGCAAAAACTGTTTTATCTTCCGGAGATGCATACAGATTTCATTTTTTCGGTATATGCCGAAGAGTTGGGCTATTTGGGCGTCTTGCTGTTGGTGGGACTTTATGGGCTCCTGACCTGGCGCATTTTCGCCATAGCGCGAGAAGCGCTGGGCAACGGCAACCTGTTCGGCGCCTATACCGCCGCTGGCATTGGCTCATGGCTGGCGCTGCAAGCTTTTTTAAGTATGGCGGTCAATCTGGGCTTGGTGCCCACCAAAGGCCTGACCCTGCCATTGATAAGCTCTGGCGGCTCAGCCATTTTGATGAATATGCTGGCTTTGGCCGTGGTATTACGCATTTCCTATGAAAATCGCCGCGTACAACAAGCCACTGTGCGCAGGCGCAAGGAGAAACACTCATGAGCCGGGTAACCATTATGGCCGGGGGCACAGGCGGGCATATCTTCCCCGGACTGGCGGTGGCGGATGCCTTGAAGAAGCGCGGCGTGACCGTGGACTGGCTCGGTGCGAGCGGCGGTATGGAGCTATCGCTGGTGGCCAAACAGGGAATTCCGGTGACGGCCATTGATATCCGTGCTTTACGGGGAAAAGGCTTGTTGACCGCCCTGGGCATGCCCTGGAGGCTGGGCAAAGCGGTGTGGCAGGCGGCGAAGGCTCTGAGAAATCCGCCGCCGGGCAGCGGTCATGTGGTGTTGAGTCTGGGGGGGTATGTCGCCGCACCCGGTGGTGTGGCGGCCCGGCTGCTTAACCGGCCTCTGGTGGTACATGAGCAAAACAGTGTCCTGGGTCTGACCAACCGGACCCTGGCGCGTTGGGCGAATCAAGTGCTGACGGGGTTTGATCTGGCGGACATACCCGGAACCCGCTGCGTGGGCAACCCCGTCCGGCAAAGCATTATCGCGGTGGGGGTTGAGCGCGCCAGACATGGATACGGACCGATTCCCGGGGCAATTGGACATGGTGGTGACAGCACTCAAACGCACAGCGCGCAAAGGCGAATCCGCTTGCTGGCGCTTGGTGGCAGTCAGGGCGCTCAGTCGTTGAACACGCGCCTGCCCCGGCAATTGGCCCGGTGGGTCGAAACCGGAGCGATTGAGATATGGCACCAGAGCGGCAAAAACAAACAAGCTGCGACTGAACGGGCTTATGCCCAGGCGGGGCTGGAAAGTCATTCCAATATTAAAGTGGAACCATTTATTGAAGATATGGCGTCGGCTTATCGCTGGGCGGACATGGTTGTGGCAAGAGCTGGCGCTTTGAGCCTGGCCGAGATTCAGGCAGCTGCTCTGCCGGCTGTGCTGGTGCCTTTCCCGCAAGCGGTGGACGACCATCAGCGGCACAATGCTGAACATGCGGTCAGCCGTCAGGCGGCCTTGATGTGGCTGGAGAACCAGCCGGAATCCTTGTTGCATGCCGCCTTGGCACGGTTGATTGAGTCACCGGACAAGCGCCGGGCGATGGCGGAAAGATCCCATGCCTTGTCTGTCCCTGATGCAGCGGACAAGGTGGCGCAAGCCTGTCTGGAGGTCATGGCGGCATGAATTACATGAGCCCGAAAAACCGATTTGTCAATCGCATGCAACGGGTGCACATGATTGGCATTGGCGGCTCTGGCATGAGCGGCATTGCAGAAGTATTGCATAACCTGGGGTTTGTGGTGACAGGTTCCGACCAGAAGGCCACGGCGACGACACAGCGCCTGTCAGATATGGGAGTTCAGGTGTACCTGGAGCACCATCCCCAATGGGTCGAGCAGGCGGATGTGGTGGTGTATTCGTCGGCAATCCCGGCGGAAAATCCTGAATTGCTGGCAGCGCGCCATTTGCGGCGTCCAATTCTGTCGCGGGCGGAAATGCTGGCTGAATTGATGCGTTTTAAGGTCGGCATCGCGGTGGCGGGCACCCACGGCAAAACCACCACCACCAGCCTGATTGCCAGTGTCATGGCAGCCGGTAAGCTGGATCCGACCTTTGTTATTGGCGGTTTGTTGAATTCCGCCGGCAGTCATGCGGCGCTGGGCAATAGCGAGTATCTGGTGGCCGAAGCGGATGAATCCGATGGCTCGTTTCAGTTATTGCAGCCGGTGTTGGCGGTGGTCACCAATATTGATGCGGATCATATGGGTACTTTTGGGGGTGATTTTTCCCAGTTGCGTCAGGCCTTCGATAATTTTTTGCATCATTTGCCGTTTTATGGCGTTGCGGCCTTGTGTGTGGATGATCCGGCAGTGGCTGAATTGGCCAGTCAGTTGCCGCGCCACAGCATCACTTATGGGCTCAGTGAACAAGCCAGTTTGCAGGCTGTGAATGTGGTTCCAGTCGGCCACCGCATGCGGTTTGATGTCCTGCGTGATGGCCAGGTGCTGGCTCGCCATGTGGAGTTGAATTTACCAGGCAGGCACAACGTCCAGAATGCCTTGGCGGCATTGGCGATTGGTCTGGAACTACATGTTGATATGGAAGCCATGGCACAGGCGCTCAGCGAGTTTGCCGGGATCGGCCGGCGCTTTAATCGGTATTCCGGTTTGCAGGCCAGTGCTGGTCAGTTTACGCTGGTTGATGATTACGCTCATCATCCCACTGAACTCAAATCAGTCATCGAAGCCATCCGTGAAGGGTGGCCGGGCCAACGGCTGGTGGTGGTGTTTCAACCGCATCGATACAGCCGAACCCGGGACTTGTTTGATGAATTTTCCCAAGTGCTGGACTATGCGGATGCCCTGATAGTGACAGACGTGTATGCGGCCGGTGAACCCCCGATCAGCGGTGCGTCGGCACCGGATTTGTGCCGCAGTATTCGTTCACGGGGACACCTGGAACCGGTTTATGTGCCAGCGCTTGAGACCGTTCCGGAGGTACTGGATCGCATTATCCAGGCCGATGACATCGTGTTGTTGGCAGGAGCCGGTGATATTGCCGGTCAGGTTCGCAATATCGTGCATCATGGAGGCACGGAAGCCTTTTCCCAGATGGATGCAGGAGGAACGGCATGACGATTCCAGCAGCACAATTCGGACGAGTGGCTGTGGTGTTTGGCGGTGTAAGCCGTGAACGCGACGTGTCTTTGCGTAGCGGTCATGCCGTGCTTGAGGCCTTGCTTGATCAGGGCATTAACGCCTTTGCCGTAGACGGTGGACAGGCCCTGATATCAGCAGTGAAAGACGGTATGGTGGACAGGGTATTCAATATTCTCCATGGCGGCGAAGGTGAAAATGGCGCGCTGGCTGGTGCCATGGAAGTGTTGGGCATCTCCATGACAGGTTGCGGGGTTGCAGGCGCGGCCATCAGCATGGATAAGGTGCGCAGCAAGGTGCTGGTGGCAGCAGCCGGTGTGCAGGTACCGCCTGGCTGGGCAGTCAATGCCCGGAATCGGGCTGAAAAACTGGAAGAAATCGCCCGATCTGGCACAGGCCCGTGGATTGTCAAGCCCAGTTGCGAAGGTTCCAGCGTGGGCTTGTATCAGGCGGATAATCGGGATGCCCTGCAGGCAGCCATTGATGCGGTTTTGGAAATATCGCCGGTGGCGTTGGTGGAAAAATACATTGCCGGGCAGGAAGCGACGGTGGCCATTGTCAATGGCACGGTGTTACCGGTGGTGCGCATACAACCGGCGGCCGGTTTATATGACTATGCAGCCAAGTATCACAGTCAGACCACCATTTATCACTGCCCCAGTGGTTTTGATGCGCTCACAGACGCGGCACTGCAGACAGATGCACAGGTGGCTTTCGGCGCGCTGGGTTTACGCGGTTGGGCGCGGATTGACTTTATTGTGGATGCGCAGGGCCGGCGCTGGTTTCTCGAGGCCAATACCACGCCGGGTATGACGGAAACCTCCCTGGTTCCCAAAGCGGCGAAGGCACATGGCTGGAGCTTCCGGCGCCTGGTTCGGGAAATTCTGGCAACCAGCCTGGAGGAAGATGATGAGTAAAACAGCCCAGGGAATTCTGGTGTTGTTTCTCGTGCTGTCCCTGCTGGTGGCCGGTTTGCTGGCGGGGGTTATCAATTCCGATCACTGGAGAATACAACGCCTTGACGTGGAAGCGCCCTTCAAGCGGGTGAGCGCGGAGCAGATTCGCCGGGTCCTGGCGGCGTCGCCGGAGCGGTCTTTTTTCCGCCTGGATGTAAATGCATTGCGTTTGCGGCTACAAAACCTTGACTGGGTACAGCGCGTAAGCGTGGTGAAGAAATGGCCAGATACGATTCAGATACGTTTGCTTGAACACGAGCCGGTGGCCATCTGGAATGGCGATCATTTGCTGAATCAGAGCGGGCAGATATTTGCGGTGGCGGATGTGGAGGCGCTGGATGCCTTGCCCCGTCTGTATGGGCGGGACGTGACTGCGCCACAGGTGTGGGATCAGTATCGGCGCTTTAACAATCTACTGCAGGCCACCGGCACGGAAATTCAAACCGCCCATGTCAGCGACCGGGGCGCTTGGGAAATGGCCTTGCGTAATGGTTTGCGCATTCGTGCTGGCAGTCAGCGGCTGGACGCCCGCTTGGCTCGTCTGGCTGATAGTTGGGATAGTCTGATGAGATTGGGATTCGGTTTGCCCGAATACGTGGATTTGCGGTATCCCAATGGTTTCGCCAGCAAATGGGCGGGCAACCCCGGTTCGTCGCGCCCGCCAACGGAAACTCCAGCGAACAAAATGCAGCAAGCGGCGGGCAAGCGCACTGGATTTAATCACCACAACGACGAACAGAGACACAATCAACGGCAATACGGGTAACGGCAAATCATGGTCAGGAAAAGTGATTCAGAATTATTGGTTGGGCTCGATATTGGCACCTCGAAGGTGGTGGCGGTGGTTGGTGAGCAGCATAAGGATGGCAGCATCGAAGTGGTTGGCGTGGGAATGGCACCCTCACGCGGTTTGAAGCGGGGGGTGGTGGTGGATATCGAATCTACGGTGCAATCCATTCGGCGCGCGGTGGAAGAGGTTGAAATGCTGGTAGGCTGTGAAGTGCAGTCGGTTTTTGCCGGTATCGCCGGCAGTCATATCCGTGGCATGAACTCCCATGGCATTGTGGCTATCAAGGACAGGGAGGTGACACGTGGTGATGTGGAAAAAGTGATGGACGCAGCCCGGGCCATGGCGATTCCGGCAGATCAACGATTGTTGCATGTTCTGCCCCAGGAGTATGTGATCGATGGCCAGGACGGTATCCGCCATCCGGTGGGCATGTCGGGAGTGCGCCTGGAAGCGCAGGTGTACCTTATCACCGGATCGGACAGTGCGGCCCAGAATGTCAGTAAATGTGTGGTGCGCTGCGGCTTGCATGTGGACCAGCTGATTGTGGAACAGTTGGCATCGGCCCACGCGGTGCTGACAGACGATGAAAAGGAACTGGGCGTATGCCTGGTGGATATTGGGGCTGGAACCACCGACATTGCGGTGTTCAGTGGCGGCGCAATTCGCCATGCATCGGTGATACCCATCGCTGGTGACCAAGTCACCAACGACATTGCGGTGGCCATGCGTACGCCCACCCAGCATGCAGAAGAAATCAAGCTGAAATACGCCTGCGCCCTGCGCCAGCTGGCCAGTGCCGACGAGACCATTTCGGTGCCGGGTGTGGGTGATCGCTCGACACGTACACTGGCGCGGCAAACACTGGCTGAAGTGGTCCAGCCGCGTTACGAGGAAATTTACCAGTTGGTGCAAGCGGATTTGCATCGCAGCGGATTTGCCGACCAGGTGGCCGCAGGTATCGTCTTGACCGGTGGTGCGGCGCGTATGGAAGGCGTTACAGAATTGGCTGAAGAATTTTTTCACCTTCCAGTCCGGGTAGGTACGCCGCAAAACATTACCGGGCTAAAGGAGGTCGTGAGTAACCCCATGTTTGCCACAGGGGTTGGTTTGTTGCTGTATGGATCGCAACAAACCGGAATGGCAGACAGCTATCTGGAAACAGGTGGCTGGTTTGAAAGGTTCAAAAAGTGGTTTATGGGCGAATTTTAAACGAGCCATTGTGAACCAGTAGGAACAGGGCTGGTACAAAGCAGGCCCACAGGTATTAACTTCGGAGGAAAAACAACATGTTTCAGATGATTGATAACGATGCAACAGGGGCCATCATCAAGGTGGTGGGTATAGGCGGGGGCGGCGGTAACGCCGTGCAACAAATGCTTGAGGCCAACATCAACGGGGTGGAATTCATTTGTGCCAATACCGATGCACAGGCTTTGGAGAAAACCCATTGCAAAAATGTGATTCGCATTGGTCAGAATGTGACCAAGGGTTTGGGTGCTGGCGCCAACCCGGAAGTGGGTCGTCAGGCCGCGCTGGAAGACCGGGAGCGCATCAAAGAGGTCCTGACAGGTGCCGACATGGTCTTTTTGACAGCCGGCATGGGTGGCGGCACCGGCACAGGAGCGGCCCCGGTGGTCGCGCAAATCGCCAAGGAAATGGGGATTCTGACAGTGGCGGTAGTGACCAAGCCGTTCCGCTTTGAAGGCAAGCGCCGGATGGAGGTGGCTGAACATGGCATTGCCGAGCTGGAACAGCATGTGGATTCATTAATTACCATTCCCAACGATAAACTGATTGAGGAGTTGGGCCGGGATATGACCTTGTTGAATGCCTTCAAGGCAGCCAATGATGTGCTGCATGGCGCAGTTCAGGGTATCGCCGAACTGATTACCTGCCCGGGGTTGGTGAATGTGGACTTTGCTGATGTCCGCACCGTCATGAGTGAAATGGGCATGGCCATGATGGGCTCTGGTGTGGCTCGAGGCGATGACCGGGCGGCGGTGGCCACCGAACATGCCATCAACAGTCCTCTGCTTGAGGATATTGATCTCAATGGCGCGAAAGGCATTCTAGTCAATATTACTGCCGGTATGAATCTGACCATGGGTGAATTTGATGAAATTGGCCGCATGGTCGGGGAATATGCGGCGGATGACGCCAATGTCGTGATTGGCACTTCGATTGATCCGGAACTGGAAGAAGAAATTCGGGTGACTGTGGTGGCGACCGGTTTGAATAATGCGGCCAAGGTCTCAAAGCCAAAAGCGGTCCATGTTGCTCGGACAGGAACCGATGACAAAATCGAATTGCCCCGGAAGTACACTGCGGGAAAGACCGGAGTGGGCCCTCGGCTGGATGAGCCGCTCAAGGCGGACAAGGACCCGATGATGTCTGAAGACTACCTGGACATTCCGGCCTTTTTGCGCAATCAGGCCGACTAGGGCAAGCGGGTATTCGCCCTGTGGCTGGTGCAGGCGATTTTCCTCCGAGATCGCCTGCGCTGCCATGGCTGTGGCGTGCGAGGGTCATTGTGTGTGGCAGAAAAGCAACAAGCTGTGGCCTGGAAGAGACAAACGGCTTTGTGTGCGGCCAGGCTCTGTGGTAAACTCTCGCCCTAAAACCCGAATCAACCTGGCCAGTCAGCGTCTGGTACTGATGTGCTGGTTGGATATATGACCGATTGGCGCAGTGCATGTGCGACCAATTGAGGTGATTATAATGATCAAACAATGCACCCTGAAAAATCCTGTCCGCGCCACCGGCATTGGCATTCATACCGGCCAAAAAGTTTTCATCACATTGAATCCGGCTCCGGTTGATACCGGCATTGTTTTTCGCCGCACGGACTTTTCCCCGCCGATTTGTATACAGGCGGACGCGCATCATGTGGGCGACACCAGCATGTCGACGACCCTGGTAAAAGATGGCGTTCGGGTGGCGACTGTCGAACATCTTCTGGCTGCATTTGCCGGACTGGGGATTGATAATTGCATTGTCGATTTAAGCGCCTCGGAAGTGCCTATTATGGATGGCTCGGCCGGGCCGTTTGTCTTTCTGATTCAGTCCGCCGGTATCGCTGAACAGGCCAAAGCGCGTCAGTATATCCGGATTCGCAAAAAGATCGAAGTGACACACGAGGACAAGGTCGCCCGCTTTGAGCCTTACAATGGGTTTAAGGTTGCCTTTGAAATCGACTTCAACCACCCCGCCTTTAGTCCCTACACCAATTTTGTTGAAATTGACTTTGGTAAAACCTCGTTTGCGCGCGAAATCGCCCGGGCGCGGACTTTTGGGTTTATGCGGGACATCGAAATGTTGCGGGAAAAAAATCTTGCCATGGGTGGCAGTATGGATAATGCCATCGTGCTGGATGATTACCGCGTATTGAACCCTGATGGCTTGCGCTACGAGGATGAGTTTGTCAAACACAAAATCCTCGATGCCATCGGGGATATTTATCAACTGGGTCATCCGGTTATTGGCGCGTTTTTTGGGTACAAATCCGGTCACGCGCTTAACAACCAACTGGTTCGGGCCCTCAAAGAGCAGCCTGAGGCCTACGAAATCGTCACCTTTGACAGTGAGCAACAAGCCACAGGCATGTTGACCCCGGCTTTGGCATAAGTTCAACGCTGATCCGCTATTGTTACTGCATTCTTGCCTGGCGTTATCGCGCCATATCGTTCCCGGTTTGTCATAAAAAAAGCCACCTCAACAGTGCCGAGATGGCTTTTTACCCCCCTGGGCATTCTTTTGATGTGACTCACTAACACATCAAAAGAATTCTCTTTTCATCCTGCACGATTATATTAACCACTTGGTGTGCGAAATGTAATCCGCACGAATACTCAAAATTGCGATGAGTATTTGTACTCACACTAGCGGGTTCCTATTCGTGCTACCCTTAGTTTTATCTGGCGACTGCCATCGGGCAGGCTCAAGGGCGCAAGCTAAAACAACAGGTACTCCTTTAAAAAAAACCAAAGGCGGAGCCCCCGTTGGCGGGGCAGGCCAGAGGCTGAAAAGAACGATGAAGTTAACATGGAGTTTTATTCCAGAGAGCAGGCGCCTTGCCATTTTTTCTGACAATAGCGGGTGCAGGGAGGGAACCATGCTGAAAGACACATTCTTGATCACAGGCTTTCCCGGAAAGCTGGCCCAACAATGTATTTACGCTACAAGTATTGTTTTACTATTGATCAGCCTTTACCCGGGTTTGGTCGTGGCGATGACAGCGGAACCCTATGAGGCGTCCTTGCAATCGGCGGATACGCCCCGCAGTTCGGAGTCTTTCAGCGTTCAGGAAGCTTTTGATAAGGCGGGAGAGTTGTTATGGCGCAGGCCGGCACAAGTGACGGGCTTTCTCAAACCAGATCAGGTGCGCTGGTACTCCTTGCGCCTGGATTCGAGCACAGGCAGTAATCAGGTGTTGGAAATCCCTCATCCTTTGCTGGGTGTGGTGGACATATGGGCCCGGGACAGCCAGGGAAAATCAATGCAGGACCGCTTCGGTATGCGGGTGCCGTTTTCTCACCACAAGCACCCGGGAAATATGGCGGCCTTTATCATACCGGGGGATTTCGTAGCGCCAGTCGATGTGTTGATACGCGTTGATAATCAGGGACTTATGGAGTTTTCTACCACAGTGCGTTCCGTGGATGAGTGGTTAAGGCATGAACAGGGGCTCAACCTCTTTTATGGCGCTTTTTACGGCGCTATGCTGGTATTGCTGTTTTACAACCTTTTTCTGGCGTGGGGGCTCAAAGATGCCAGTTACCTGCTGTATGTGCTGTTTGTGGCTTGTTTATTGGTGTCTACTTCATTGCTTTCAGGGTTTGGCAAGCAATTTCTCTGGCCAGACCAGGTTGGTATAGAAAGTCGTTATCTGTTCCTGGTTAGCGCCTGTAATACAGTGGCGGGCCTGAGTTTTTTGAATGTTTTTCTTGGCATCCGGAAAATTTCCCGGCCCCTCTGGCTGATTTCGTTGGGGATTATTGGCGCAGCCCTGGGATTGGCGCTGCTCTATACGCTGGGTTATCAACCGGACTGGTTGGCCGGATTGATTTATCTGAATATCTTCTTTTCCCTGATTTACTACATGGTGGTGCCTGTGGTGGCTTACTTGCGGGGGGTTCGCTATGCCCGTTTCGCCATATTGGCGCTGTGGGTTTATCCCATATCAGTATTGCTTTATTTCTGGCAGCTTTTTTCTGGGGAATACTGGTTACGGCCATTGCATTTATGGATGGCCGGTGGCATGTTGCTGGAAGGCATCTTATTGTCTCTGGCCCTAGCGGATAAAATCAACTTGTTGCGTCAGGACAAGCAGCGTATTGAACGCCAAGCGGCCAGCCAGCGCCGGCAATTTGCCCGTGGTCTCATCCATACCCAGGAGCGTGAGCGCGAAAAGTTTGCCGCGGTTTTGCATGACTCGATTGGACATGACTTGTTGATTCTCAAGCATGGGCTGAAAAATCTTGCCGGCTGGAGCGACAACTCTCAAGTGACAAATCGCGAGATTCTCCACCGGCTGCAGGAACAATGCGAGAATGCGCTGGTGAATGTCCGTCAATTGTCCCAGCAAATGCATCCGCATATGTTGAAACGGCTGGGTCTGAGTGCGGCCATTGAAACCATGCTGGAAAACGCAGCGAATGCAGGAGGGCTCGAGTGGGCGGCTGATCTGGATGATGTGGATGACAAACTCGATATGGAGCAGGCCAGTACGGTTTACCGGGTGATTCAGGAAGCGCTGAATAATATTCTGAAACATGCCCAGGCCAGTGAAGTGCTTGTGAGCATGCGTGATCGAGGCCCGCAAGTGGTGGTCAGTATCAAGGATGATGGCACTGGATTGCCGCCTCATGCGAAGAATAAAAACTGGCCTTCCAGTGGTTTTGGCACCAGTAACATGAAAGGCCGGGTTGAACTGCTGTCAGGCTGGTTTCGGCTGATTCGCACACCCGGTGAAGGCACGGAAGTGCGGTTTGGTTTGCCTTATCGTTAGCTACGGCAGAATCGGCTTTGGGGCATGTGATGGGTTTTATTGAAAATTTGAGGGGGAGTGATGACTCAGTTTCATAGCAGTTCTCCGGCGCGGGTACTGATTGCGGATGACCATCCTGTTTTTCGGCAGGGCCTGCGCCTGGTGATTGAAGCGCATCCGCTCGTCGAAGTGGTGGCTGAAGCGGAAAATGGCGAATCGGCCCTGGTTCAGATTCGTTACTTGAATCCTGATCTGGTTTTTCTGGATATTGCCATGCCGGATCGGGATGGCCTTTCTGTCCTGGAGCATGTACGCGAAAGCGATAACGCCACGCGTGTGATTATGATGACGTCCTACCATGAACAAGCCTATTTAAACCGTGCGATGGAGCTGAAAGTGAATGGCTATTTGCTCAAGGATGATTCGCGGGATGAGATTATCCAGTGTCTTGAACAGGTATTACAGGGTGGGACGTATATCAGCCCCTCGTTTTCCCAGAGCAGTTTGTGTATCCCCCGGGATTTTTCCGACATTCGCGAGCTCAAGAGCTTGTTAACAGAAAAAGAACTGAAAGTGCTTTCACTGGTGGCCCGCTTTATGACCAGCAAGGAAATCGCTCGTGAATTGAATATTTCCTACCGGACCGTGCAGAATCACCGCTTGCACATCTCCCGAAAGCTGGGGTTGCGCGGCATCCATCAATTATCCCGTTTTGCCCGGCGGAACCTGCAGGCTTTGCAGCAACTTGAGGCAAACGAAACTGGCTCAGGGGGCTGATTGGTCTGAGAATCGTGCCATTTTGAGTCCTTTCATGGTTGGTGGTAGACTGGGATGGCCTTAACAACATGGGGAATGATTATGCGGAAAGCTCACAGACTTGTCTTGGTGGCTCTGGCGCTGGTATTGAGCGCCTGTGCCGGAACGGGGCAGAAAAAAAATGCAGTCAAACCGGCGGCCAGTAAAACCGCTCAGGAGGAGGCGGTGGTTAAAAAAAGCCCCTTTGACTGGAAACCGGAGGAAATGAAGGTATGGATCACGCGGGATATTCCCTTTGTGGATATCACCACGCCAGAAGGGCAACGATACCGCATTATGCGCATACAGGATACCAGTCATCAAATCTCGGGGGATTATGCGCGGACGTCACGCCCGTGTCCGCCGTTTTGTATACACAGCATGGTGGTTGATCCGCGTGTAAAAACCATTGGTGAGGCCGAGTTGGTGGATTTTTTGCGGCATGAATACAGTGACCGCACAGGCTTGCTGGTGGATGCCCGGACGCCATCATGGTTTAACAAAAGCACCATACCCGGCTCCATTAATGTGCCACACCCGATTTTTAGTGATGATAATGTTGAAGCGGAGCATCCGGATATCTTCGAGGCATTATGGCGCTTTGGCGTGAAACCACAGGATCCCTCACAGCCGGAAGGTTATGACAATCTGGATTTTTCCGGGGCCAAAACCCTGGCCCTGTTTTGTAACGGCCCCTGGTGCGGACAGTCGCCAAGGGAAATCCGCGGGCTGTTGAAGATCGGTTATCCGCCTGAAAAACTCTTGTATTATCGCGGTGGCATGCAGATCTGGAATGTTTTGGGGCTAACCACGATTAAGCCCGCTCAATAATGCCATTTGGTATGGCGCCAATTCAAAAAACCGCCGGGATTCCCGGCGGTTTTTTTATGAGACAAGAAAAATCCACGCAAGTCCTATTTTTCGCGTCGTATTCTGTTGGGTGAGGCGCCACGGGTGGCTTCCCGGCTCATAGGCACTCGCCGTTGCACATGGGGCAATGGACGGCTACGGGAGCGTTCCAGGCGTGGGCTTCTGATGGGGTGGTTGCGGTGCCCATGGTGCCGATAATACAGGGGTGGAAACGGGTCATACCAACCCCACCAGATACCCGGGCCGCTGTAATAGAAGCCTGAATAGGGGTAATACCATATCCACCCGCTATAAATGGGCGGCCGGTAGTAGCGGTCGGTATAATCAAAGTCATACCAAAGATAAAACGTATCGGCGTCCACTTTCGGGTATTTGTAAGGATGCTCGCCGACTTTCCCGTCAATCAAGCCATTTGCCACGCCTTTGACAGTAATTCTGCGATCAGGCTTGTAAATGGCCGGGTCGTAAAAGCCGGGTTTGCAGGCAATAAACCGCCCGGTGGTGTATTTGTCTTGTAGACGTGGGCGACCGGATTTGTCGGTTTTCTTGCCCAGTATTTCGATGCAGGTTTCTTCTTGTTTTGGGGTTGTCTTGATAATGATTCCGCCCCAACGCACAGGTGTGTTAGGTATGGGGTTGTGCTGGTAGGTCAGTGGGTCAATATCGCTGAATTCCCCGCGTAATTGTTTGGGGGTATTGACACAGGCTGCCAATGGCAGGGCCAGCAGGCTGATAAAAAGTTTTCTCATGGCTCAAATCTCTTGGGTTTTCAGGGGGATGAAGATCAGTATTATTATCTGGTTTTCACCTGAATCGTGACTGAATAAACCGCTTTCTCTTTCGAGTCAGGGTTCAAAAACCGGCATCAGCCACAGCACACTCAATATCAATAATAATAACCATAGTAACACGAGAAAGTCAGCGGCTAAATGCAGAAAATCCGGTATACCCGGCCAGTGGCGGCGTAGCGCCAGAAAAAGCCATCGGGCACCCAAGAGGCCAGCCAGGCCAAGGGCGACAAGTAACAAGACTGGGGGTTTAAAGAGCACCAGCCCACAGCCAAAAGCCAGTCCAGTGTGTTTCCATGACGCGTGTTGCGGGGGCATGATAAGTCTCCTGTCTGTGTGGTTTATTTGCTAAGCGACAGAAGAAGCCTATACCAGGGTGTTCCCAAAAACTGAGACATCCCTTTTGAGAATGTATAAAAAAGCCACGGAGCGCAGAGAGACCCGTGGCTTTGATGGGTTGGTCCGTGCTGAGGGGCTGTTAGCTTACAGCTCCTCGGCGTGTTCAGCCAGATATTCGGCCACGCCATTGGGGTCGGCTTTCATGCCTTCCTTGCCGGCTTCCCAGTTTGCCGGGCAAACTTCGCCATGTTGCTCATGGAAGATGAGCGCATCAATCATGCGCAGCATTTCATCGATGTTGCGGCCCAGTGGCAAATCATTGACCACCTGGTGGCGGACAATATTGTCCTTGTCGATCAAAAAAGAGCCACGGAAAGCCACTGCTCCGTCCGGGGTTTCTACATCATAGGACTTGCAGATGCCGTGGGTCAGGTCGGCCACCAGGGGATAGCCCACTGGGCCGATGCCACCTTTTTCCACGGGGGTGTTGCGCCAGGCGTTATGGGTGAACTGGCTGTCAATGGAACAACCCACCACTTCTACGCCGCGCTTTTTGAACTCATCCAGGCGATGATCAAAGGCAATCAGCTCGGAAGGGCAGACAAAGGTAAAGTCCAGTGGATAGAAGAACAAGACCTTGTACTTGCCTTCGGTGGCATTATAGAAGTTGTAATCATCAACAATGGTGCCGTCGCCCAGTACGGCTGGGGCGGTAAAATCCGGAGCCTGACGGCCAACGAGTACGCTCATGGTTTTTCTCCTGTGATATTGGGGTTTAACAACAATTGTTGTTTTCAGGCAGAGATTTTACTGCCACGCGGTGTAAATGACCAATGCATTTTTTATGCCTGCATATTCGCAGAAATAAAACACCATCATGTGCTGCCCCGCTTGTGATGAATTTACGGTGGACTGGTGGCCGTGCACAGTTTTTGCCAAAAGGCTGCCGGATAGCTGGCAGGCACAGTATGCCCACCAGCAAACAAGGTCAGCCAGTAATTTCTGTTTTCCGCCCAGCCGGCATTAAGAAAGCCCACCCGGTCGGCTTGAGCGTAAGCCACCGGCACAATGCTGTCAGCCGTGCCGTGCGCCTGATACACAGGGATGGTTCGGCTGGCATTTAAGGGTACGCTATCGCAATCGGGGTGTCCGGCGGGAGGATGCGGGCAGGTGAAGCCGCCAAGTACGCCTGCGGTGACCCCATAGGCGGCGAAATAAGCGCTGTTGGGTTTATCAGCCTGCATACGGTCGATGGCTGAGTGATCCAGTGCGATGGCGTGCATGATGTGACCGCCGGCGGAAAAGCCGTAGCCAAGGATACGCCGGGTCTCAATGTTATAGTCAGCGCGCATGTCCAGCAAGATCTGCTTCAGATTCACGCTCAGGTTGGCAGGTAGCCAACTGCCGTTGCTGCCAGTGGCCACCGGCGCGGCCACCAGAAAACCATATTGTTCGGCACTGGCAGACCAAAAGTCTCGCATGTCTTGGGCATAATTTTTGGCTGTATCAGGGTCGCCTGCGGCGCCGTGCAAGGCAATGAGCAAGGGCCAGTCCAGTCCAGGCTGATAGTTGCTGGGAATATACACATAGTAATTGATATAGGTGCCTGTTTGGGGAATGACCGCGGTGCGCAAATAAGGCCCCGGCGCGGGTCCGCCTGCGCCGCCGCTGGGTTGGCTGTCATTTTGCCAGCCGTGATTGAAGATAATGTCCGGGCACAGGTTCAAGGCGGGAATGCCAGGCAGGGCGGCGGCCTTCGAGAGACAGAGCCCAATAGCAATGATACAGACCAGCCCGCGTCTGACGCCGCAGGCGCGCCGGTTTGTTTTGGGGAATGTTTTATCGTATTTTTTCAATCCGATCCACTTTGCGAAAACCTCGCGGCAAGACGTGGCCGCGTTTGGCCCGATATCCCAGGTAATTTTGCAGGTCTTTCCACTTCAGGTTCAAGTGACGCTTGCCTGACCATATGCGGAAATGGTCTTGAGGCCCTATGGTGACGATGCCGACCAGGACTTCCTCGCCGCTTTTCAGCAGTTTAGGCGGAATGGAGATGAGTTTATTGCCCTTGCCTTTGGCCAGTTCCGGTACTTCGGCCAGAGGAAACGCCAGCAAATGTCCTGCGGAGGTGACACAGACCAGATAGTCTTCCTCTTTCTGGCCAACAGTGGCTGGTGGCACTACGGTAAAGCCGGCCGGCACGGTCAGTACCTGCTTGCCGGCCTTTTTACGGCTGTAGAGATTCTGCATCTGGGTGATAAAACCATAACCGGCGGAGCTGGCCAGCACAATATGGTCTTCGGGTTTTTCGCATATTGTGGCCATAAACTGGCTGCCGGGGGTGGGAGCAAAACGGGTGGTCAAAGGTTCGCCTTGTCCCCGGGCCGATGGCAGTTGATGTGCTGGCAGGGAAAAGGATTTGCCATCACTGCTAATGAAGGCCGCATTGAGATTGCTGCGCCCCAGGCAGTGGTGCTGGTAACCATCGCCTGCCTTGTAGGTCAGCTCGCGGGGGTTGATGTCATGGCCCTTGGCGGCTCTGACCCAGCCGGCTTGCGAAAGGATAATGGTCACCGGTTCGCTGGGCACCAGGGCGCTTTCATCCAGAATCCGGGCGGCGGGGCGTTCCATCAGAGGGCTGCGTCTGGGGTCGCCGTATTTTTCCGTGTCCTCTATGAGTTCGGACTTAATGAGTTTTTTCAAGCGGGCGCGGGACAGTAAAATGCCTTGCAGCTCGTTTTGCTCGGCCATCAATTCGGCCTGCTCTGTCCGGATTTTCATTTCTTCCAGGCGTGCCAGATTGCGCAAGCGGGTATCGAGAATGGCGTCGGCCTGCAATTCGGTGAGGGAAAACCGTTCCATCAGGCGTTGTTTGGGGGATTCTTCTTCCCGAATAATGCGGATCACCTCATCCAGATTCAGGTAGACCAACAACAGGCCTTCCAGCAGATGCAGGCGGTCTTCCACTTTGCCCAGCCGGTGCTGCAAGCGGCGGCGTATGGTTTCGGTGCGGAAACGCAGCCATTCACTGAGCAGGCTTTTCAGGTCCATCACCCGGGGGCGGCGATTCAGGTCAATGACATTCATGTTGACCCGGTAGGTGCGTTCCAGATCAGTGGTGGCGAACAGATGACTCATTAGCTGTTCATAGTCAATGCGGTTGGAACGCGGAGAAATTAGTAGCCGAACCGGATTTTCATGGTCTGACTCATCGCGTAAATCCTCGACCATGGGCAGTTTTTTGGCGCGCATCTGGCTGGCGATTTGTTCCAGCACTTTGGCCGGGCTGGTTTGGTGTGGCAGGGCGGTTACGACAATATCCTTGCCTTCGCGGGTATAGACGGCGCGCATGCGAATGCTGCCATGGCCACTGCGATACATGGCCAGAATGTCTTCCCGTGGTGTGATGATTTCCGCGGCGGTGGGGTAGTCCGGCCCTTGCAAATAGGCGCATAAGTCCTCGACTTCGGCATCGGGATGGTCCAGCAGATGCAGCAGGGCGCCGGTAACTTCACGCATGTTATGCGGCGGAATGTCCGTGGCCATGCCCACCGCAATGCCCGAAGCGCCGTTCAACAAGACATTGGGCAAACGCGCAGGCAGCCACATGGGTTCTGTGAGGGTGCCATCGAAGTTAGGCTGCCACTCGACCGTGCCCATGGGGAGTTCTGCCAGCAAGGTTTTTGCATAGGGCGTCAACCGGCTTTCGGTGTAGCGCATGGCGGCAAAGGATTTGGGATCATCCGGTGAGCCAAAGTTGCCCTGGCCATCCACCAGCGGGTAACGGTAGGAAAAAGGCTGTGCCATCAATACCATGGCTTCATAACAGGCAGAATCGCCATGGGGATGGAATTTGCCGATAACATCACCAATGGTGCGGGCTGACTTCTTGTGCTTGGAAGTGGCCGACAACCCCAGTTCGCTCATGGCGTAGATAATACGGCGTTGCACAGGCTTGAGCCCGTCACCCAGAAAAGGTAGGGCGCGGTCTAAAACCACGTACATGGAATAGTCCAGATACGCTTTTTCGGCATACTCGCCCATGGCGACGCGTTCGTAATCAAGAATCTCGGTCATGAATTGAGGTCAGCGGAATAAAACGGGCTTCATTTTACACAACAGCCATGGAAACGCCATGAGAAAGCCGTCGTTTGTGACTATAATAAGCCGATTCTTGTGGGACGAATCAACCATGAAATTTTTGCTTTCCAATGACGATGGCGTCAATGCCAGAGGACTGAAAACCCTGAGAGAAGCGTTGGCGCAACTGGGCGAAGTGACTGTTTTTGCCCCAGATCGTGATCGCAGTGGCGCCAGCAACTCCCTGACCCTGGACCGTCCCTTGCGGATCTGGACAGTGGCTGACAACACCCATGCAGTCAATGGAACCCCCACCGATTGCGTGCACCTGGCGTTAACCGGCTTGCTCAAGGACAAGCCGGACATGGTGGTTTCCGGGATTAACCATGCCGCCAATCTGGGGGATGATGTCTTGTACTCTGGCACGGTGGCCGCCGCCATCGAAGGGCGATTTCTGGGCTTGCCGGCAATGGCGGTGTCTCTGGCCTACAAGCATAATCAGCCGGTGAATGACACCTTGCATTTCGCCACGGCAGCTTATGCAGCCTGTAAAATCATCCAGCGGCTGAGCCAGGCGCCATTGCCGCAGGACACCATTTTGAATGTCAATGTTCCCAATGTGCCAGTGGCGGCGCTGAAAGGCTTTGAAGTCACCCGACTGGGCTATCGCCACATGGCGGAAAATGTTGTTGAAGATACTGACCCGCGTGGTAACCCGATTTACTGGATTGGTCCGGCGGGCCCTGAGGCTGACGCCGGGCCAGGAACGGACTTTCATGCGATCAAAAACCAAAAAATCTCCATTACACCGTTGCAAACGGATATGACGCGCCATGGCATGATGGAGTACCTTGAAGGCTGGGTGAAAGCCATATGACGGTATTGACCGGTATTGGCATGACCTCTCAGCGCACACGTGACCGCATGGTGCGGCGGTTAGCGGAAAAGGGCATCCGTGATCCGCGTGTGCTGCAAGCCATGGCGGAAGTCCCCCGTCATTTGTTTGTGGATGAGGCCCTGGCGCATCGGGCTTATGAAGACACCGCCTTGCCCATCAGTCACGGGCAAACCATTTCCCAGCCATGGATTGTCGCCAAAATGACAGAAGCCATTTTGCACGATGGCATGCCGGAAAAAGTCCTGGAACTGGGCACAGGGTCGGGCTATCAGGCGGCGGTATTGTCCCGTATTGTGCCGCAGGTATTCAGCATTGAGCGCATTGATGCGCTCACCCAACGAGCCCGCAAACGGTTTCGCCAACTGGGTTACCGCAATATTCGCACCAAAACGGATGATGGCTATAAGGGCTGGCCATCCGAAGCGCCCTTTGATGTGATTTTTGTCACAGCGGCGCCAGAAAACATCCCCGAGGCGCTTTTTGACCAACTGGCCGAAGGCGGACGTATGATTGTTCCCGTTGGCAAAGGTCCCCAGGATTTGTTACGTCTGACCAAAACTGTCTCCGGCATTCAAAAAGAAAATCTGGGGCCGGTTTTGTTTGTGCCCTTGCTTGAGGGTGTGGTGCGCTGATGGCGCAGGGGGGGCTGCGCTGGTATGGTTCATGGTCTGTGCGGCGTCATGTTGGTCCGATGGCAATGGCGCTACTGTTGCTGGCACTTTTTGCGGGTTGTTCCCGATCGCACCGACCCGCTCCGGTGGAAGACCGTTCCTGGAAAAACAGTCAACCTGATCGTATTCATCATTCAGCCAAGCCCCGTCATCACGCCCGCGCGAAACGCTCACGAATTATTCCGGGGCCATCACATACGCATCAGCCGCCGGCTTATGTGACAGTCCGCAAGGGTGAAACCCTGTACTCTATCTGCTTTCGCTATCAACTGGACTTGAAACAGGTGGCGCGCTGGAATCGGATTCGCCCGCCTTACACCATTTATCCGGGACAAAAGCTGCGTTTGCGCGGGGATGTGAAGACAACAGCCCGGAAACCGGCAAAAAAAACAGCAAAAAAGGCGCAGACACAGCCCAAACAGGGAAAGCGCACGGCGGACGTCGTGGTGCAATCAGAACAGCCAAAAAAACAAAAACCGGCAGCACCGTCCAAAGCGAAAAAAGCCGGCCAGACGGGTGTCGCAGGCGCTTCTGCCAGGCCCGCGGTGGCCTTGAAAAATCCAAAACGCTGGATGTGGCCAGTCAAAGGGCCTGTGTTGAGCAGCTATGCCCCCAGTGATCCGGCGCGTAAGGGCATCGTTATCGCAGGTCGTCCGGGCCAACCAGTCAAAGCCGCCGCTGACGGGGTTGTGGTTTACACTGGCAATGCGCTTAAGGCCTATGGACAATTGGTGATTATCAAGCATTCAGACACTTACCTCAGCGCCTATGGGTATAATCGCCGTAGTTTGGTGAAAGAGGGCCAGACGGTCCGGCAGGGGCAAACCATTGCCGAAATGGGTACATCGCCGTCTGGAAAGGTCGGGCTGCGCTTTGAAATTCGCAAGCATGGCCAGCCTGTGAATCCGGCGAACTATTTGCCGAAACGTTAACAGGACTCCCCTGGCAAATGCCACGGAACCGTGTGCGGTGATAGGCTTTTCCCGGGCGGGGAGGGTATGTTGATCTCTGCAAGGCGTTATTGCTTGATGAGGCGATATGCCGCGTTACGGGGCTTGCTCCTATTGGCGGTTTGCCGCTACACTTTGCACCTTTAATATTGTTCAAATCCAAGGAAAAGGCATGACCACCGTTTTAACCGGCATTACCACCACCGGCACTCCGCATCTGGGCAATTATGTGGGCGCCATTCGGCCTGCCATTGCGCGCAGTCAGGACGACTCGGTAAACAGCTATTTTTTTCTGGCCGATCAACATGCGCTCATCAAGTGCTGGGAGCCGGAACGCATTGCAGAGTCCACCAGAGAAATCGCTGCGACCTGGCTGGCCTGTGGTCTTGATCCTGATAAAGTGGTCTTTTACCGGCAGTCGGATATTCCCGAGATTCCCGAGCTGACCTGGTTATTGACCTGTATGACCGCCAAAGGCCTGATGAACCGCGCCCATGCTTACAAGGCGGCGGTGGAAGAAAATCTCGCCAAAGGTGAAAAAGACCCGGACAAGGGCATTACCATGGGCCTGTTCAGCTATCCGATTCTGATGGCTGCGGACATTCTCATGTTCAATGCGGATGAAGTGCCGGTGGGCAAGGATCAGGTGCAGCATCTGGAAATGGCTCGTGATATCGCCGGGCGTTTCAATCACCATTTTGGTGAACATTTTGTGCTGCCGAAAGCCGTGGTGGATGACTCGGTGGCCGTATTGCCCGGCACTGATGGCAGAAAAATGAGCAAGAGCTATAATAACACCATTCCTTTATGGCTGCCGGAAAAGAAATTGCGCAAGGCCATCATGAAAATTAAAACCAATTCGCTGGAGCCGGGACAACCCAAGGATACAGCTGATTCAGCCCTTTTCGCCTTGTATCGGGCCTTTGCCAGTGAGGCTGAAACCGAGGCCATGCGGGAGGCGTTTGCTGACGGTATCGCCTGGGGCGAGGCCAAGCAAAAAACATTTGAGCTGATTAATGCACAACTGGCTGAGCCGCGCGCACGTTATCACGAATGGATCAACAATCCGGCCAAACTGGCCGAAGTGTTGCAGCATGGTGCCCAAAAGGCGCGAGCCTTTGCCACGCCGTTTCTGCACACGCTGAAGAATGCCGTGGGTATCAGACCCGTGACATAAGCTGCCGGGCGTGGCCCGGTTCAATTCAACCAACGTAATCTGGGGGGATTATATGTGGGATTTCAAATTGGGCGAGGTATTCGCCACGTTGTGGAAGACCAAGTCATTTCTGGTTTTTCGCTTTCTGATTTACATGGGCATTACCCTGGCTTATATCGTGGGGACTGGAACCGGGGGTGGCGTCGGCTACCTGTTTGGCGCTGTTGCCGCCAATAAACCGGCGGGTGTCTTTTACGGTATGGTCGGCGGCTTTACGCTGGTCAGCGGGGTATTGTTTTATCTGCGTGAATACCTGCTGTACATGGTCAAAGCCGGACATATTGCCGTGATCGTCAAGGTGCTGGATGGCGAAGACATTCCCGAAGGCAAGGGCCAGATCCGCTATGCCCAGGAGATTGTCAAGCAGCGTTTCAAGGAGGCGTCAATCCTCTTTGTGCTGGATCAAATCATCAAAAAAGTCTTGAAAGCGTTCAACCGCGCCTTTTTTGCCATCGCCAGCTGGCTGCCGATTCCCGATGGCGTGCTGCGCTTTATTAATGCCGTGGTCAATACATCCATTACCTATGTGGATGAAGTCATGCTGGCTTACAACATTCGCCATGAAGTGGAAAATCCCTGGGAGGGATCACGCACGGCCCTGGTGCTGTATGCCCAAAACTACAAGATTTTTCTCAAGAATGCCTTGTTCTTGACGGCCATCACCTGGATTCTTAGTGTGCTGGTGTTGGTGTTTACCTTTGGCCCTATTGCCGCATTGATTGCCTATACACCCTACCAGGGTGGTGTTGCGCCTTTTGTGTTGGCGCTTGTGACCGCCTGGGGCGTCAAATCGGCTTTGATCGACCCGCTGGCCATGACGGCCATGATGCAGGTGTTTTTCAAGGTGACCGAAGGCCAGCAGCCGAATCCGGAATGGGACGCCAAGCTGGAGCGGGCCTCCGACAAGTTTGTGGAACTGAAAGACCGTGCGGTGGCATGGGGTAAAGAGCGATTTGGCTCAGACAGCCAGGAGACGGCAGTACCCAAACCGTAAAATTGCTATAATGTGAAGGCCATGAGCCGGCTACCCAGAAATAGCCGGCTTTTGTGCTTTCTGTTATGGGAAGAAACGGAACCGGAACCATGAAAAAAGCCGAGCTGCTGTCACCGGCTGGCACCTACCGCAATATGCGTTATGCTTTTGCCTATGGCGCCGATGCGGTATACGCCGGACAGCCCCGCTACAGTTTGCGGGTGCGTGAAAACGATTTCAAAAACGAGGAAACACTGGCCGCAGGCATTGCCGAAGCGCACCGTTTGGGAAAACAGTTTTTTCTGGCCTCCAATCTGGCCCCGCATAACAATAAAGTGCGTACCTATTTGCGCGATCTGGCGCCGATTATCGCCATGGAGCCGGATGCGCTGATCATGTCTGACCCGGGCCTGATTATGATGGTGCGGGAAAAATGGCCGGAGATGCCCATTCACCTCTCGGTGCAAGCCAATGCCGTCAACTATGCCACAGTGCGCTTCTGGCAAAAAATGGGCCTGACGCGGATTATCCTTTCACGGGAACTGTCCCTGGATGAAATCCGGGAAATTCGCCAGGAATGTCCGGATATCGAGCTGGAAGTTTTTGTTCACGGCGCCTTGTGCATCGCCTACTCTGGCCGTTGCCTGCTATCTGGATACATGACGCACAGGGACTCGAACCAGGGAGCGTGCACCAACTCCTGCCGGTGGAAGTATACGGCCACCCCGGCAACAGAAACGGATACTGGCGATGTGTTGCCGCTGCATAATGCGGCGCAGGCAGACAAACCTTTATTTCTGCTGGAAGAAAAAAACCGCCCGGGTGAATTGATGCCGGCCTATGAGGATGAGCACGGCACTTACATTATGAATTCCAAGGACTTGCGCGCCGTCCAGCATGTGGCCGCGCTTATGGAAATGGGCATTGACTGCCTGAAAATCGAAGGGCGCACCAAGTCCCACTATTACACGGCCCGCACCACTCAGGTGTACCGCCAGGCCATTGATGATGCGGCTGCCGGCAAGCCGTTTGACATGGGCTTGATGGATGTGCTGGAAGGGCTGGCTAACCGCGGCTATACCGAGGGCTTTTATCGGCGGCATCCGCCAGGGGAATATCAGAATTACGAGCGCAGTTTTTCCCGCAGTGACCGGCAGCAGTTCGTGGGCGAGGTGCTGGACTATGACGACCGGCAAGGCTTGCTGCGTGTGGCCGTCAAAAACCGCTTTGCCTGTGGCGACCGTTTACAGTTGATGACACAGGGGGGTAACGTTGACCTGGTTCTGACAGACATGTTGGACAGCAAGGGGCAGCGCAAGGAGATTGCGCCAGGCTCAGGCCACGAAGTGCTGATTCCTGTACCCTTGCGCCAGGAACAGCAACAGGGCATTGAATTTGGGTTACTGGTCAAATACCTCCCCCGGGAACCCAAAGCCGCCTAGATAGCCGTGCCCCGGCCTTTAGATGAGTGCTTGGAGCTCGTCCTCTGACAATGCCTGAATTTCCTTCTCCAGGGATTCCAGCCGGGTGAGAATTTCCTTTGATACCTTGTCTAGCTGCTTGTATTTTTCCTTGGCCAGTTTGCGGTTTTGTTCGTCAATGCGGGCGCTCTTGCCAACCAGCTTGCTGAAAAAGCCGCCCTTTTTCTGATTGAACAGTAAATTGAAAATCTCCATGTAAATGTCGTGAAGCTCAGTGTGTGGCGCTTCAATGGCCTGAAAACTGGGTAAATTCTTCAGGCTTTGCGCCATGCCGTAATACCACTGGCCAAAGGCGCAATCCGTAGCAATCACCGGCACCTGGTCTTTTTCTACCGGAATTCCCTGAATCAAGGCCAGGGCATAGCTAACCCAGCGTTTGTGTGACTTCCGGGCTTCCCGCAGCTTCCAGATAATGTCTTTCTTTTCCATGGTGAATCCTGCTTTGACGTATGCGTAAAAGCGAGCATGATACGCTGAAAACCATGGCTATATCTGGAGGGAGACAAAAATGTATCAGAGTTTCACAAAGGGGTGACAAGACAGGCTTGGTCCCATGGTTTTATTCTTTTCGTCTGGAAAAGCGCCAATGCTGCCGGGCGCTCAAAGCAGGGTGTGCCAGAGAGGCGATTGTGCTTTGTGCTGTCTGGTTGGGAGAATACCGAGGTCATTGGGCCAGAAATGATGCCAGCCAGCCCAGCAGGTTAATGATGACAGTCAGAGCGATGCTGAGCACAATCATGGAAGTTAACGGAATAAAAACCACAGAGTGCTCGCTGACGATACGAATATCGCCGGGTAATTTGCCAAACCAGCCGAACAGTCCGGGCAAGAAGTACAGCAACAGGCCCAGACCCAGAAAAATCAGACCGAGGATAATCAATAGCTTTGCCATGGGCGCTCCAGAATCTGTACTTATACGGGATTATCCCTGTGTATATGCGCTTTATTGTCCGAAACTCAAGGGTATTTTTCCGGTTTACCATTGGTAGAGAACAGTATAGCTAAGCTTCTTCTCCTTTTGTGGCGGAATCCGGACCTCGAAGACGACATGGGAAGCGTCCTGTTTGTGATATTTATCCGAGGTCTTGAGGATTTTCCATTGGTGCCAGCGATAGAGCGGTTCGATAACTTTGACGGTGACGGGGACGTCTTTCTGGTTGCGCAGGGTGACTTCGAAACTTTCCTGCAGGCGGCGTGCCTTGGTATCTATCTGGATATCGGTTTGTGTGCGCTCTCCCACCACATCGAAGGCATTGCCGAGTTTGATTCTGACCGTTTCATTGCGTGGGGTATGAGCGATGACATCCTCGCCAATAAACTCCAGCGAGCCATCGGCCGAATCCATTTGGCTGACGCGCACGCGCCCGGCCGGTAACGGGATGCCCATGCCATTGTCGGGTGTGTTTTTGAACGACAAAAAGGCTTCGGCAGCGCCTTTGTGCTGACGGTTGTATCCGCTGGCGGTATTGGGAGTGCCGCCATAATAACCGCTGAAGCCCCGGTTGTTGTTAAATACCAGTTCTTTTTTACAGGGAATGTGGTTCACAGCCGGAAATAACTCGATTTGTTTGCTGGAGTTATTGGGCAAGTCCACACGGCGGGGCAAGGTATACAAGTGATATTCGAACAAGGATTTTTCCCTAAACCCCGAATCCTCGGCCACTGGTGCAGCTTCGACAGCTTTCATAAGAATGCGGCTACGTGGATGTGGAGTGGCCCGGTTAACATCACCGGCAATGAGCTTCAGGCGGGCATCCTGAAAACTGCTGCCGGACTGATTGACGAGACTGACCCAGGCAGACAGGTCAATATGGCAGGCTGGGTCTTTGCCCGGGTTTTCGGAGAGCAACAGGTTGTAGTCGGCCCACCAGGTCATGCCGGAGGTCTGATAGGTAAGACGAATACGCTCGGCCCCGCTGGTATCGGAGTCCAGCAGCCAGACCAGTGTCGGCCGGGTAAGCAGACCGCCAGGCAGGGAGGGAAAGCGAACATGGTCCCAGCGTTTCAGCGTCACCACTTCGCCGGTGTTTTTCTGGATGATTAACCCGCCATTGGTGCCCAGTAACACGCCTTCTATTTCCGTAGTGTCACTGCCGCTGGTTTGTGTGACGCGCACGGTCTGGCCCAGGTAGCGATGCATGAGTTTGTCAATGCTGACAATATCGAACTGGTAATTTTGCTCCAGTACCCGCGCGATACCAGGGTGGTCCGGGGTGGCAAAATTGACGGTTGTGGGGTCTATGCCCGCTGCCACATCGGTAAACTTCAGTGTATGACGGCCCTTTTTCAGGGGGACGATACGCTCTTGTCGCACCATGGCATAACCCGGGATGGACGACGCTCCGGCAGGGTTGTTTCTGTAGTGCCGGATATCCACGGCGCCGGGTTGCGCACTGGAATAGATGGTGATGGCGCTTGTGTCCGAAGGATTTTTATTTTCAGCCGAGCTTGAGTTTAGAAAGAGAATCATCATAATGCTCAACAATGGCAGAAAACCGGGCTGTTTATTGTGCTGACATGACATGGCAGGCCTCCAGGGCTGGTGTGTGCTGAATTACAGAACGGGGTTGGAGCCCCGAGATGCTTTTTTTGCCAAAGACTTGGTGGTTTGAATTTACACCAAAAAGCCGGTGGTTTGTGCCGGGCATCTGTTTTTTTGAAACGAGAGAAGAGTAACGGTTCATGAGAAATTTTAAAACTGTGTTACAGGGACTGGCGTTTATGCTGGTCATGCTAGTTTCCCCTGTTGGCGTTGTGGTTGCCCAGAAAGGGGCGGAAGCGGCTGCGGCAGATTTTCCGGCGGCGACGGATTTATGGTTGCGTGCCGCACCGCCAGGCGCGCACATGCTGGCCGCGTATGGCACCTTGACCAACAACACCGGAAAGACTCAGGTTTTAACTGGCGCCTATGCGCCGGACTTCGGCATGGCGGAAATTCACAAGACAGTGATTGTGGATGGCATGGCAAAGATGCGCCACCAGCCGCAGATTGTTCTTCAGCCAGGTGGAACAGTGGAGTTCAAACCGGGTGGCCTGCATATCATGCTCATGCAGCCGTCGCGCCACTTTAGCGAAGGCGAAAAAGCCAAGATTTGCCTGGTTTATGCAGATGACCACAACACAGGCGAACGGGTTCAGCACTTGTGGTTTCCGGTTAAGCGGCAATAATCGCTTATGCGAAAATCCGATTTTCATTACCATTTACCGGCGGAGCTGATCGCGCAACACCCCCTTCCAGAGCGCCCATCCAGCCGTCTGCTGGTGGTGGACAAGTCGAGCCAGCAACTGCAGGACTCAGTATTTTCCCGTCTGCCGGATTTTTTGCAGCCGGGAGACCTGCTGGTTTTTAATGACACCCGCGTGATTCCGGCCCGTTTGCAGGGACGTAAGCCCACCGGCGGCCGGGTGGAAGTTTTTGTGGAGCGAGTGCTGTCTGATCGCACTGCCAAAGTCATGCTCAAAGCCAGCAAGTCGCCACGGCTGGGATCCTGTGTGTTTTTTGGTGCTGATGAGCATCCACAAACAGCTATTCTGACCGCCCGGCAAGGGATGTTCTGGTTGCTGGAGTGGCAGGGTGAGAACAGTTTGCCTCAGTTTTTGCAAAAAAACGGGCAAATGCCTTTGCCACCCTATATTCATCGGGCTGTGGAAACAGAGGATGCCCAGCGTTACCAGACGGTGTATTCCCGCCACGCTGGCGCGGTGGCGGCGCCCACGGCCGGTTTGCATTTTGATGAGGATTTATTGCAGACGCTTGCGACCCGAGGCATCCGGCAGACCTTTGTGACCTTGCATGTGGGGGCCGGTACCTTTCAGCCGGTCAAGAGCGAAGATATCAGACAACACAAGATGCACAAGGAGTGGTTGTCGATCTCGGCGGAAACCTGTGACCTGGTGAACCAGACGCGGGCGGCAGGCAAGCGGGTTATAGCAGTGGGTACCACCAGTGTGCGTTGTCTGGAAACGGCGGCTTGCGCTACGGATGACTTCCATCAGACCGGCCTGCGGCCTTATTCAGGAGACACAGATATTTTTATCTACCCTGGTTACCGCTTTCGCGTGGTTGACGGGTTGATTACCAACTTTCATTTGCCAGAATCGACTTTGTTGATGCTGGTTTCGGCATTTGCCGGAAAAGCCCTGATTGGCCAGGCTTACCGGCATGCCATTGAGCAGCGTTATCGTTTTTTTAGCTATGGCGATGCCATGTTGCTGCTTTGATCACAAAAAAAGCCCGAATAGCCGGGCTTTTTAATAGGTGATATTCGCGTCCTTTAAACGCGGCGGTAACGGGACAAGGCCCACATGGCCATTAACCCCAGGCTGATGAACAGCAACCACAAGCCAAGGCGATTATTGGCAGGGATTTGGGGAATAACCGAGCTGCCATTAATGACAAAGGGAAATCCCTGTGGTGTACTGCTGCCGGAGTCCAGCGCCGCTGTCCAGATGCCACCTCCGTTAGGGTTGCTGCTAGGGTTGCCGTTGGGATCATACTGCATGCCATTGCCAGTGCTGGCTTGCCCCAGCACAGTGATTGGCGGCGCCCAGGGGCCGGATGCGCCGGAACCGTCGGATTGCCAGTCCAGCCAATAGGTGCCTTGCGGCAAACGGATGTTGACAGCCACTGTGGTGGCGGCGATTTGGCGGTTATTGGGATAGCTGCCACCATTGACTCTGACCGGTGGTGGCAGTTCGGTGGCGCGCAGAATATTGCTGTTGACCGTGCTCACCAGGCGGTTGGTGCTGGTGTCCCCAAAGACCACCTGGCTGCCAGGAGCGCCTGGCGGGCCATCCCAAATCCGCAAGTTAACGGCGGTGATGGTGGAGGCCACTTCTCCGGTCTGGTAGGCATAGAAGGTAATGGTGTCAATGTCCCAGTATGGCGTGGAAATTGTAAAATCGTCGGCAATGCGAAAGCTGGCACCGAGAGCATGACCAAAGCCCAAAGTGTCCATCCCCAGTGTGTTGTCTTGCAGAACGCTGACATCCTCGCCGCCGGGACCGGCACCCGGGTGGGTCACCAGTGGTCCATTATTGTAGAGAATGCCATTGCTCCCCGCCGGTGCGCCGGGAAACTGATAATTGCCAGGCACGCTGGCGATGTTATGGTTTTGGGAGCCATCGCCACTGATGATTTCGGCATCGAGTCCAGTGGCGGTGACGGTTGTGGCACAGGCAAACAGGGCAAGGGCGCCCAGTAAAGAGTTTCGTTTCATGATTCCCCCCGAATCAGTGTGAAAAAAATGTCACACAACGTGACGCCCCCATTATTGGAGAAGACTGGTAATACGGTTTTTCTTTTTTAGGGACGTCTATGCGAGAATCAATCGCTTTTCTGATTCTATCAGGGGTTCAGATTCTTGACGATATCGAGGGTGGCGCGGGCGCGGTTCAGGGTATAAAAATGAATGGAGGGCGCACCGCCATCCAGCAGTCGCTGGCTTAAGTGGGTGGTGAACTCAGTGCCAAAGGCCTGAATCGCCGCGCGGTCATCACCAAAGTCACGCAGTTTGTATTGCAGCCAGCGGGGCATGTCTGTGCCGCAAAAATCGCAAAAACGTTTGATGTTGCTGTAGTTGGTAATGGGCATGATTCCCGGAATGATTGGCACGTCAATGCCAGCGGCGCGGGCGTCGTCCACAAACTGGAAATAGGCGTCGGCATTGAAGAAGAACTGGGTAATGAGCTGATCGACACCGGCGTCCACTTTTTGTTTCAGATATTTCAGGTCACTGGCGCGGCTTTCGCTTTCCGGATGGACTTCGGGATAGGCCGCGGCAGTGATGTGAAAGGCATCGCCAAACTCGGTGCGGATAAACTCGATGAGTTCGTTGGCATGGCGAAAATAACCCACAGAGCCCATGCCCGAGGGCACGTCTCCCCGCAAGGCGAGAATGTGATTGATGCCGGCTTCCTGGTAAGTCTGTAAAAGCTTTTTGATGGACTCGGGAGTGCCGCCCATGCAGGACAGGTGTGGCACCACGATGGGAGAACCATGTTTTTGCATGGCCAGCACGGTTTCCCGGGTGGCGTCGAGGGTGGAACCGCCAGCGCCGAAAGTGACCGAAAAAAAATGCGGCTGCAACTGGCGAAGTTTCTTCTGCGTGGCCTCCAGGGCCACTTTTTGTTCCGCTGTACGGGGCGGGAAAAACTCGAAGCTGAAGCCGCGTTTGGTCATGGCGGGTTTCCCTGAATGGATCAATAACGGTAATGTTCCGGCTTATAGGGGCCTTCGGGTGAAACACCGATATAGGCGGCTTGCTCGGGAGTCAGTGTGGTGAGATGCGCGCCAATGCGGCCCAAGTGCAGTCTGGCCACCTTTTCATCCAGATGCTTGGGCAGGACATAAACCTGGTTGCTGTATTTCTTGCCTTGCCTTTGGGCGTCCTGAAACAGCTCCATTTGCGCCAGTACCTGATTGGTAAAGGAGTTGGACATGACAAAGCTGGGATGGCCGGTGGCGCAGCCCAGATTTACCAGGCGGCCTTTGGCCAGCAGGATGATTTTTTTGCCGTCCTCAAAGATGACATGGTCCACTTGTGGCTTGATTTCGTCCCACTGGCAATTTTTTTCCAGTCCGGCCACATCAATTTCATTGTCGAAATGGCCTATGTTACAGACAATGGCCTGATCCTTCATTTTTTTCATGTGGTCGTAGGTGATGACGTGATAATTGCCAGTCGCCGTGACGAAGATATCGGCTTTATCAGCGGCCTCGTCCATGGTGACCACCTTGTAGCCTTCCATGGCGGCCTGCAAGGCGCAGATGGGGTCGATTTCCGTCACCCATACGGTGGCGCCCAGGCCCCGCAGGGATTGTGCGCAGCCTTTGCCGACGTCTCCGTAACCGCAAACCACAGCGGTTTTACCGGCGATCATGACATCGGTGGCGCGCTTGATGCCGTCCACCAGGGATTCCCGACAGCCATAAAGGTTATCGAATTTGGATTTGGTCACAGAGTCGTTGACATTAATGGCCGGGAAGGGCAGTTCATTGTTCTTGGCCATGTCGTACAGGCGGTGAACACCGGTGGTGGTTTCTTCGGTAACGCCCTGGATATTCTTCAGCACCCGGCTGTACCAACCCGGCTGGCTGGCCAGGCGTTTCTTAATGCTGGCAAACAGGTATTTTTCTTCTTCTGAACCGGGGTTGTCCAGGACGCTGGGATCTTTTTCAGCTTTGGCACCCAGGGTAATCAGCATGGTGGCGTCGCCGCCGTCATCGAGAATCATATTGGGCGTGCCGCCATCGGCCCATTCCATGATTTTATGCGTAAACTCCCAGTAATCTTCAAGACTTTCGCCCTTAAAGGCAAACACCGGAATACCCTGGTCGGCAATGGCCGCGGCGGCATGGTCCTGGGTGGAGTAAATGTTGCAGGACGCCCAGCGGACCTCGGCGCCCAGGGCGCGCAGGGTTTCAATCAGTACTGCGGTTTGGATGGTCATGTGTAGGGAACCGGCGATGCGGGCGCCCTTCAGTGGCTGGGCATCCTTGTATTCCTCCCGAATGGCCATCAACCCGGGCATTTCGGTTTCCGCTATGCGGATTTCCTTGTGGCCCCAGTCGGCCAGACCAATGTCGGCCACATGATAATCGGGCTTGGGGGTGTCTGTGACGCTGTTTTGTGCTGTACTCATGATGATACTCGTTGGTTTTGTTTGTGTGAAAAAAGTTTTTGGGTTACAGGCCGGCTTCGGATCGCAAAATATCCGCCTTGTCGGTTTTTTCCCAGGTGAACTCGGGTTCTTCCCGGCCCATGTGACCGTAAGCGGCGGTTTTCTGGTAAATGGGGCGGATCAGATCCAGCTCTTTGATAATGCCATAGGGGCGCAGATCGAAGTGTTCTCGTATCAGTCGTGCAATAACCCGATCCTCTACCGCTCCGGTGCCAAAGGTGGTGACGCTGATGGAAGTGGGTTCAGCCACGCCGATGGCGTAGGATACCTGGACTTCGCAGCGCTCCGCCAGCCCGGCGGCGACCACATTCTTGGCCACATAACGGCAGGCGTAAGCGGCGGAACGGTCCACTTTTGAGGGATCCTTGCCGGAGAAGGCGCCGCCCCCATGCCGGGCCATACCGCCGTAGGTATCCACGATGATTTTACGTCCGGTCAGGCCACAGTCGCCCACCGGGCCGCCAATAATAAACTGGCCGGTGGGGTTGATGTGAAACTTGGTGTTGCCGTCAATCCATTCACTGGGCAGTACGGGTTTAATGATTTCTTCCATAACGGCTTCGCGCAAGTCGCGCTGGGAAATGTCCGGCGCATGCTGGGTGGACAACACCACCGCGTCAATGCCTACGGGTTTGTCATTGGCATAACGGAAGGTGAGCTGGCTTTTTGCGTCTGGACGCAGCCAGGCGAGCTTGCCGGTGCGGCGCACAAAGGCTTGCCGTTGCACCAGGCGATGAGCATAGGTAATGGGAGCGGGCATCAGCACATCCGTTTCGTTGCTGGCATAGCCAAACATCAGGCCCTGGTCTCCGGCGCCTTGTTCTTCCGGTGCGGTGCGATCCACGCCCTGAGCGATATCACCGGATTGTTTGCCAATCAGCGACATAACGGCACAGGTTTTGCCATCAAAACCCACTTCCGAGCTGTTATAGCCGATCTCGGTAATCACCCGCCGAACCAATTCGTCAAGGTCCACCCAGGCGTTGGTGGTGATTTCGCCAGAAACGATGGCCACGCCGGTTTTGACCATGGTTTCGCAGGCCACGCGGGCATTGCTGTCCTCCTGGAGAATGGCGTCCAGCACAGCATCGGAAATCTGGTCGGCCACTTTGTCGGGATGGCCTTCAGAGACAGATTCGGAAGTAAACAGGTAATCGCTCATGGCTTTATATCTCTTTGTTCGGATAAAGAGATATATTGTAACCGCTGGAGCCGCCTGAGGGTAGCCCTTTTATGGCGGCTTATGATGCGGCTTGTTGGGGCAGGGGCGGACACTCAATCCGGTGATAACGATTGGGCGCCAGAGTCTCTGCTGACAGTTGGGTGTGTTGGCCTTCCGGCCAGAAAATCTCTATTGTTGCAGATTGCTCGGAAGGGTAGAACAACACACGCGTATCCTGGCTGGAGGCATAACTGCCATCGCTGTGTACGTGACGATAGGTGGTGATGCCATCGGCTGTGCGCCACTGCAGTTTTGCGCCCAGCGCTGTGCGGCCGTGGCAGCGTAGGTCCAGTCCCAGCCAGTGATCCGGATTGCTGTTGTTTCTCAGCACGGTTGGCGGCTGGTTATTGTTGCTGATAACCAGGTCCTTGTCACCGTCATTATCCAGGTCTACCGGCACCAGTCCGCGACCGACCCGTTTGGGCAGTTGTCTGGCCAGTTGTTGCTGATACTGCAAGGCGCCATTGTGGTCCAACCAGACTTGCACCGGCTCGGTATGCAGGCGACCATTGGATTCCTCACCGTAGCCTTTTTCCGTGGTCACCACCGAGCCATTGACAACCACCAGATCCAGCCGGTTATCGCCGTTGAGATCTAAAAACGCTGTACCAAACCCGGTAAAGGGGCGTACCGCCGCGGTCAGTCCCGCTTGCGCGGTTTTGTCTGTGAAGTGCCCACTCTGATTCAAATACAATGTATTGGTTTCCGCCTGATAATGGGTCACATACAAGTCGTTAAAGCCATTGTTGTCCATATCGCCCACGGCAATGCCCATGCTGGCTTCCACCTGGCCCATGAGGTTGAAAGCCGCGCCCCGCCGCATGGCTTCGTCGGCGAGCAACTGCCCAGACTGGTTGAAAAACAACTGGTTGTTTTGTTGGTCGTTGGCTATGTATACATCCGGCCAGCCATTGTTGTCAAAATCAGCTGTGACCACACCCAGACTGGCTCGCGGAGTGATGGCTGGTGCCGGACTGGTTTGTAGTCCTGCCCCCTGGTTGTTAAGGAAAAACCAGTCAACACGATCCCGATAAGCCGAAGGTGGACAATACCCGGGTGCGCCATTGGCCAGCCGGCAATCTACGTCTTTTGAGCCATCCACATAATTGGTCACCCACACGTCCAGCCAACCATCGCCATTGGCGTCAAACCAGCTGGCGCTGGTAAAAAAGCTTTCCTCGGCCGGCGCGCTCAGCCAGCCGCTGTTGCGAAAGTGTCCGTGCCCCTGATTGATCCAAAGCTGCAGGCGGTTGTGTCCACCGGTGAGAATGTCTTCCCACCCGTCGTTATTGGCATCGGCTACCGCGGCAAAAATCAGGCCCCGTTGGGATGTCAGGGAGGTATCACCGCCTTTAGTGTGGTTGGGTGGTGTTATTTTAGCGAACTGCAGTGCGTCTTTTTCGCTCAGGTTGCGATACAGGCCAGAAGACGTGCCTGTCGAGCCGTATTGGGGAAAAAACAGGTCCATCCGGCCGTCGTTGTCAATGTCAATCACAGCCACGCCGGATCCCAGTGGTTCGTAGATGGCGTATTGGTCGCTGAAACCGGCGTCGTGCTGGAAATCAATGCCCAGCTCACTGGTATTCAAGGATTCAAGCAGCGGGGGAGTCGCTGGTTTGTCTGTATATGCGTGCGCTGGCTGCGCTCCACTTTCATCCTTCTGGGCATCACCACAGGCCATGAGTGTGAGAAAAAGGGTCAATTGCCCGATGCCAAGCAGTGGTTTTGCGGATAAAAGCCTACGTTTGTTTGGCTGTGATGGCGTCATAGCTGTGTCTTTGGGCTGGATGGTTTCGGCTGGGTTTTATTGTTTGAGCCAGAAATAAAACGCGCCAGATCCGGCGTTTTTCCCGCCAGCACCTGCTCGGCGGACTGGCGCAGGTGCTGGTCGTCAATGATGGTGGCGTCCATGACGGTACGAGGTGCTTCCCTGTGCCACAACTCCAGCGCTTGGTCGACTGTTTTGAGTTGCCCGGTTTTCAGCCGCCACAATGCTTGGAGCGCTGCGACTTCCGCCGACTGCGCGCCGGGAATTTCACTGAAGGCCTGCTTGGCCCAGGGCGCGGCCGCCTCGTCGGAGGAAACGCTGTCTTGCAGCAGAGCCTTGAGCGCCAATGCCTGAATCTGCGCATCTTGCGGATTGCTTTTCAACCAGCGGTGAACGCGGCTCAGGGCTGCAGCGGTGTCTTTGCGGGCGAGCAGCAAATCCAGCCAGGCTATCCGGCCCAGGGCATGGTCGGGCTGTTTTTCCAACAGGATGCGCAGTTGTTCTTTTGCCGCGTCCCAGCGCTGTTGTTGCCGCAGTATGCCGGCCAGGTTAAGCCGCGCCTGGGATAGATCCGGGTCATGCTGCAGTGCCTTGCGGTACTGGCTCAATGCGCGGTCAGGGTGCCCCAGTTGCCAGTAAGCATTGCCCAGATTGGTGAGCAAAATGGCATTGTCAGGGTCGAGTATCAAGCCCTTGCGATAAGCGGCGGCGGCCGCCTGGAAATGTCCCAGACGAAACAAAATACTGCCCTGGTTCAGGTGGTTAATGGGGTCTCTGGGAGCCAGTTTTAGCAATTGCTGACTGGTCTTCAAGGCAGCGTTTAACTGCTGACTACCCGAGAGGGTTTTGATTTGTTTACGCAGATAGCGAATGGGGTTGCCCAGTTGTTCGGCTTGTTGCGTGAAGCGGTTGCCAAAATCCAGTGTGCCCGGGGCTTGTTGCCGTTGGGCCTGTTCGGCCAGTTCCGGCTGGTTGCACAGGCGATAAGCGCTGGCCAGGGGGGCATATAACTGCTTCAGGCCAGGCTTGTATTCCAGCATGATCCGAAGCTTGTCAATGGCTCGTTGACATTGCTCCTGCTGCAGGGCCAGGGTGGCTTGCAGATAAAGCAGTTCCGGATAATGAGGGCTGATTTTTTCGGCTTTGTGCAGCCATTCAGCGGCGTTATCCCATTGTCCGGCTTCAATCAGCCAGCGAGCGCCGGTCAGAATAAAGGTGATTCGGTCAAGGTCATTCAGGTGATCCAGGCTGTCGCTGAGGGTCTTCAGAGCAGCTTGCAGGTGGCCGTTTTTTGCCTGTTCAAGAGCGACAAAGTAACGTAATAAAGGCCATGTGGGGGATTTTTTGTCGGTATTTTTTTCCAAACGGGAAAAGATATCACTGGCAAGGCTGGTTACATCATGGGTGTGCAGCACAAATGCCAGTTGAAGCCAGGCAAGGGGCGCGTTTTGCGCCTGGGTTTGTATGGTTTTGAGCAGCTTTGGTATTCGCTGGGCTGAAAGCTTGTCCCATTCCTGGGGGGAAACTTGCTGTACTTTCTCAATGGTGCTTTGCTGCCACAAACCATCCGAGTCGTTATGTTGGCAACTGGATAGCGTCAGAAACATCGCAAGCAGCCATAACCCGGCCAGACAACTGGCAGCGCAGGTTTTTCGCTGACAGTTCTTACCAGGCAGAGAAGATGGTTGGCGATACGTCATCATAAACAAGAGAATTACTGAAGCGATTTAAGCAGTGTATCATTTTGCCTGGTATTGGCAAGGTGGCGGAAATGTCTGCCGCAAACGGCGTTGACGCCTGTTCTGCCATGCTAAAATAACATCCATGATCTGTTACCTGAAAGCGGCTTTGGCCCTGATTCTGCTGACTACCAATACCTTGTTCTGGGGTATCCCCCTGATTGTGGTTTCCTTTCTCAAGTTTTTATTGCCGATACCGGCGGCACGCGCGGCGGTTGGCCGCTGGCTGGTCTGGTTTGCGGAAAACTGGGTGGGTATTAATGCCTTCTTTCTGCGTCGCCTCAACGGCGAGAAAATTGAAGTGCGGGGACTGGAGCAGGTTCGCCCGGATCAGTGGTATCTGATTATCAGCAATCACCAGTCATGGGTGGACATTCCGGTTTTGCAAACGGTGTTTTACCGCAAGATTCCCTTTCTGAAATTTTTTCTCAAGCAGCAATTGATCTGGGTGCCGGTGCTGGGGGCGGTATGGTGGGCGCTGGATTTCCCTTTTATGCGGCGGTATAGCCGCGAGTATTTGCAAAAACATCCGGAGAAAAAAGGCAAGGATCTGGAAATTACGCGCAAGGCCTGTGAAAAGTTTCGTGACTTTCCCATTGCCATTATCAATTTTGTGGAAGGCACGCGCTTCACGCCGGAAAAGCACCAAAAACAACAATCGCCCTATCGGCGTTTACTCAAACCCAAAGCCGGTGGTGTCGGTTTTGTGTTGGGGAGTCTGGGCGAGCAGATAGACGCCGTGCTGCTGGTGGTCATTGACTACCGCCCCCAGGTGCCGGGGTTTATTGACTTTCTGTGCGGCAAAGTGGATCGCATTATTGTCACCGTGCGGGTGATTCCTGTGCCAGCCCATTTGAAAAATCGCAATTACATCACGGACGAGGATTACCGAGGCGCCTTACAGGCATGGATAAATGACTTGTGGCGGCAGGAAGACGAAATTTTGAATCGGCAATCAGGGGGTGATTCATGAGTGGGGAAACCGTGTTTAATGTGGTGTTTCAAGGCAAATTGGCCCCCGGGTTCGATCGGGAAACCGCCATGGCCAATTTTGCCCGGGCTTTCAAGTTGTCGCCGCAAAAAGCAGCCCGGTTGTTCGATGGCCAAAGACGGGTTATCAAAAAGAATTTATCGCGGCAAAAGGCCAACATTTTTCGCCAGCAGTTAAAACAACTGGGCGTGCGCGTGGCCCTCATCAAAGTGGAAACAGATTCAGCCGATGACCAGTTTAGCTTGTCGCCCCCGGGCGTGGTGCTGGCGCCACAGGTGTATCGTCCGCCGGTGCACATTGACACTTCCGGCCTGGCGGTGAGCGATGCGAGTGGGCCGCTGGTGAAAAAGCCGTCGGTAGCGCCCCCGGTGTTTTCCCTGGAGGCGCTGGCCGTGGAAGAACAGTATGATGCATTGGAGAGCCGGCCGCCTGTGTCCGAACCACAGCTGGATTTATCGAATCTGTCTGTGGATGAGCCAGGCGTGACCATTGTCGAGGCTCGTCCGGTGCCCGCACCAGAGTTTGATGTGAGCGACTGGCGACTGGATGAAAAAGGCGCGGTTATTGTTCAGCCACAAAAGCCGCCTGTTCCTGATATCCCCACGGATCACTTGAGGCTGGCGGAGACACCAGAAGAGCAGTAACGCGCTGTTACTTCCTTAAACCGGCCAGTAACAGGGCGGCAGCGCCAGTTGCTGTCATCCAGGCGATAACCGGTTGCCCATGCCACTGCCAGTCAGTCTCCGGCGACAGCCCGGCAAGAACCGCAGCGGTGACAGCCAGCAAGCCGCCGGCGATGGTCAGGCGGGTTTTTCGCTGGCCGTTAATGTGGATGGCATGGTGGTGATTGTCATTTTCTTGTTGGTGGCGCTGGCGGCTAAGGGCCTCATACAGCAGATCCGGGATTTCAGCGCTTTTTTCCAACCAGGCCGGCAAGCGCTCCTTGAGTCGCTTGCGCGCGCCTTCAATGCCGTATTGTTCCCGCATGATGCCGGCCAGAACCGGTTTGGAGGTTTCCCACACGTCCAGTTGCGGGTCCAGTTGACGCCCCAATCCTTCCACGTTTAGCAGGGTTTTTTGCAATAGAATGAATTCCGGCTGCACAATCAGGTTGAAACGCCGCGCCATCTGAAAGGTTTTCAGTATGACCTCGCCAAAGGATATTTCACTGATGGGGCGGGCAAAATAGGGTTCGCAAACGGTGCGGATGGCCGCTTCCAGTTCGTCCAGCCGGGTATTGGCCGGTACCCAGCCGGCTTCAATGTGCAATTCGGCGATACGGTAGTAATCTTGATCGAAAAAGGCGGCAAAATTATTGGCCAGATAGCGTTTGTGCTGGCGGGGTAGTGAGCCGCAAATGCCAAAATCGAGAATGATATAGCGCGGATTGTCCGGCTGTGTGGCGTCCACAAAAATATTCCCCGGGTGCATGTCGGCGTGGAAGAAGTTGTCCCGGAATACCTGGGTATAAAACAGCTTGATGCCCTTTTTGGCCAGAACCTGTCGGTTAACGCCAGCAGCGTCCAGTTGCTCAAACTGCCGGATGGGAATGCCATGGATGCGCTCCATGACCATGACCTTTTCCTTGCAGCAGTCCCAGTGGACGGCGGGAATGTATAGATCCGGCGAGTCGGCAAAATTCTTGCGCAGCAGGGAGGCATTGGCCGCCTCGCGCTGTAAATCGAGTTCGTCGTAAATGGTTTTTTCAAACTCTTCGACGATTTCTTCGGGATCGACCTGTACGCCCGGATTGGTGTATTTCCGCGCCAGCCGGGCCAGAAAACGCAACAGTTCCACATCCCGCTGGATTTTTTTGTCGATGCCCGGGCGCAAGACTTTGATTACGACGTCCTGCCCGGTTTTGAGTGTGGCTGCATGGACCTGGGCGATGGAGGCTGAGGCCAGCGGTTGCGGATCTACAGTGGTAAAAACGGCCTCCAGCGGTTGGCCCAATTGCGTTTCAATCAGGGTTTTGGCCTCAGGCCACGGAAAAGGCTCAACATCATCTTGCAGGCGCGCCAGCTCCCGGGTAATGTCTTCAGGGATCAAATCCGGCCGGGTGGACAGCACTTGCCCGAATTTAATAAAAATCGGCCCCAGTTCTTCTAGGGCGCGGCGCAATTGTTCAGGCGCTGTTGCGCACTTTTTTGCCTTGGCGCCAGTGGGGGAAAGCAACTTTAATGCGTTGATCGGATTAATGCCTTTGCGCACTGGCACCAGATCCATGACCCGCCAGGCCGACAGGGTCTGGGCAATGCGAAGCAATCGGGCCAGGTTTTTCATGCGTCGTTGCTGTTTAGCTGTTGGCGCAATTGTTGCAGCCGGCGTTCCAGCCGCTGGGTTTCAGCCTTGAGATCATCCACGGCATCATAAAAAGGTTCCAGCTCGGCGGCGGTGACCACCATGCGGCTTTCTTCGGTCAGGTATTCACTGCCACTGCGAATCAGGGTGGTGGCCAGACGGCGGGCAAAATCTCCACCGGCGCGAAGGGTCTTTGCCACGCGCACGCCAGGGCCATCACCCAGGAGCTGACAGAGACCTTCTTCCCAGTCGGGATTGAGTGTTTTCAGCCATTTGGCCATGTGCTGGCCGAGACTGGCATCGCCTGCAATACGAACTGGTGTCAGACCGCTCACCGGTGTATCCGCGCCCATGGCAAAAAGCGCCAGCGGCGTGCCTTCAATGGTGGTATCCACCGGACCGGAATGGCGTGACTGCAGCCGAAAACCTTCGTTGTCAGGCAGCATGAACAGAGAAATATTAAAGGGCTGGAGCCGCACTTCAATCACTTTGCCTGTGAGTGCGCGCAGGTTTTTACGGGCTTTGGGATCCAATGCCAGGGCTTTGTCAACGGCTGTGTTCAGACCCTTGAACAGGGCGTTTTCCAGTGGGTTGCCTGCCGCTATATCCGGGGATGTGTTGTCTGGGGTGGTGTCCATCATAATGTTTACCAGTGACAAGTCAGGTTTTATAACCGGAGTGGGTGGCGACAATGCCGCCGCTCATATTGGTCACGCTGCACAGATCAAAGCCCGCCTTTTCGAGCATGCCTTTGAGGGTCTCCTGGTCTGGGTGTTTGCGGATGGATTCTACCAGGTATTGATAGCTGTCCCGGTCATTGGTCACCACCTGGCCGATTTCCGGCAGCAGTGTGAAGGAGTAAAAGTCATAGAGCTTCTGCAAGGCGGGAGCCGTGACCCGGGAAAACTCCAGAATCATGACCCGGCCGCCGGGTTTCAGGCAGCGCTGCATTTCGTTCAAGGCTTTTTGCTGGTCGGGCACGTTGCGCAGGCCAAAAGCGATGGTAATCAGGTCAAAGCTGTCATCCTCAAAAGGCAGGGACTCGGCGTTCATCTGGCGAATGCTGAACTGGCCAAAAAAGCCTTCGTCAATGAGTCGGCGCTGCCCCACGGCCAGCATTTCCGGATTGATATCGCCAATAATGACATGGCCACCCGGGGCGATCATGGGCATGAGCAAGCGGGCGATATCGCCGGTGCCGCCAGCCAGATCCAGCACCTGATGGCCCGGTCGGGCGCCAGAGGTATGAACAAAATGGCGCTTCCACAGGCGGTGGATGCCCATGGACATGAGGTCGTTCATCAAGTCATAATTTTCCGCCACAGAGCTGAAAACATGATTGACCAGCTTCTGCTTTTCTGTCTTTTTGACGGTTTTGAAGCCGAAATGGGTGGTGTCTTGTGCGCCTTTGGGGGTGGCTTCTGTGTCTTTCTGGCTCATGTTGTGGTGGCTTCGCTGAGATTGGCATTACTGTCAGGAGGGGTGCCGGGGTGTTCATCGGTATGGAAAATGCGGCGGTAAAGGCGAATTAAGGCGGATATGTCTTCATCACCGTAACCTTTTTGCATGAGCTCGCCGTATTCACGCAGGCCCTGTTCAATAATGGGCAACTCGGCATCCAGGCGTTTGACAGTGGATTGGCAAATGCTCAGATCCTTGTGTAACAAGGAGAGCTTGAACCCGGTGCCGAACTCGTTTTTCAGCATGCTGTGGCCGCGTTTTTCCAGAAACCAGTTGTTGGCCGCACCGGCGGTGAGCACTTCGATCAGCTTGTCGGTGTTCAGTTTGCTGGCTTCGGCAAAAGCCAGCGCTTCGCAAACGGCCTGGGCAATACCGGCCACCATCACCTGATTGACCATTTTCGCCGCCTGCCCCTGGCCGGACTTTCCCATCCAGGTGATTTGGTTGCCCATGGCGGCGAAAATATCGCGGGCGCGTTTGAAGGTGTTTTTGTCGCCGCCGACCATGAAGCTCAAGGCGCCCTTGCGCGCCCCTTCCACACCGCCGGACATGGGCGCATCCAGAAACTCAATACCCTGTTTTTTCAGGTCTTCGGCCAGTTCCCGAGCGGTTTCCGGGCTGACAGTGGAAGTGTCAATAATGACAGACCCGGCAGCGAGGTGGGGCGTTATTTTCCGCACCACGGCTTTCAGATCGTCATCGGCGGCTACGCAGGTCACCACGCAGTCTGCCTGGGAGAATAAGGTCGCATCGTCGGGAAAATCCGGCAGCCCCAATTCTTTTTGCAGGGCTTGGGCCTTGCCTGCCGTGCGGTTTTTGACGCCAATCAGCAAGCCGTGCTGGTGAAGGTTGCGCGCCATGGGGCGGCCCATGGCGCCCAGTCCGTAAACCACTGCTCGGCGTAAGGGGTTGTGACTGTCGGCAGAGGGCTGTGCAGAGTTTGTCATGGTGTGTTTTCCAGATAAGTGTAGCCATACAGTTCCTGGTGAATGCGCAGTTGCAGGTTTTCCCGTTGCGCATCGTCCACGGAGCTGGCCGCCAGCAGGCGGTTCAGGCGCTGTTCGATGGTGGCGACATTATAACCGACGTAATCCAAGAGCTGGTCGCTGGTATCGCCTTTACGGGTCTCAATGATACGCAGGGTGTTGTCCCGGATTTCCACCACGACACTGTGCGTATCGCCAAACAGGTTGTGAATATCGCCCAGGGTCTCCTGATAAGCGCCGGTCAGGAAAACCCCTATCAGATAGTCGTCGCCGGGTGGGTGCAATGGCAGCCAGGATTGTAAGTGGCCGGCTGCCACATAGCGTTTAATGCGGCCGTCGGAGTCACAGGTCAGGTCATGGATAATGGCGTTGTTTGCCGGCCGGCAGTTTAGCTGTGTCAGGGGGGCGATGGGAAAGACCTGATCGATGCCCCAGACATCGGGGGTGGATTCAAAAACAGAAAAGTTGGCAAAGTACTTGTGGGCCAGCCATTCGCTCAGCGTGCGGTAAATCTCCATTTCCGCCGCATCGTCAAGGCGCAATTCACCCAGCAGGCTTTGATACAAGGAAAGAATACGGTAATCCAGCCAGGCGCGGTGGCTCAGGGCCATACTGCCTTCGGCAAATGCCCGCAAACCTTTTTCGTGAATGGCCCGGGCGCGAAAATAGCGCTCACTGGCCGGCAGTTTTGTGTCTGTGGCCAGGGTATCGACCGCCTGGCAGAGCGCATCTGGCCCGCCATCAGGCACGGGTGGTCGTTGCAAGGGGTTTTCGCTATCGGTAATGTTGGTGATCAGGACGCTGTGATGCGCACTCAGGGCACGGCCGGATTCGCTGATAATATCAGGTTGGGGCAGTTTCCAGCGTCGGCATTGTTCGGCCACCGTGGCCACCACGGTGTGGGCATATTCATCAATGTCATAGTTCATGGAAAAGGCATCGCGGCTGCGCGCGCCTTCATAATCCACTGCCAGACCGCCGCCGATATCCAGGGTATCGGGGTGGAAGCCCTGGGCATGAACTTCGGCATAATAGCGGCTGATTTCTTCCACCGCCTGACGGATATCATCCAGATTGGCCACCTGGGAGCCCATGTGGAAGTGCAAAAGGCGCAGCCAATGGCTTTTGCCGTGTTTCCGCAGTTGCTCCAGAAAAGTGAGCAGCTGCCCTGGCATCAGGCCAAATTTGGCCTTTTGGCCGCCGGAGTTTTGCCATTGCCCGCTGGTGACGGTGGAAAGCCGCATGCGTACACCCAGCACCGGTTCCACAGTCAGGTTTTTGGCCTCTTCGAAAATCAGGGTCAAGTCACGCGGTTTTTCCACCACAATCACGGTGTTGACGCCCATCAGGCGGCCCATCAGCGCCAGCCGGATGAAATTGCGGTCTTTATAGCCGTTGCAAACAACGGTTTTGCCGTGGCCGTGTGCCAGCGCAATCAAGAGCTCGGGTTTGCTGCCGGCTTCCAGCCCGAAGCGGTCATCGCTGTGACGCAGCAGACCCTCAACCACATGGCGATGCTGATTGACTTTAATGGGGTAAACCAGTTGATAGGCGCCTGTGTAACTGTGCTTTTTTATGGCTGTTTCAAATGCGCCAATAAGCCGGTCGCGCCGGTGGCGGCTGATATCCGGAAAATGTATCAGCAGCGGCGTTTTCAGGCCCGCCTGGCGGGCCTCAAGCACCAGATCCTGAAGTGCCGTAGCGGTGTTTTTGCTGGCATTCGGATAGACCTCCAGACGACCATCGGAACCGATGCCGAAATACCCGTCGCTCCAGTGGTCAATGCTGTAAAGGTGACGATTGGCATTCAGTGTATCTGTGGTGGTGTTCGCAGGTTGATGTTGATATGGATGTCTTTTTTTCGTCATGGCGGTTATTTTACCCTTTAATGGTGCCTGACAATTGCCATTTTGGTGGTTGTCCGCTAGCCTTGCACTGGCTTTTGCATTGTGACGGACATTTATCATGACGGAAACCTTTATCGCCGAGTATCCCGGTATGCTGACCGCTGAGTTTTGTGATGCGTGCATCCGTAAATTTGATGCCGATCCGGCCACAGGCCCCGGACGCACCGGCCTGGGGGTGGATACGGCCAAAAAGAAGAGTGCGGATTTGACGCTGGACAGCCACCTGGACCGCTGGCACGCAGAAATTGTCACCTTGCAGCAGGCGGTGCTGGAGGGTCTGGTGAAATACGCTCGGCAATACCCGCATCTGCTGGTGGGGGCGGTGGCCCTGCAACAGCCGGATTCACACGGTGGCATGCGCTCCCTGACGCATGAGGATATCCTAGCCATGCCCGCGGATGCGCTGAAACAACTGATTACCCAGGTGTATCGTTTGGGCAGTGTTAACCTGCAACGCTACGAAGCCGGGCGGGGCGGATATTTTCACTGGCACTCGGAACATTTTCCGCATCCTGCCGACCCACAGCAGTTGTCCCTGCATCGGGTGTTATTGTGGATGTTTTATCTGAACGATGTGGACACCGGCGGTGAAACGGAATTTTTTTACCAGAAAAAAAGTATTAAACCCACCACAGGCACTTTGGTGATTGCCCCAAGCGGGTTTACACACACGCATCGGGGCAATATGCCGGTATCCAATGACAAGTATATCTTCACTTCCTGGCTACTGTATCAGGACGCAGCGCGGCTTTATGGATAAAACCGAATGGGTGCCGGTTGCCAACGTTTTCCGCTTTTCCGGCGGATATTGTCTTGCGCAGTTTCGGATTGCCGGTAAAATCAGCGCTTTATCACTGTTGGGATGGCAGCATGCCGCAATTGATGCAAGACTGGTTTATTGAAGCGATGGATTCCACCGGCTCGGCGGTGGGGTTTCGCGTACGCAAAAAGCTGGAGGATGTCACCACGCCCTTTCAGCATATTGAAATTTATGAAACCACCGACTTTGGCAACCTGATGGTGATAGACGGTTGCATCATGCTAACCGGGCGGGAAAACTTTTTTTACCATGAAATGCTCACCCACCCGGTATTATGCACGCACCCGGAAATTCGGCAGGTGGCTATTATCGGCGGTGGTGACTGTGGCACGCTCAGAGAGGTGCTGAAACACCCCGGCGTTAAATCCGTCACCCAGGTGGATATTGACGAAATGGTGACACGCCTGTCGGAAAAGTACTTTCCCGAGTTGTGCGAAAGCAATCAGGATCCACGGGCCACTTTATTGTTTGAGGATGGCCTGGAATGGATTGAAAATCAGCCGGAAAACAGCCTGGATTTGTTGATTATTGACAGTACTGACCCGGTGGGCGTGGCTGAAGGGTTGTTTGAGCATCCTTTCTATAAAATGTGCTTTAGGGCGCTCAAACCCGGTGGTGTTCTGGTTCAACAAAGTGAGTCCCCTTTATTGCATACGGCTTTAATTGCCGATATGCAGGAAAAGCTCAAAGCCGTGGGCTTCCGTTCCACGGACTGGTTGCACTTTCCACAATCCTGCTATCCGTCCGGCTGGTGGAGCACCACCGTCGCGCGCAAGGGCGGGCAATTGAAGCTACCTTATCCACCGGAAACAATCAACCTGAAAACCCGCTTCTATAACCGCGAAATTCATCAGGCCGCCCTGGCCAAACCAGCCTTCTGGCGCAATTAGTTTGTTGGCGACGATGCGCTCGTTTAATGTCTCTTGAAGCGTGAGCGCCCGGCTGTCTTGATTCCAGCGGGAAGGTGAATTAACGGTAGCGGAATAAAAAAGACCCGCCAGAAGGCGGGTCTTCTCGAGGAAGGTCGTTTGCCGTCGAGGAGTGTCTCCGGCAAACTGCTGCTGATCCCGACCATGGATAGTCCATGTCCTGTTTAGCGGGGAGTCAACAGCCTTTCCACACACACACGGATAAAACTGTTTGAGGCTTTGCCCTGTTGCGGGTTTTGCCCTGTGGGAAAGACTATAGACAAAGGAGTCAGGGCTGCCAAGCGATACTACCGATTTTCTCGAAACATACGGTTTTGTATGTTTAGCAGATGTTGGTTGTCTGCTTGACGCTGTTCGAAGAAGCGTGAAGGGCCTGGTGTACGAATGTTAAATACTGTTAAGCCGTTGATTTTGAGAAATGCTGACTTGATTTTATAACGCCGCGTGTTATTGTAAGGCCAGAAGTTGCTTTAGCCGTTTGAATCTCGAGCCTGGCTCCGGGGCAGGCATGGCGACTTTCCGGTTGTGGTGGTTGTCGCCACAAAATGTTGAAGGACTCTGGCTCATGTGCCAATGTGTATGGGGGGCATGCCAGGGGATTTAGCATGATGCGGTCAAGATCACCACATTCACTTGGGCTGTGAGCCCAATGAGCACAGCCATCTCAAGGAGAGGTGGCTGGGAAATGTTCAGGTTTAGCGGCCGGAATCACAAGGAGGTGGACTCAACCTGCATACCACGCATCCTTTCCAGGGGAGGTTGAGGGAAAGGCGCCAAAACTGACGTTTCCCGGCATGGTTCCTTTTGGGGAACCTCGACAAAGCCCGTACCTGTTGCGGGCTTTGTTTTATTTTTAGCCTGGTTAATCAGGCAGTGACCTGATGCTTTTTCTTTCCCTACCCATTGAATGACTGGTTAGGGAATACAGAACATGTCCAGATCATTGGCAAAATAAACCGGTCCGTTCCAGCTTTTTTTGATTGCCGCAAGGGTTTGTTGTTCTTGCCCCAGGCTGCGATGCATGCGATGTGACAGCACCAGGACTTTCGTTTGACCTGTGGCGGCCAGTTGACCAATGCGCGAAGGTGGCATGTGTAAGGAACGGGCGATCTTCCCCGCATTTTCCGAAATGGCGTTGTGCGCCAATAACAGGCTAACGGGCTTTTTCAGCAAGGCAGCCAGCCCATCGCCGGTGGTGTCGCCGGTATAGACCAATGAATGACCTGCTTTTTCCAGTCTCCACGCCACCGCCGGCAGTGGGCCGTGAATGACCGGATGGGCGTACACCTGCCAGCCTTGACGGCTCAATACAGGGTGTTTGGCGGTTTGATCGGAGGGCAAAACATGAGCCAAAAGGCGGTAATGACTGTCGGACTGGTGGTCATCGTAGAAATCTGACAGGTAGGCCCACGCACCTTTGCCCTTGCCAATTGTCCTGGCAATAAACTCATCGGTGGCTGGCATGAGTGTGTTGCCCCAGGGGCCGAATACGGGCAAATCAGCGCGCTGCTGGCCAAACCAGGACGCCTTGACAAAGGCGGCAAAGTCGGCGGAGTGGTCGGCGTGGAAGTGACTGAACAGCCAGGCGGATATATCCTGCCACTGAGCTTTGGTATCTGCAAAGCGCAAAAAACTGCCACCACCAGCATCCAGCAAAAAGACGGCGCGGCCATGGTCCCATATGAGGTAAGCCGATGAGGCCCGACCTGTGGTCAATTCCGGGCCACCGGAGCCCAGTACCTGGAGCCATAAGCCTGACGGGCATGACAAGGCTGTTGGCACGCTGTTTTCGGTTTGTGGCCGGGGGGGCCGGTTGTGGCTGTGCCATGAGCCCAGCTTATGGTGGCGGTGGCCAGTAATGTGAATAGCTGCCAGCGCAAAAAAGTTATCCACGGGGGCAATGTCATGTGTATCTCCGGTTTCAGGTGGCTACCCGGTTAATTGCAGAGGGTTGGTTATCCGTCATTGGCCTGTGGGTTTCGCGCCTGGCCCAGATACAGCTCTTTGGCCGGCTGGCGCAAGTTATATTGCGAGGCCATGGCGCGCCCGTAGGCACCGGTATTGGCAATGAGCATGACATCACCTTCACGGCTGTTTGGCAAATGCCGGTCACGGCCCAGCACGTCGCCGGTTTCACACAAGGGGCCTACAATTGTAGCCATGAGCGCCGGGGACTCATGTGCCCGGGTCAAATTCACGATTGGGTGCCAGGCTCCATATAGCGCTGGGCGTATCAGGGAGTTCATGCCTGTTTCCAGACCGATGTAAGTGGTCTCTCCTTTCCATTTGATTTGTGTCACCCGGCTGAGCAGTACACCGGCGTTGGCCACCAGATAGCGGCCGGGTTCAATCCAGATTTCCACGCCGGGGAGTTTTTTCTTGTGTCGCATCAGCAAATTGTCCAGGGCTTTGAGATTCAGACCGGCATCGGTGGGGTTTTCCTTAATACCCAGGCCTCCGCCAATATCCAGTACCCGGGCATCGGGAAAACGCTTCCGCTGGGCGGCGAGGAAAGTCAGAACGCGATCCCAGTTTTCGTAGTTGAGGATGCCACTGCCGCTGTGGGCATGCAGGCCGGTGACGCGGATATTATGTTTGCGGCACAAGGCGGCGGCCATGTCCAACTCGTGGGGGCTGATGCCAAACTTGGAGGCTTCCCCGGCGGTACGGACATAGCGATGATGACCCTCGCCATGGCCCGGGTCCAGCCGCAAAAAGATTTCGCGATTGCGTAGAAGATCGGACCATTCCCGCAGGGCATACAAATTGTCAATGGTGACGGTGACGCCCTGGTTGAAAGCCCACCAGTATTCGCTTTGCGGCGCAAAGTTGGGTGTGAACAGGATATCCAGTTCTTCCAGGTCACCCCATATTTCCTTGATGTGGAGTAACTCCCCGGGAGAGACGGTTTCAAATCCCACCCCGTGCCGATGCATGGTGGCGAGAATGTCCACGTTTGGGTTGGCCTTGACAGCGTAGAGAATTTTGTCTACGGCCTGCAGAGACTGCAAGGATGCGATTTGTGCGCTGATGGTGGCCTCGTCATATACATAAACAGGGCTGTGGGCCTGTCCAATGTCCAGTAGCAGCAAGCGCTTTTCCAGCCACCACGGGGGGCTTTGTTGCTGGGGCGGTAGCAGCTTTTCAGTCAGTTCTTCCCAGGTCGGGCCGAATTCTCCCTGGCTGAGATTGCCAATCAGGCTCTCATGCATGGCTTTGATGAGTTTGTCGGCCTGGTCTTCATCCACCACCAGGGTCAGGTTGAGATCATTGGAAGACTGGGTTGTCAGATACACCCGGCTTTCGGCCAGTTGCGCCATCAGCGGCGCAATTTTGTGCAATAAGGCCCGAATGCGATGACCCACCAGTGTCACCGCGGAGCAATTGCGGATAATGCGAACTTCGCCCAGATTCGAAAGGCGTTGCTGCAGCGTTTCCAGTATGGCCGGGTCAATCACGTTATCGGCCTTGTCCAGAGAGACAGTGACATTGGTTTGCGCTGTGGAGACAAGGTCCACCGACAGCCCCAGTTCCTTGAAAATATGAAATACATTGGCCAGATATCCAGCTTGGTGCCACATGTCGATGGAGTCAATGGAAACCAGTGTGATGCCATGACGGGCGTTGATGGCGCGCACACGCGGTTCGTTCTTTTCTGTGCGGGAATGTAAAACCGTACAGGGCGAATCCGGGTCGCCGCTGTGGTGGATTTCCAGTGGAATCTGGTGTGTTTCAACCGGCAGGATGCAGCGGGGGTGCAACACCTTGCCGCCGGAGGCGGCGATCTCGCGGGCTTCCTGATGGTCCAGTTCCGTGAGCAGGCGGGCGGTGGGTATGACACGGGGATCAGCGGTGAATATGCCATGCACATCGGTCCATATTTCCAGCTTTTCAGCCTCCAGGGCCACCGCCAGGTGGGCCGCGGATGTGTCTGACCCCCCTCGGCCCAGTACCACGGTACGGCCAGCTTCATCGTGCAGAAAAAAACCCGGCATAATGACCACGTGATTGGCGAGCCGGCGCTGCAAACCGGGGTCTGGTTGACTGTGACAGGTGGCTGTTAACGCGCGTGAGCGGGCATTGCGGCCATCATTGTCTGGTATTTTCAGGCATTCTCGCGGATCCAGAGAGGTCACCGCATTAAGTTGCTGCTTGAGAAACTCCATGGCGACCAGGTGGGTCAACTGTTCGCCCATGGACAGGATTTCGGCCCGTTCAAATGGGCTTAAATGGCCTTTTCCCACAAGCTCCTGCAGCCGCTGCAGGGGTTGTTCCAGCTGTGTCCGGTCGACCTCCATCTCCTCGCTGAACTGGCGTATGCTGTGGGTAATGGCCGCCAGGGTGGCGGTATCCGGCTGGTGTGTAAAGGTGTCCAACAAGTTGGTCAGGCCGCTTTTGGCCGAATGCACCATGGCAACGTTATAGCCTTCGCGCTGGCGCTGTTGAATATGTTTCACAATGGCTTGCCAGCGTTGGCGGTTAGCCACACTGGTACCGCCAAACTTAAGCACGATCCATGGTTTGTCCTGGGTCATCGCTTGTCCCTGGGTTGGCTGATTCGAGACTGCATGATAAGCCAATCCACAGACAGGATAAACCCGTTGTGAGTAAAATCATGGCGTGTGCCTGATATAATTTTTTTGCAGTCACTAAGGGTCTACATATGCGTAAAGAAACCACCTCTCATCCTGTGCAGGCGATGGTCACCGGGGGCAGTTCTGGCATTGGCGCGGCTTTGGTCGCAGAGCTGGTATCTCGCGGGCTGCGGGTCTACAGCGTGGCCCGATCAGCCGAAAAGTTGACCGCGCAGGCAGCGTCGCTGGACCCGCGGGTGCAGCCTGTGGTAGCGGATGTAGCCCGGCCTTCAGACTGGAAAAAAATCGCCCAGTCGGTGGAGGGCCCGCTGGATTTTCTGGTGCACAATGCTGGCACTTTAGACCCGGTAGGGCCGGTGGAAGGACTGAGTCGAGAAGACTTTCATCGAAATTTTACCGTCAATGCCGAACCGGTCCTTTTTTTAACGCAGTGGTTGTTGCCGGTGTTACGGCAACCCGGTGCACGCATTCTGGCGGTGTCTTCAGGGGCAGCCTATCGGGCCATTCCAGGCTGGGCGGCTTATTGCACATCCAAGGCGGCGCTGAACATGATGGTGCAGGTGCTTGAGGCGGAATGGGGCTATTCGCGAGGCATTCACGCGGCCGTCGTGCGTCCAGGGGTCGTGGATACGCCCATGCAGGCGCATATTCGCCAACAGGATGAAAGGCATTTTCCTCTGGTGCATAAATTCCGCGCCATGAAGCAGGAAAACACCCTGGCTCGTCCTGAGGAGGTGGCCCGGTTTATGGCGGATGTCCTGTTGTGCACAACAGATGCCGATTTTGGTCAGACTGCGTGGGATTTTTACCAAAAATCGGAACTGGCTCACAAAATGGAGAATTGCTGAAGAAAAGTTGGATAAGTTGTTGATTTTGTTTGAATTGACACAGCTGGCTTGTTACTATTTTCTTGGGGTCGAAATATATGCCAGTCATGACGGGGAATCTGTCACTAGAAAAACTGTCATAGCGACCAAAGAGGTGTTGGCCACCAGTGGTGCCGCGCCTGTTTGAACGGATACTCTGTTGATAAGGTTATGTTTGCATGATGTTTTTGCGCTCACCACACAAATTGCTTGTCCTGATGATGGCTTTGGCCATCTCCGGGCTGGCGAGTGCGCAAACAACCACAGGCAGGCAGCCCGGCACTTCGTCCGATGAAGCAAAAAACGGAGATGTGCGCGTTTCCACCCCAGAGAGTTATCCTGCAGACAAGAAAACGGGTTCGGAGCTGATTCTGGTAGGCGTACCTGTTGACTTGAGTGTGGCAACGGGAGGTAACGAGCCGGCACTTATCCATTATAAAAGTTCGGTTAACCGTTTTGTCGGCGACGTGGACATGGAGCGTTTTTTGCGTCCAGGCGTGAATAACAGGAAGAACAGTGGCGCAGCCAGAGGCAGCCAAAGAAATCAGTGGTTGCCTCGGACGTTTTCTGTTTTGGGCGTTTCAGATACCGACGTATTGGCATCGGAAAAGAGCCTGCACAAAAATCCGGTGTTTCACTGGACGTTTTCTGGCATGTTGCAAGTGAGCCTGGATATGATTGCCGCACGGGAAATACATCCAGTTGCATCACCATTCCAGAGTATTTATCAAGCTGAAGGAACGCCCTTGCCGCTTGAATCGGGCAAGAATCCCGGTGGCGTGGGTTTTAGCTATACGCCACCTGCCAGCTCTATGGCCTCCCGGCCGGTGCCGGTCAGTGCGCCGCAGTTGGCCTCGAGTTTTTCCCTGAAAGGTTATCAATTGGGCTTGCGCTCGTCTATGGATCTGGGGGGCAACTCGACTTTGGGCTTTGACTTTGGTCTTGGCCAGGCCTTGAGCCGGGATCTGGGCAGTGATGCGTCCAAACGTTTGACGGTGACTTCCCTGGGCATCGGGCTGGGGAGCAAACGGTTTCGCGCCAGTGTTAAATCAGATGTTTTTATGGACGATCAGGGTGTGCGCCTGGGCGAGCAATCCACGGTGGGGGTTCAGTTTGATTGGAAATTTGATGACGCCGCTACTCTGAGTGTGGGCGCGCGGCGTCCATTGCAGGACAATGGCACCCAGGTCGAGCGTGATTTCTCCTCGACCATTCCTTATATCCGTTATCAGAAAGACCTTTAATCCTTTTTACTGGCCCTGCTGCGGCATTTTTCCGTGGCCGATTTCTGGCGGCCGGTCAGTTGTCCTGGCCATCTGACTGGCCTTTTTCAGACACAGCGCTTGGTTTCTGTTCGGCGTTCTGGTGATGAAGCCCTGGGCCGCTTGGCCATGCACTGGCGTCAATAACCTCCCGGTAGGCATGCCAGGTGGCATGGCCGATAACCGGCAGAAAGATGGCAAAGCCAATAAAGCCTGTGGCGACACCAAGAAGAATGCCGGTCACAATCAGAATACCCCATAAAAGCATGGTTTTTTTGTTGGATAACACCGCGCACACAGAAGTAATCACCGCAGTGACGGCATCCACCTGCTTGTCCATCATCATGGGGATGGAAAAAGCGCCAGCGGTAAATATGAGGGCGGCGAAAACCGCGCCAATGGCGGTGCCGACACCCAGGAACAAAAGTAAATCCTGCATATCCATGGCCTCATGCGAGGGAAAGAAGATGTGTGTCATGGAAGCTGCGCGCATCCAGATAAGGAACACAACCAGGAAGATAAATGCCAGTACCAGTTCATTGCCCAGGTGTTTCTTGCCCTCCCGCAAGCAGCGCATAAGTTGAGGCTCCATGCCAGCTTCGAGTTGGCGGCTGATGGAGTAAAGCCCCATGGCGATGGCCGGGCCCATGAAGAAGAAACCGGCCACCAGCGCAATGGCCAGAACAATGCTGCCGGCTTGCCAGGCCACCCAGGTAATCAAGGCGCCAATGATGGCCATGACCACGCCATATCCCAGGCTCATGGGCAGTGCGCGAGTAAAGTCCTGCCATCCCAGCTTGAGCCATCGCCATGGCGCGTCCAGGCCAACTTGTCGGCATGGCGCCATTAAAGGCAAGGGCTGTGGTTGGGATTCGCCCGGGGCCGATGTTGTACTGGTGGACTGGGTGGTGTTGTCTTGAGTTGTATGCATAAGCGGCGTCCCTCTTGAGAATGTTTTTATATTTATGTTCCAATCATAAAGAAAACGCCCGCAGGTTTCAAAAATTCCGCTGCTTCCCTGGTTTGACCGTCGGCTTATGGTGATAGCCTGACAAATGGCTGAATGTCACCTTTCGTCTGTTCCGGAAACACGCTAAACTGCGATTTTTTGTTTCAGGAAAAAGTCATGCAGGTACTGAAGTTTGGCGGGTCTTCCCTGGCTGATGCCAAGTGCTTCCAGCAGGTGGCCGAGATCATACGGCGGCGTTGTAAAAATGATCGCACGGCTGTGGTGTTATCAGCCATGCGAGGGGTGACTGATGCCTTGATCGGCACCATTGATGCCGCAATATCTGGTGATGACTGGCAAAACCGTTTGCAAGCCATTGAAAAACAACACCTGGAAACCCTGGCGGCGATGCAGTGTGCCTGTCATATTGAATCGCAGCGGCAAATGACCCGAATGAACTACCTGATTGCTAACGCTGAGGCCCTGTTGCAAGGCGTGAGTTTGTTGCGCCAGTGTCCGGCAGATACCTACGCCACTTTGGTAACACTGGGGGAATATTTGAGCTGTGCAATGATGCAAACGGCCCTGGCGTCAACGGGTATAAACAGTGAATTCATTGATCCGGCTGAATGTCTGGTGACGGTGCCGCATGGTCATGGCTCACAAGGGCAGGTGGATTTAGCGGCCAGTCAGGAGCGATTGCGCCAGTGGCGCGATCATCCTGCCCATATGCTGTTGATGCCGGGTTTTGCCGCGGTTGACAGCCAGGGACGGCGAACCACTCTGGGGCGTAATGGTTCGGATTATTCAGCCGCCATTCTGGCCGTCGGGCTGGAAGCGCATTGCTGCGATATTTACACCGATGTGGACGGGATTTACAGCGCCAATCCACAGGATGTGAATGATGCGCAGCCGGTGCCTTTTTTGTCGTATGCCGAAGCCATGGAGCTGGCCTATTTTGGCGCCAGTGTATTGCACCCCAAGACCATCACACCGTTGATGCAACATGACATCCCCTGCCGCATTCTCAATACGTTTGCGCCAGACAAACCCGGCACACGCATTAGCCGACAACCGTCTGCCGATGAACGCCCCATGGCTGCGGCCATTTCCGGGCTGGATGACATGGTCATGGTTTCAGTCAGCGGGCCAGGAATGAAGGGCATGGTGGGCATGGCCGCACGGGTGTTTGACGCCATTGCCGATGCGGGTATTTCTGTCAAGTTGATTACCCAGTCGTCTTCGGAGTATACCATCGGGTTTTGTATTGCGGCGATGGATCAGGCAGCAGCCAGCGAGGCTCTGGAAACGGCTTTTGAGCTGGAATTGCACAGCGGGCTGCTGGAGCCGCTGGAATTCAAAACGGACATGGCCGTGGTGACACTGGTGTCGGATCAGATGAAGCGCCGCCGTGGCATCGCGGCCCGGTTTTTTCAATCCCTGGCCATTGCCAATGTGAATGTGGTGGCCATTGCCCAGGGTTCCAGTGAGCGCTCCATTTCCGCTGTGATTGGTCAGGACAGCCTGAAGCGGGCCATTCGATCGTGTCATCAGGCATTTTTCGACACTCGCCAGCAAGCCGAAATCATTCTGGTGGGCGCCGGACTGGTGGGCAGCGCCTTTTTGCGTCAGATTGCACGCCAAAAAGATTATCTGGCCAGTCATAACCTGGCCTTGAAGGTCTGTGGTGTGGTGAACTCCACAGGCGCGTGGTTGCATGAAGACGGTATTCCACTGGATGCGCTGGAGTCTCTTGACCCGGATCAGGCCGAGCCGGTCAGTCGCGAGAAGCTGGCGGAATTTCGCCGCCGCAGTAACATGGTCAACCCCATTATTGTGGATTGCACGGCCAGTGATTCAGTGGCCATGACCTATCCGGATTTTTTTGCCGCGGGCTTTCATGTGGTGGCAGCCAATAAAAAAGCCAATACCGCCGATATGGCCTATTACCGACGGTTGCGGCAGGCGATGCACCGCTATAATCGTCAGTTTCTGTATGAAACCAATGTGGGTGCCGGGCTGCCGGTGATCGATACGTTTCGTAACCTGTTGCGGGCCGGTGATCGCCTGCATCGTTTCAGCGGGATTTTATCGGGTTCCCTGTCTTATATTTTTGGTCAACTGGATGCGGGCATGACGCTTTCGCAGGCTGTGGCCGAAGCCAGAGAAAAGGGCTTTACCGAACCTGACCCCCGGGAAGACCTGTCAGGCATGGATGTGGCTCGCAAGGTGCTGATTATTGCCCGTGAAGCCGGTTATGACATGGAGCTGGAAGATATCAGTATTGAGTCGCTGGTGCCAGACGCGCTGATGCAGGCGACTGATGTGGAGGCATTCATGCAACGGTTACCCGAGGCGGATGCTGTCATGGCGCAGCGGGTCAAAGCTGCAGCGGCCAAGGGCCAGGTATTGCGCTATGTGGGACAGGTTGACGAGAACGGCGCGCGAGTCAGTGTCCAGTCCGTGGGGGTGGATGACCCCTTATACGGAGTTATCGATGGAGAAAACGCACTGGCTTTTTACAGCCATTACTATTCCCCCATTCCCATGGTTTTGCGGGGCTACGGGGCAGGCAGCGAGGTTACAGCGGCGGGAATTTTTTCAGATGTCATGAAAATCATGCCAGCCCGGGATGTGGCTTAGTGAACAAAAGCATTCACCATTATTGCCTGAAAATACTTGTATTGCTGACCCTATTGACGGCCATGCTGGCAGGATGCGCCAGTCTCAAGCCTTCGCAACCGGTGGCAGGCGAGGTTGTGTCCATGCGCCAGCGAATTGCGTCCGGCCCGTGGGAAATAGAAGGCAAGATGGCTTTATCGGACGGACATCGCAGTGGCAGCGGGCGTTTACACTGGCGGAAAACCGACCAGGGTGCCGAAGTGTCTGTGCGAGCGCCCCTGGGCCAGGGACAATGGTTGCTGCGCGAAACCCCATCCGGGGCCATGTTGCGCAGCAGCACACGGGGGGAAAGGGTCGCAGACTCGGCTGCTGAACTGCTGTCCGCCGAGGTGGGTTGGCCGGTGCCCTGGCAGGCGTTGCCTTATTGGCTGTTTGGACAGCCGTACAGCTTATCTTCGTGGCATCGTTCGGCGCTGCCGGAAAGTTTTGAGGAAGATGGCTGGCGCATTACCTATTCCCGTTTCAAGAACACGAAATTGGGCTGGTTGCCACATAAAATTATCGCCACCAAAGGCCCTTACAGTGTCAAGGTTTTCATCCATCGCTGGGTTTTTCCTCAAGAAACCTTATGACGGATAACAGACCATGACCACAATGCGGGAAAACAGAAAACAACCGGTAGGCACTGAAACGGTTTTCTCCCCGGCCAAAATCAATCTGATGCTGCGCGTTATGGGGCGTAGGGCGGATGGCTATCATGACTTGCAAACTGTTTTCGAGTTGCTGGACTGGGGTGACGAGCTGGAATTTTCTTTTCGACCTGCCAAAACGCGAGGGCAGCCATTGACCATCACTGGCAGCGATACACCACCGGTGAGTATCAGTGGCGATTTTCCCAATTTGCCGGTTCAGCGCAACTTGATATGGCAGGCCGCCGCCAGTCTTGTGCCCCATGCCACGGATATTCAGCCGGTGCATATTCACGTCACCAAGCGCTTGCCTGCAGGGGGTGGTGTGGGTGGTGGCAGCAGCAATGCGGCGGCGACGCTGAAAGCTCTGAACCACTATTGGGGTTGCCACCTGGATGCAACCGGCTTGCGGCATCTGGGGCTGAAACTGGGTGCGGATGTGCCGGTGTTTCTTGGCGAACAGCCAGCGCTGGCCACAGGGGTGGGGGAAAAATTACAGCCGCTCGCCTTGCCGCGGCGGTTTTTTGTGCTGGTGATTCCCCGACAAGGATTGAGTACAGCCGAGGTTTTTGGGCACCCACAGTTGCCACGTGACAGCCAGCCGGTATCGCTGGAAAAGGCG